>Ga0304730_1001048_pt1 | contig 21896 bp, 18 predicted proteins | sample M_130628_MF_Meta_FD_190474 | JGI IMG/M metagenome (GOLD analysis project Ga0304730, IMG submission 190474) | Freshwater microbial communities from Lake Montjoie, Canada to study carbon cycling - M_130628_MF_MetaG (v2) (version 2) | ecosystem: Environmental > Aquatic > Freshwater > Lake | place...
CTGGTCGATATCTGTACTGCGACAGATCGGACACTGCTTATTGGCTATCCCAAATCCACTCACTGTCATTTCACGCCCCCTTCTTCTTCGCTTTGTGACCTCTGTAACCGGTCTTTTTCTTATTCATACTTCCTGGCTTCTTAAACCCTGGACCATTTGGTGCTGATGCGATTCGATCGCGTAGTGCTTTATCAATTTTGTCTAAGTGCTTTGACATATGTTTTCCTTTTCTTTAGTTGTTTATGTCCTTTTGTAGGCTCGATTAATAAACCGTTGGACCTAGATCCAAAACGGGCTATAGATCGAGAGCAGGTCTGTTGATTGACCCGTTTTTTATTCTTGATAACTTTTAAAAGTTGCATGTGCGTGTACATGCATAGCTCGAAGAAGGTCAACTTCCTCGAGTTGGCTGATAGTCGATAACCACCCGCAAGAGCAGAGTGATTGGAATTGAATTCCTGCGACTTTAAAAACGCCTGTAGCGTGCTTAATGGACATGGCAATTAGCCCTAACTGGGCTTCTAAATGAAAGAAGACCCGCTACTTCCGGCGGTGTCTTTCATCGCCGGCAGGTATTCCTTTAGGGCCACCGGACGCGGGTCGTGCTGCGCGGAGGGCAATAAGCAAGCTAAAGGGCTTAACGCTTATTTCTTAACCTAGGAAAAAGATAGCACAGGGGAGTGACAAAAATAAAATAATTACTCTTTCCTAAACAAAGAAGCTACCAGAGGTAACTCATCAAGATCCTCAGCTTTTTGTTCGACTGGCCAGAGATGAATCTTGGATAGCGCTAATAGTTGTTCAAGCGGAAGACCTTCTTCAAGTTTTTGTTCTGCATTAACTTTCTCGATATCAATTCTTTGAGCAACATCCCAACTATTTGTACACCCTGGGCAAATAAATCCAGCAGTGGCTAGTGCGCCTGGAACTTTGCAGGGATCCTCAGCAATGAATCTCAATGCTGCTGCCATGATCATTGGATCAGCATTATGTTCTAATCCCGGAATGGTGCCAGTTATGTATTCAACTGCCCAAAGATCTAAATTGTTTCCGCAAGCCCATCGCCATTGAGGTGGCACTGAAGATTGAACTGGACCCATCGGGCTCTGCATCGGCTTATCAAAATCTGATAATTTCAAATCTGTGCCAGCCCAGTTCATTGACTGCTCGTTCCAACGAATTGCAACGGACCAAAGCTTTCGCTTAATCATGGGATAGTGGCTGCCGGCTTTCTTGCCAACCTTTGTTTCCCAACGAGGATCTCTGGCCTTTAGAGCTGCTTCATACATTGCGGCCTCGAAATCAAACATGGCGCTCACCGACCGAACGAAAGATCGGGTTCGGGGGATAGATAAATGCGGCCACCCCCGAATTGTGGTTGCCCCTGCTTGGCTTGGCTACCGGCGCCCTCGGCAAACCCCAGCCCAATGCCCAGCCAGCGCCCACCTATCACAGGTCATCAGCGCCGATTTGAGCCTAGAAACCCGACACGCCCCTACCGAAACCCCTAGCCTTGCGAACGCATGTTCGAAAATCCTGTGCTAGGTTTCGCTTCCCCCAAAATCAAGATCCAAAGCCCATCGCACTAACGGCCGCAGCAGCCCCACTACCGCAACCCGCAGTTCATGTCACCGCTCGACTCTAAAAGCAGCCAATAGCACTACTTAGAGCCACATTTTTGTCAGTGACTGCAAGTAATTTAACCGTTACTAGCTAGCAAGATGTAAGGAAAACAGTGTCAAATAACGAAAAGCAAGACGAGAAAGAACTCTGGCAGCGCATTCCAAATACCGAAGGCACCGAACGTGCCGAAACTTTTGTCGCACTAAGTCATCTTGCCTATGACCGCGGTGATCACAAGGCTTCCCTTGCTCTTTGCGAAAGCGCACGCGAGATTTACGAACAACTAGGTGCCGAAACTAGTACTGCGGCTTTAATGCATGTCTACGAGGGAATCACTTGGTCACTTCGCAAATTAGATCGCGACGAAGAAGCTGCCGAACTAGCACTTCATGCCGTAGATATTCTGAAAGAGAATAATCCAACAGATGCTGCTGACATGATGCGCGATGCTGGTCGTTTTTATTTTGCTGCCGGCAAATATGAGAAATCTCTACAGTGCCACCAAAACGCAATTGCTGAAATTGATCCTGACACCACAGATTTCACAATGGGCATTGATTCATATAACTGTGGCTTTGCTTTGATCCGCTTAGAAAAGTATGCCGAGTCACTTCACTACATGACAGCTGCTCGCAATTATTTGAAGAAAGCCAAAGAACCCGAGAAGGTTTATTACTGCGATGAGTATTTAGCAGTTGCTTACATCGAACTAAATAACGGGGTTGAAGCTACAACCCACGCGCAAAAGTGTTTGGACTTTGCTCAAACTGCTCAGAACGAGCCACTAGAAACTTGGGCTCGCTATCGTCTGGGCTGTGCCAAAGTTTTACTAGGCGAACTTGATGAAGCCGAAGATCATCTGCGCCAGGCACTAAGCATGAATGTTCATGCCCGCGATACTGATTGGGAACTAGCGATTGAACTTGAAAAAGAGATTGCCAACATCCTGGTTATAAAGGGCCGCGTTGCTGAAGCAGATGAAATCAAGCGTCGCATTGCCACAATCGAAGATACGATGAAAGACGAAGATTAATCGCAACCTGATTGCATCCTTTGCGATCACTTCAGTTTTGATTACGGGGCTAGTGGCCTGGCAAATAAAGGGCAATGATCCTGCCCAAGAGATAACCCAGCCAGCAGTGAAAGCTTCGCCTACTAGAACAGCGAGTGAAGAACTATCTGTCGCAATTGAAGATCCGAATCCCAACAAACTGCCTGCTGGCAACATCTGGACTTATAACTGCGAGATTCCGGTTCAACTGCCTGAATCATTCCTGCTTACCTGCGGCGATGGTGGTTGGTATGTCTACAACATTAAGTGGCAAAGCTGGGGTGAGAAAGAAGCCAAAGCTACTGCCGTCTATTCTGAAAATGTCTGTGAGCCAAATTGCGCTGAAGGCTATCGAGTTGAAGCCCCAGTTGATCTAACGATCTCAACTTCAGCTAAACCAAGTAAAAAGATTTACCTAACAAACCTTGTAATGAGCGCTTCAACCGAGAAGAATTTCGAGAATGGCAACCGAAGTCTTTCCTGGGATCTTGGCGAGTTTGCGAAGATGATGGAATCAAATTAATTATGAATCAATCCCTAAAGATTAATCCGTATTACGAGACTTCAGAGTTCAAAGAGTCATTTATTCGACTTGCCAAAATATCTAGAGAACATTATGAGTCTGGCCTAGAGAAGGGGCAGAATCTAGAAGGACTTGCTGAAGATTTGTATTCCGAAGTTGGCCACTATGTTTACGAACTTTTGCAGAATGCAGAAGATGCAAATGCTTCTGTCGTGAAATTTACGTTAAATCATGACTCTCTTGAATTTTCGCATGACGGCAACAAATTCTTTACATTCGAGGATATAAGAGCAATAACAACACATGGTGGCGGAACCAAAAGCAAAGACTCCACAAAAATAGGTAGATTCGGAATCGGATTTAAATCCACATCTAGAATAACCGAGTGCCCGTTAGTGCAAAGCAACCAGTTCGCGTTTCAAATAATCAATCAAGTAATTCCGGAGCAAGTTACGGCAAGAGTTCTAGAAGTTGATTCAAACTTTGCCACAAGGTTCAACTTCCCATTCGGGACCAAGAAATTATCACCTTCTCATGTTTATAAAGAAACTCTGTCGACCCTTCTAGATCTTGACTCACAAAATCTCCTGTTCCTTAACCATATAGGCACAATCATTATTGAATACATTGAACGCGTACCCAAAAAGAGAGTTCTCGGGAAGACGCAGTTAGCCAATGATTTAGTTCAGCTTAGAGAGTCTCTAGATGGCACGAAGGAATCCGTTACATCTGAGTACTACCTAAGATTTGCTAAAGAGATTGATTCAATTGCATTAGAAACTTGGGCTAATCACTCAAATCTAGAAGTAGAGAAGAAAAATGGGAATTTAACGGTTGCTATTGCAATAAAGGTAGAGATTAATTCTGAATCTAGTGACCTATTGCCAATTAAAATGATTCCCATCGATAAAGCAAGCCTCTTTGTTTTTTTCCCAGCAAAGAAGGAATCTACAGGCCTAAAGTTTCATATTCACGCGCCATTCGCAGCCACAACAACAAGAGAGAGCATCAAGGACGCTAGCCCAATCAACACATTTTTATTTGAGCAAATAAGTGATTTCATGCCTGAAGTTATTCAAGACCTAATTTCCAATGGAACGCTAAAAGAAATAGATTTAGGGGTTTTCCCAAATGATAGCGATGAGCTTCGGAGAGAACTCGTGCCTATGCGTTCGAAAATTTATGAATTCTTTAGAGCGAAGAAGAAAAGAGTTCCCATCGGCGAAGGGGACTATATCCAGTTAGAACAGATCAGAGAAGTTACTAACGAAATTGCAAATCAATTTACCCCTGAAGATCTTCTGTTTATCAATGGGTTTAACTCTTCATTAGGAACTGATGATAAGTCACTAAGGTTCCTTAAGAGGTCGACTCATGCGAGATCAGCCAAATTTCTAAATTCACTTGGAGTAATTCCTTATGGACTTAGAGACCTAATCATCTCCTTCTCGTATATAAATAGTTCCTATGCCACTTCAGGGGTTTCTGAGAATAGAAAATTCGAAGAATGGTTTTCTAAGTTTGATTTTGAACGCACGAAGAATTTCTACGTTTTGTTGTCTAGTTTTGACTTAAGTCGAATTGGGGTTTATTTCAATAAGACTCCAATTATTAGAGTCACTGACGCGACAAAACCACTAATGCGACCTGATAATGCTTTTATTACTCGAGGCGGAGAGAAAAAAGGTGCAAATTTTGTACACCCTTTGATAATTGATTTTTCTTCCGGTCTTTCACTAGGTAGCAAGGAATCGCAAATCTGGCGATTCTTGGAAGCTGTTGGCGTGAAGCAATACAGCAAAGCAATGCTTCTTAACGATAAAGTGATCAGTTATAAAGAGAGATTATTTGTTCAAGAGGTGTCAGAATTAGAACCTAATGCGTCAATCGCATCGGCTCTGGAAGATTTATTGGACTTTGTGTCAGGCGATGTTGAATTAGAACGTTCGCTTGGGAGAGAAAAGATCTTTCTTTCAGAAAGCACTTCCGGAGAACTTTCATGGGAAACTGCCTTTTCTCTATATCTGGATGAGCCATTCCGTCCGGCCTCGGGCTTAGATTCGGTTATGCCTCATTTGGTTATAACTCATAGGAAGAAGCCACTATGGAGCGGCTATTGCAAGATTCCGAGAATCGAGTTAATGATGGAGAGACTTGGGGCCGCAGTTAAAGTTTCGCCCATTAGCTATGGAAACGGTTCAAATGAAGAATGGACTATTCATGAATTTGAGAAGTACTTAGAGCACGCAAGTCCAATTTTGCGTCGAAATATCTGGAACTACCTCAAGTCGGCAACAGCAAACCGTGATCGGCACTACTTGAGATACCCAAATCGTTTTACTGGTAACACCGATGAACTATCCTCAATTGCAAACAAACTTAAAAACACGGCTTGGATTCCTGACAAAAAAGGCATTTTAAAGAAACCATCCCAACTTGATCAATCATCATTGGGTGAAAATTTCCTTTACGAGAAATGTGATTTCTTGAACGCAATAGGATTTGGTGCCGAAAGTGCTGCAGCAGTGAAAGAGCGTCAAGAAAAACTCTTGATAAAGCAACGTAAAGATGAAGCGGCTCTACTTTTTGGTATTGGCAATTCAGAGGATCTAGACACCCTCGTGAAAGCTATGAAGAAAAACCCAGGTAAATTTCAACAGCTGATTGCCGAAATTAATAGGCCAGATTTGCAAGACCATATTGCAGACCCCCTTAAGCTTGGCGACAAAGTTCGAGTAGATACCGCCGGTTTGCCTGATGTTAAAATGGAAGAGCACACCATATTTGAGCGTGAAGGATCGTCCGAACTAACTAAGTCTAGAAAGACTTTTTTAACAAACACTTACTCTCAAAACAATGTTGTCATTTGTCAAATTTGCTCAGCATCTAGTTTTTTGAAGACTACGAATGGTGAACCGTACTTTGAAGCCATTATGGTAATTCCAAAATTTAGCAAGAGCTCGATTTACAATGTAATGGCGCTTTGCGGACAATGTGCAGCTAAATATAAGTGGGGAAAACAAACACCCGACTCAGAAATAAAGTCCACAATTTTGGCTAGAAACGATTATTCGGGTGCAATAAAGGTTGATGTGATACTTGGTGGCGAATCTCAGCAGATTACATTTATTGAGTCTCACTTTGTGATGTTGAAAAGTGCTCTAAGCATCATTGAGTAGATAGTTGACGCCTTTGTTTTGGATGGAACCATCCTGTATGCCTGAAAGCTACTAGCTAAGTAAGTTTTTTAAGTATCTCTGAGATCTTTTTCTCATCTGCTTTGCGTGGAGACTCTAAAGTAAGCCTAATAACAGCGTCATTGTTCTCGTACGCGGCTTTTAATTCACGCGCATCAGCATTTAGTGAAAGTTGAATAGAGACTGTTTTCATTAGGTTTGAGATCATTTCAGAGTTGAAAGCGCCTGGCGTTCCTTCAATTTCTAATTCACGTCCATCTATCGCAAGAACGTACTTCTGGAAATTTCTGGAGGTAAGGGGTCGCCGTCTAGTCTCAAATTTAGGCGTGGTCTCTGTGCGCTTAAAATCTCTAATTGCCGGCTTCAGTGCCAGAAGTTTTTCATAAAATGATTCTTGATCAGCTGGCAATTTCTCAAAGTCTTCAAGTTGTTCAGCAATTGACTTAGTCATGGTTCTTTGAATATTTGACTCAGGATCCAATAAGTCGATCCCAAGAGTCATTGCTAGTGCCTGTTTGAACCTAAGTTTGTAGGACTGAAGGCCTCCCTCTGCGATAACGCCTTTCCTTCTAACATTTTCTTGCAAAGCCGCAAATGAATTTTCGCGTTGACGGCGTTCCGATAGCTCATATTGATTTTGAAACGTCAGCAAATGCGCGACTTGATTAGCCCATTCGTCGACATCCTTGCTTGTCTTTAGAATTTCTTCCCGTAGCTTCCTAGCTGATGCGTCCAACGAGATTCGAATTTTTTCATCAATCAAGGAACTCATGCCAATTTGACGCGGATCCATACCGATGGCTCGTAAATGACTGTTAACGGCTGTTTTCATATGTCGCGTGAAGTTCTGAACCTTTACAAAATTTAAAGTTAGTTCAAAGAATTCTCGAGCCATGTCGTATTCCCGCTTTGAAATAGGCATAGCGTCAGTCTTTATTAAGCACTCCTCGATTTTGTTGGTTGCCATGGTTCCCGGAAAAGTAACAATCAAATGCGCGATTTCGCGCTCGCAACCAAGTGGCTCCGTTGAGCCTTTTCTGTCCGGTTTAGAGATATCTGAGTTCTGCCAGATGCTATTAATTGCCCGCGGTAGATATCGGCTTTCAAGTGCATGCCTGACGTCGATCGCGGTCTTGTCCATAAATTCAATGGCATCTAGCGCGAGGTCTTTCCCGCTAATGGGCAGTCTGGTTGCTGGCATGTTCAAATCATAGCAGGAATAATCTGTAGCTATAGTTGGTTGACATTTTTGAGCGTGACGACCCGATTTGACATTTTTCTGTAGAATCTATAGATTCTACAGGTGTGGTAAGGTTCAGAACCTGAAACAGACTGCCGAGATGGTCTCGGGGTTGAAAAGAAAGAATTACTAAACAAAAGCCTTATAAATAAGGATTTTCGAAGTACTTCTTCAGAAGCAGAAACGGAAACGAAAATATGCAACAAGACAAAGACGTCAGCATTGAATACGTCGGCTTCAATTTGGTACTAGTTAAGGATCGCTCTCAGCGGGCCAAGGCTGGCAAATATGCCGCACGAGCCAAGGCAGAGAAGCCAAAGAATCAGCTATTGGAAAAGCTTGATCGGGAGTGCAAGAAGAAAGCCATTCGTGACATTGCCCAATGCAAGCGCCGAATCGCGCAGGCAAAGTTCCACCGCCGTAAGGCTGAGGCCGAAGGTCGCGAGAGCCATCGTCATGAACAGCGTTATTACCTGTGCTACAAACATGAAGCACCTCAGTACCACCTGACCAAATTAGGCGAAGCAGAATACGCCGCCAAGTTTGAAGCCAGCAAAGCGGGGTACACCCTTGCTGCCTAGTGACCCAACGAAAGTTAATTCCATCTTCACTCAGATGGTTGCGCCAATCACAGATGTCGAGGAAAAGATGTACGCGATGGACATTCATCGCAGCATTATTCGAAGCGGGATTAAAGCCGGCTTGGTCTCTCATCAGGATTCTTTCTCGCACATTCTGATTCCGGCATCAGGCAACCTGTTTATCGAGATATCACCTATGTATGGCAAGACAGAGAAAGAACCATTAATGGTTTATACCGACTATGGCGTAAACACTAAGAGCACCGCCGAGATCGAGATTGCCCAAATGTGTTCTTATGTCTATAAGGCACGGTTTACCGTGAAGTATGCCGAAACTTCGCATAACCAAAGGTCGCTTCGGAATGTTGCCTCTCAAGTTAGTGCGACAGGCACGATGTTAGGTGCAATAGATCATGAAGCACCAAGTTTTGGAGAATTCCTTCAAGGCGCTTTATACAAAATCAACCGTGAGCTAAGTATTGAAATCTATCCAGTCTCAAGAGTCTCTAGAAATTAAATCCCTTCGAAAGGAACCTATGCAAATAAAAACAACATATAAGCGAACAGAAAAGATAACGAGGTGCACCATTTCCACATCACCAATTTCATACAACAACTCATTAGATGAGCATTCAGTCCAAGTTTCTCTAAGCGATGGCCGTTCCATAAAAATACCCAAGGGTGGCTCTTACCAGATCCATACTTCGGGCGTACTAGAGGTAAATGTCCAATGCTCAGCAACTTTCTATGCCGCAGGCGAGTGGTCTTCATTAAAAGATACTAATTTGACCAAGCAACTCAAATATTTTCAGGATTTGGCAAATAATCACACCGGCTCAACGATTTCGTTGAGTTAGGAGCTGTAAACATATGAAAAACATACGAGTTTTGTTCCTCAAATATCTTGAATTGACGCCTATAACTAGTAAGGATAAATAGATGATATTGACACCTGGCCAGCTCTACTTCGTTAACGAGCAGGATGTTCGCACTGGCGAGCGTTCACGCTATTTCAAGATCGGCATAGTACGAGATGCTGCCGATCGTGACTCGAAAGATCGTTTACTTGAGCATCAGACAGGTAATCCACGAAAGCTTTGCATAGTTGAGAATCTAACTATGCCCGCAGTAGAGGCAATTGAAACGAACTTGCATTACTTATTTGCCCGCAATCGAGTAATGGGCGAATGGATGGAATTTACGGATGCCGAATTGCAGAATGCAATCGCAAAGGCAAAGGAACTTTCAGTTGAGATGGAAGCTAACTACTCAGATTTTGAGGTTGCCCAAGCACTGAAAGATAAAGTAAGCAATGGGTCAAAACTAAAAGATTCCAAAGAAGCGCAAGATGTTTACGAGGAATACTTGGAGTACAAAGAAATTGGCAACGTTTGCTCTGATCTTCTAGCTAAATACGACGACTATCTTGATTCGGCAATTGAACAAGGCGTAGATGTTTCAAGTGTTGCAAAAGTGCAGACACGTGCCGGTGCCAAGAAATTCGATGAGAAACTATTTGCTGAGAAACACCCCGATTTGTATGAATCCTTCACAGACAAGAATTATCCAGTTAAAGGTGTATTCCGTTGGGCCAATGCAAAAGATTGGGCCCCGGATGTCTCTTTCTTAACCGAAGATCAAGTTGACCGTATGACTGCGCTGAAGGAGCAACTTGAGTCAGCGGAGTATTCGCTTCAAACCACCCTTGAACTGCATGAAAAACATCTAGGTGTGTTGGAAATTCTAAAATATGCAGAGTGGAAAATAACGATCGCTAATACAAAAACACGTGTACTGACAGGCGAGTATGACGGTATCGAGGGCATTTGCACGTGGAAACGTGAAGCGAAAGAAGTTGTAACTCTGCGAAGAAGCGAGCTCCAAGATAAGTATCCAGATGAGTATGCATCCTGCATGACCCAAGGCGCTGAAACCACCGCACTGATAGTCGACCCAAAGGCGGCCAATAACTAGTGCCAGAACTAAAGAACGATCGCGCTGAACCCCAACAGGTTCAAACCCTTGTCCTGCCTAAAAACTTTGAGATTAGCGCTGAGATGCAGACAGCAATCAACGCTGTTAGCGCCGGCAAAAGTATCTTCATTACAGGTCGCGCCGGCACAGGTAAATCAACCCTTCTCACCTACCTGCGCGAAGAAGTTCTCAAAGATACTTTCATTGTCGTAGCCCCAACTGGTGTGGCAGCGATCAACGTAGGTGGCTCAACGATTCATAAGTTCTTTGGTTTTCTGCCGGATATCACTTTCGAGCATATTGAAAGTCCTGAGTACCACCCCCGCAGTCAGAAGATAATGCGTAACCTTAAGACCCTTATCATTGATGAAATTTCAATGGTGCGTGCCGACCTTATGGATTGCGTAGATAAAGCCCTACGCAAATATGGCCCTAAACCAGCCAAACCATTTGGGGGAGTCCAAGTAATTCTGATTGGTGATCTATTCCAGCTCTCACCGATTGTTACCAATAGCGAGAAAGAGTTCCTCTACTCGCACTACGAGACACCATTCTTCTTTTCCAGCAATGGCTATCGCGGCCTGCAAATGGAGAAAGTTGTTCTAAATAAGGTCTACCGCCAGAGTGAGCTAGATTTCCTTGAGATCCTAAATGGCATCCGCATTAATCAAACTACGCCTAAAACACTTGATCTCTTAAACACTCGAGTGCTGCCTGATTTCGAAGCACCGCGTGATAAGTTCTTCATAACCTTAGTTGCCACAAATGCCATGGCCAACAGAATCAACAGCGATGAACTCGAGAAGTTACCGAGCGATGCTTATAAATCAAAGGCTCACATAACTGGCGCTTTAACCAAGAGTGAATACCCAGCCGAGTTAGAAGTTAGCTTCAAAGTCGGATCTCAAATCATGATGCTTAATAATGACTCTGAAAGCCGTTGGGTTAATGGCACGTTAGCTACCATTGAAGAGATCAACCTTGATGATAAGAAACGTGACCCAAATATCGTAATCAAAGTTGCAAGTTCAGAAGAGCGTTATGTGGTCAGCAAGCACATTTGGGATATTAAACGACCACGCTCTGAGGGCAATGTGCTCGTCTATGACTCTATGGGCAGCTTTGCACAATGCCCATTCATGCTCGCTTGGGCTATCACGATTCATAAGAGCCAAGGTAAGACCTTTGAGAATGTAATCATTAACTTGGCCGCTAAAACATTTGCTGCCGGTCAGCTCTACGTAGCCCTTAGCCGCTGTACAACCCTTGGTGGATTAGTCCTTCGCCAAGAAATAGATTCATCACAAGTAATTCTTGATGAACGGGTCATGGACTTTCACCTAGAGGACTTGTTACTTTGAGGCAGTGCACTTTGAAGTACCTGCGTAAGCCTGCGAATCTGAATGTGGAGGAAAACTAAAGTGACGTCAATAGCTGTGGGTCCCTTGAAAGTGCAATACATGGGCGAAAGTAGAGTTGAAGCGACTCCTTTTGGCACAAAGGAAAATCTGACCGCTACACAACATCTAGCTTTCATAACTGGTCCAGATCAAATCGCACTTGAGACCGCTTACTTAATCTTCTCTAACGGAGAACGAGATGTCCGAGTCGTCGAAATCGGAGACACCCCCAATCCTTACCTTCGCCTTGGACACGGAGGACGTCTTGGGATTTATTCACTGGGTTCTGATTATTACTGTGAGGCAAGAGCAATGAAACTCGGAGATGAAAACTGGAGCAATCTTCAAAATTCAACCTATTCAGAGATTGAGTCTTGGCTTGGATCAAATGTAAATAAATTTTTGACCTCAGTTGGAGCTAGTGAACTGTTAACTAGAGAGCGACTTTTTGGTGATGAAGGGCGACGTCGAAATGTGCTTGCCGCATCTTTCTCTGGTGATAATTTCTTGGCACCTCTAGCTATATTCGCACTTACTAGACCTTTGCCCTTGCTTAAAGGAGCTCGTAAATGACTGAGAGTCGAAAGCTCAATCTTCCAAATGCAATAAATGAAGGCCAAATTAAGCTGTTGATTTTTGATGCCTTTATCCTTCTTGGAGAAGAACTAGGAAATCACTATGAGAGCAAAATTAGTCCAATACTAGGTAAGAACTGGGTCTACGAATTAGCAAAAGGTCGCGGAGAACTTGAATACAACTTGACCGATCCCCAATGGGTATTGGTCGAGCCATTGCGAAACCCGACCTCACCAACTCGCTTAACCCTGCCTAAGGGTCCAGGTTTCTATAATCGAGTAAGCACTCTTGCGAAAGCTAGAAATGCTTATTTCCACAATAACAACAATGGAAGCATAGAAGCTGCATTGAGAGTACTTGAGTTGCTACTCGAAGTATCCTTAGCAATTCCTCTTGATTTCGCGGGCAATGCTTATGCTGATGGAATAAGGCGCTTAAATGGTTTGAAGCAAGGAGAAGTTTTTCATGGCGGTGAGTCAAATCTAAAGAGGGTTGCCTTACTTGAACAGCAAGTTGCAGAACTTGAAGAACTGGCAAATTTGAATAAAGGATTGATTCAAAAAAGACAAGTTGTACTTGAGGAAGCTCTTGATGATGTCGCTTTGCATCAAGAGAAGCTAAGGGAACTCGAGGAACAAGTCGGAAACAAGGATCAAGCAATCGCTCAGGCTAGACAAGAACAAGAAGCTGCCGAAAAATTAGCACTTGAACTCAAAGCAGAATACGAAGCAAAAGTGGCAGAACTTGCGGGTAAGGAAGCGATTGAAAGAGAGTATAAAGAACTTCTCAGAACTTTAGTCGAGAGCAATACTGTCGAGTCCATAACTAGTTCGAATACCAAATCGAATAAATCTGATTCACATGATGTTAATCCCGGAGACAACTGGCCAGGGGAAAAAGGTTCTCGACGACTAACTTTGTCAGTTAACTTCAAAGAGCTTTATGACACCAAGAGCGGAGAGCTGCTCAAAGAAAAATTTGGTGATTCTGCAAGTGAGTTGGCTCGTGAATGGCTTGCCATAAAACCGCAAGGAGGGCGAATCTTTGTAGATGAAGAAGGAAATGCCACTGCATACAGAGGCGAAGACCTTATTTATCTCGGGAAAGTGACCTTTTGGGCGTGAGATTGTCCGATATATCCCATATTTGCCGCATATATGTACCAATATGATTTGCACATGAATCCAAATATGGCTAATATTTGGCCCATGGTTGAGGTTAATCGGGAGGGATTTCATTGAGCGAGAAGCGTGACAATTTCATTCGGCTTGCGGAAGGTCGAGTAACAAGAGCTATAGATTCGATTCGTGTCATAGGCAACCTGTCTAATAGAAGCAACTATGAGTACACGGCAGAGGATTCAAAGAGAATCATTGATGCACTTCAAACTGAAATCAATGCTCTCAAAGTTCAGTTTATGCCAAGACCCACCTCAAATAAAGGTTTCAAGTTAAGGAAATGAGCAAAGTGCATAAAGAACCATTGAACACATGGCTTGGAACAAAAAAAGGTGCAAACCAAGTCGAAAATGAAAGTCAACACGCAAATTTTTTCACAAATACTGACGTGCTGACCGGGCAATCTATTCTTATTCGCGAGTCAATTCAGAATGCGATTGATGCTCGCGATAAGGCTAGTGGTCAATCGAAAGCTAAAGTTCGTTTCTATGTTGGATCAGTTTCAACCGAAGTGGGCAAAAAGTATTTTAAAGAGCAGTATGCTCGAATTGAGAAATGTCTTAAGAATGTTCCAAGCCTAGAAGAAGATTGCCGCTTTATTGCGGTCGAGGATTTCAATACAACTGGATTAGTTGGGAGCGTAAAGAATGATCTGCCAGAAGGGGACTCGCGGATAGGAAGTTTCTTTTACTTCACCTGGGCAACAGGAAAATCTAACAAGAGTGTTGGAACAAGAGGCAAAAATGGAGTCGGAAAAATTGTTTTCCCAAAGACCTCAAAGATCAAAAGTTTTCTTGTCTTCTCCTCGCGAGATAATGATTTGGTACCAGATGAACCTAAGAACTTGCTTTTTGGCACAAGCATTTTAAAGACACATGAACTGGATGGCGTTAAATGGCTTCCAGAATCGCACTGGATGTGTGTTGACGAGACAGCAAGTGAGCCCATGCATGTTCCGAGCTCAAACGAAGACTCAATTTCAGAATTCATCAAGGATTGGAAATTGGAACGACAGTTAAACCAAAAAGGTACAAGTATTGTGATCCCGTACCGAGATGAGAATTTTTCTGGCAAGAATCTAGCTCAATGTATTGCGCAAGACTACTTTGTTGCAATCCTGGAGGGAATACTTGAAGTTGAGGTAGTGGACGAGTCCGGCTTTGAAGTTACTATGAATTCTTCAAATGTCACTGAAAATTTGGAAGCACTTGACGAAACCCTCATGACCAAGACTTCGAAGAACAAAGAAGAACTACTAGCTTTATGCAATCTGTTTACTGCGCGGCAAACTAAAGCAACTTCAATGATTAACTCATCAGGAACTACTAAAGGTCGCAATTATTGGGAAGAACATAAGTTTGACGAAAGTGAACGTGATTCCATCAGGGAAAAGCTAGACTTAGGAATCACGCTAGAGTTCCGAGTTTCGACTTTCGTGCCGGCAATATCTGATGGAACACCTTTTGCGGAAGACTTTTTTTCTGTTCTGGTTTCTAAGAAAGAAGGCTCGAATTTACCTTCAACTTTCGCGCGAGAAGGAATCATAATTCCAAGTGCAAATATAACCAGAATTGATGGATTCACCACTTTAGTAGTAATTGATAGTGGCAGATTGGCAGATTTGCTTGGTGACGCAGAGGGTCCATCTCATGAAAAGTGGTCCTGGGAAGAAGAAAAATTCCAAGGAAAGTATTCTCCAAAAATAGCTGGTGAAGAAACTATAAAGTTCGTAAGGCAAGCTGTGGTGACGTTATTGAGAAAAATCCAGGTTCAAATAAACGAACTAGAAGACTCTAGATACGCCAACGCCTTTCCTTTACCCTCAGATCTTGGGCTACGACCAATTCAAGGGGGCGAGAACGCAACTCCATCTGGCTCAGTTAAAAAAGTTAAAAAGAAAGGGAAAAGAATTGGTGGAGGGCGCTCCATTAAACCTGTTTTGGTATCCGAGAACTTTGAAGTAATTAACACCAATGCTGGGTTTGTGATCAAACCGTCAGGGATATCAACATTGACCTTAGGCAATAAGTTTGAGGTAAAAGCTGGCTACGACCTCTCGACTGGTAACCCATTAGTCAAGTCCGCGGTAGATTTCGAAATAGCGCACCGCTTAACCAAGAATAATGGTGTCACGATAGTTTCGTCTGATGGTAATTTTATAACTTTCGCAGTCGACAAGTTACCATTCGAATGTGCTTTTGATGGTTTTCATACTTATAGAGATGTAGTAGTTGCGGTGAATGATGTCAACTAAGCTAAATTTCACTAACCGAGTTGATCTTGACCCGAGTTGCGTTAAAACAAAGATTTCTCCGAGTTCAATTGCTCCCAATTCCTATGAGATTTCGGTGTCAGGGGACCTCAGTGTCGTAAACTTAGTCGGTGATTTTACAATTGTGATTACACACAAAGCACTTGGGGAGACAGTTAGATACGAAGTTAAGCGACAAGTTGATCTGATCTTCAGCATTGCCAACCAAGCACTAAACATGCGTAACCCGTTAGATGCTTCAACGCAGATTGAAATTGTGCAGCTGGACCCGAATGGAATTCCAGTCATAAAGGCCTCAGTTAAAAACATTATTCCAGAGTTACCGGGCAATCAAAGTGCTCGGAAATCAGCTCTGAAAACAAAGAGAGATCCCGAGTTAAATGTTCCCTGGCGCTTGTATTTCACGGATGGTTTTCCGATACTACATATAAGTGACAAGCATGGTTTGTATGATCAATTAGCTTTGACGCCTTATTTTGATCCTCTGATCCTGCCTGAAGTTGTAAAACAGATATTTAACTGGCTTATCTTCGATCCTAGTATGAAAGATAACTCCCATGTAGATGCATGGAAATCTATATTTGAGCAATTAGGTTGTGAGCGGGCTTTTTTTGATTCAATTCCTAGCCCAAACGAAGAAGATGGATTCATGGAGGATATGACACCTGCAATCCGTTCTGAAATTGAGATGAAAAGTTTTGAAATATCAGACAGGTTTGCAATGGATTTAGAGTTATTAGATCGTCTTTCGAGTACTGAAATAGGTGATGAATGATTTTGAAAAAGGAATTGGCCGTAAGAAGGTTCAACGATGCCGGCTTAATTAGATTTCAAGAGATTCTGAAAATTAGATCTACCGACATCTTTGTTCAATTGGAAAATTTGGTCAAAGATAAGAATTTTTCAGAATCCATGAACGTAGACCTCAACTGGAAAGCTGTATCCAATAGGCGAGACCTTGCAGAAGTCATGTGGGAGCTATTTGGTGAGAATAAGCCACTTGCATCAAATGCGGGCGATCGTCAGATCTGGAACTGGCTTGCAGCCGCCCTATTTGAGACGCTGCATAATGGAAATGTCGATCTAGCCATGAAGAAAAGAGGCGAAGAAATTGAGAGATGGGTCCTTACGGAATCATCACGGTCGTACCATCGCCATTTAGTTTCAGGCCCCTTCTTTGTATTTCAGAATAATTGGCCTGATGTCGATAAAGCGATGGCTATGTTGGCAGAACCCACTCGACCAACAAAGGGCGTGCTTCCTGTACTCATCTTTTCTGAAGTGCACGAGCGAATAACGGGTAAACGCGAGCTCTCTTACGGCAAATTGGCGCACCTCGCCACTCTTTTATATGTAGATCCCGCAACTAATAAAATCAGAGATAACTTAACTGACAAGCCAGGCGAGCCGCAGCAGCTGAGCACTTTTTGTCGCCAGCTAGATTTGACAGTTGACTACGAGAGCATGGATGTTAAAGACCTCCTTAATTTCTTACCGAGCAACTTTGCTGGATTAGTGGCAAGAGTTAAGTCAGAAAACCCTCAATTCGCGTAATTGTCAGCACAACTGAATAAGATCACGATATGGACTTCAGATTTATTGATTTGTTTGCGGGTATTGGGGGGATGCGCTTAGCCTTCCAAAAAGCTGGTGGTGACTGCGTATTTTCAAGTGAATGGGATCAATTTGCTCAAAAAACTTACGAATCTAACTTTGGCGAAGTGCCCTTTGGCGACATAACGGAAATTGATGAAAGAGATATTCCTAAGTTCGACATAGTTGCAGCCGGTTTTCCTTGCCAACCTTTTAGCACCATAGGTAAAAGACAAGGGTTTGAACATAAGACGCAAGGAACACTTTTCTATGACGTTGCTAGAATTATCGCCCACCACAGACCTAAAGCTTTTTTGTTAGAAAACGTATCTGGATTGGTTACTCATGACAAAGGGAATACGTTTACGACAATAGTAGAGACTCTTGAAGAACTAAATTATTCGGTGAGCTATAGAATTCTTGATTCCGCAGATTTCGGCGTGCCGCAAAAGAGGCAACGAATTTACATTGTTGGCTTCAACAATACTAAGATAAGAAAAAATGAATTTGCATTTCCAAAACCTCGAGGCAGCCGAATTGGAATAGGAAAGTTTGTAGAAGAGGGTCTGACCGATTTATCGATCAGTAAACACTTACAGAGTGTTTATATATACAAGGAAAACGATGGACGGCCAGAAGTGATTACTTCCAAGAGTGACTTCCCCGTCAAAACTTTAGTGGCGAGCTATCATAAAATTCAAAGGCTTACAGGAACATTTGTAAAAGATGGTCCCACTGGACTGCGCCTACTCTCTGCAAACGAGTGTAAAGCAATTATGGGGTTTCCGAAGTCATTCAAAGTTCCCGTTTCGCGAACGCAGATGTACCGGCAGTTTGGAAATAGCGTTGCTGTTCCAGTTGTAACAGCTGTCGCGAAGGCAATGGTGAAACACTTAGAAGAAAACGGACGTGGGCAATGAGCAAATCCAGCGCAGAGGATTACTTTGTAAAATACGGAATTCTAGGTCCTAATCACTCTTCCGAAGCAGCTAAGGTCTTTTTGAAAATTCAGCCTGATCTCTTCGCGGTTAAGTATGTAAACCCTTCTACGTATGTAAATGAAATTTGGTCAAAGATTCAGGCTAGCGACATGTCTGCAAATATGAATGGAGTCGCTTTCGAACTTGTTCTTGCTTGCGTATTGATATTGGAAGATCTTCATCCGTTCTATATGTCGGCTGAAGTCAAGTTTGTTCCAAACGCAAGATTTGACTTGATGTTTTATTCACACGAAATAGGCCCGATAGTACTTTCTGCTAAAACAAGCTTGCGTGAGAGATATAAGCAAGCGGATCTAGAGTCATTGGCGTTGAGAGCTGTTTACCGCAGGTCCAAGACTTTCTTAATTACTTTAGACGAACGTGAAGCGCGCAATGTGCAGTTAAAGATTGAAAACGGGGAGGTGACAAGTCTTGAAAGGTGTGTAGTCGCTACGAGCCAGGATTTTGACGACTTAATAGAGGAACTACATGGCTTTGAGATGATTCAAGCTCCCTTATTTCCAGTGGTCGAAAAAGGTCGAATCGTATCCAAATAAGTAGTCAGCGAGTACTAGCTTTTCTCTTATATTAGAGCTTAAATTGACCAAGTTTGAGAATTGGAGCACTGCTTAAATGAATGGCGAGATTAAAACTCTTGGTCAGATCATGACCAAATCATCTGCGTATTTGATTCCGCCTTATCAGCGCCAATATCAATGGAACTCCGAACGTTGGCAAAGTTTAGTATCAGACGTCAATAATGCTTTGAATTCATCGCAGAGTGATCCCGCGCACTGGCTAGGGATACTCCTGCTTTCCAAAGAAAATATTATTGAACTTCCGGGCGTAACCGAGCCTTCAAAATATTCGGTCATCGATGGCCAACAGCGCTTAGTTACAACTGTGACTTGGCTAGCGGCTCTTGTTCATCATGCAAATTCAAAGAGCCAAGCTGTCTCATTTGATCTGGGAAACTTGCCTAAACTCGCGGTTCAGGTCTCCGACCAGAAGCCACTAGATGTCGTCCTAAACGGTAACTGGCAAGATCCCCAATACGAGTCCTTGCGGAATTCACAAATTTTGCAGGCATATCGATATTTCCGTTATCTTCTCTGGCTGGGTACCGATGCATTGGCTGAAGACTATAACTTGCCAATTCCTAATTGGAAAGAACCGACGGCGGGCGAATCTCACGAATCAAACTATGAAAAGTTTCTTGAAACCGCAATTGGCAAAAAAGTTCCTAGGGGGCAAAATGTAGATTGCCAAGGCTTGATCTCTGCGACATTGAATAAGCTATCTATATTTGTTCTCGTCCACGACCCGCACCTAGATGAACCAGTTGCCTCTATTTTCGACACATTAAATGGGATGCGAACTGAATTAGAGCCTTTGGATCACGTCCGAAATTCAATTTTTGTACGCATTCCAAAAGCTGAATCTGACAACTTGTTCAAAAATTATTGGGCACTTGCTGAAGAAGGTATTCGTGATGTGCGTCTGAAAGGTCTTAAGCCAGGAATCAGTTTTCTTTACGATTACGTGATCAGTAAAGGCGAGAAAAAACGACAAGGCACGATTAGCAGACTCAAAGGTTCTAGCCATTTTGCGAGAATGACCAAAGATTTAAATGGCGTAGAGCTCGCGGCCTATATGAAATCTGAATTGATCCCGGCTATGGCTTGCTGGCCTGTCGTGATTAGAAAACGCGATACGGTCAAGTACGAGGGAGCAGAGATATTTTTTAGGCCAAAAACTTTAGAGCTCTTGGATTCAATTAGAGACTTAAGTAAAAACCCGGCGAATCCACTTATTCTTCTTTATTTGGCTGCTCGCGTTAAGGGCTTGATAAGTGATACACAATTAGAGTCAAGACTTTTCATCATTGAATCATTCTTGGCTAGACAGATTCTGGCGTTAACTCCGCTTTCTCCCTTACGTGCGCGAATCATGGACATTGCTAGCGAAATAGATTCAGACGTTTCGGAGTCTAAGCTTAAAGCCGCACTAAAGAAGCAGAAATTAGAAACCGATGCCGTGATTAAGGCAAAATCGAAAAAAGGAGAATACGGATTGCTCGAGCCAGTTCAACTTGGCGCAATCTTCCGAGGCATTGAAAAAACACTCAGCGGAAGACATGCTATGAATTTCAAGATTGGCTCAAATGATTACACGATTGAACACATTTTTCCCAAAAAGGACGAAAAGTGGCATGTGGATTTTAGAGCTTGGGGAACTGATGCCACAAAAATGAGGGCATCTCTGCAGACTCTTGGAAATTTAACGGTTGTTTCCAAGGAGCATAATTCAAAAGTGGGCAATAAGAGATTAACTCAAAAACAAAAGCATCCATCTGGGCTAGGCAATGCTGCACCGCTGAAAATTCATGATGATTGGCTCTCAGCCGCAAAATGGACTGAGAAAGAGATTCAAAAACGAACCGAAAGAATGATTTCCCTAGCTCTCAAGCATTGGCCATCGCCAACAAAATAGCTAAACTCAAATACGAAATTCAAGATCTAGTCTCAATCAGCTTTCCAAAAGTGCTGATTTGTCTTTTCTAGACATATGCTTCGCTTGTGCTCGCTTACCTAGCCACTAAGACAGATTTTCTCAAGGATGCGCCCTCAATCCAGGACATTGTCGCGGCGGAAGTTAAGAAAAAATTAAATATATCCGTAGGTAAACCTGAATACATTGCTTGGCAGAATTCTCTAGGAAATGCCATGTTCCATGCCCTCAACACAGCTGAGATTCCAGATGACGCAGGGGTCGCCATTGAGTATGGGGTCAATGGTCGCAGGTTTCGTATCGACTTCATGGTCACTGGTGAGAATGCAGAAGGTAAAGAGTCTCTAGTAATCATTGAGTTAAAGCAGTGGAGCGAAATTCAGTTCTCTGAGCTTGCCGAGCACGTCCGAACTTTTGTTGGTGGGGCTATTAGGGATGAACGCCACCCGTCTTATCAAGCATGGAGTTATCTGAGCCACTTCACTTCATACAACGAGTATGTGTATCAAAATGAGATGGATTTAACTGCCTGCGCCTATCTGCATAACTGTAAGGATTCTTCAGTTATTAGTAATTCAAGATATGAAAATGAGTTAAGGAAAGCGCCTGTTTTCTTAAGTGGCGAGATAGAGCAACTTAGAAATTTCATTACACAGAAAATTGAAGTGGGCTCAGGCACATCACTTCTGCAACGAATTGATGATTCGCCAATTAGACCCTCTCAACAGTTGGCTGATGCAGTCGGGTCAATGCTCAAAGGCCAAGAGGAATTCGTTCTACTCGATGAGCAGAAAACAGTTTTAGAAACCATAATTCACAGCGCTAAGACTTCAATGGAAGGTCAGAAGGAAGTAATTATCGTTTCCGGGGGACCAGGCACTGGAAAATCAGTCATCTCGATTAATGCTATTTCAAGACTTACTGGCTCTCGCCTTAATGCGAAGTATGTAACAGCAAATGCCGCCCCGCGCGATGTTTATCAAGCAAAGTTGAAGAAGTTGATTAAGGGCGACGCATTTAAACATTTATTTAGCAATTCTGGTGTCTTCCATGCATCTGAACCGGATTCATTCGATGTTCTTGTCGTTGATGAAGCCCATAGATTGCGCATGAAATCAGGCATTTTTAAGAATAAAGGCGAAAATCAAGCTAAAGAAGTCATCAATTCTGCTCGCACTTCTGTCTTCTTTATCGATG
>Ga0304730_1001052_pt1 | contig 21829 bp, 22 predicted proteins | sample M_130628_MF_Meta_FD_190474 | JGI IMG/M metagenome (GOLD analysis project Ga0304730, IMG submission 190474) | Freshwater microbial communities from Lake Montjoie, Canada to study carbon cycling - M_130628_MF_MetaG (v2) (version 2) | ecosystem: Environmental > Aquatic > Freshwater > Lake | place...
TTTTATCATGGCTTCGTGGTCTTAAAACTTGCTGGGCAAAGACAATGGAATCAAGCTTAGGATTTCTTCAATTAGCCTGTTCTATAAGGCTTTTAAAGATGATTTAATTTTCGGATAAGCTCATAAGATTAAAGAACTAGAAGAAACAATTGCTTACTGGAACTCATTCGATCCGGGTCGCGATCAAGAACTAAGACCAGTTATGACATTTGATAGATGGAAAGAAAAACAAGGTCTTTTTAATAGATAAAATCACTCTGCAAAAACATAAAGCCTATCATGAAACCTGATAGGCTTTTTTTATTTTCAAAATAGTTAACGAATATAACGCGCTACCCGTAATGCCATTTTTTTAAAATTTCTCGAAACCACGTGTGATAATCTATACGGAGTGATCAAATACGAGCGTTTTTTTAATTTTTCAAAATGTGCCGCAAACGCATTAACCACTTCTGGTTTGTTGCGTACCTGAACTGCTTCTTCATTTCCATAACACCCTGCTGTTGTAAAATTCAGCGATCCAAATGCCACAATGTTTTTACCGCCACAGGTATTTTTAAAGATCATAGTCTTTTGATGCATAATTGTCGGATACGCAATCCGTTGCACCACTTCTCCGTCTTCACCATTCCGTTGCGATACTGGTGTTAATCCTACTGGTTGATATTGGAAGACTGCTATCCCCGCTTCAGAAAGAGTAAATGCCAAACTATAAAATGTTGAAGTTACGGCACCTGGATCAAACACAATTTCAACCGAAACACCTCGATTATGCGCTTCAATTAAATCTGCAGCTATTTCTTTTTCGGTAAATCTAAATGCTGCAACTTTTATACTTCCTTCAGGAGCAGTTGCCTGTATAAGACCTCGAAGAATGCTTTTATAAATACGGCCTTCATCGGGAGCAAAAAGGACGAGGTCTATTACTCCATCATCTGGCATGCAATAGTGTTGAATTGTTTCTTCTGGCGTTAATTTTGGAATAGTTATTTTGTCTTCTTTTTTGGCTTGGATCACCGCGATGCAGCACAGTATAAGTAGTAATTTCTTCATTTTTCTTTTTCCCTTTTTTTATCACATCCTTTTTAGTACTACGCCCAACGTAACGTGTGGTTGATGTGAAAATACATCCTTTATTTTAAAACTCTTTTCTTATTCCTTTGAACAAGAGACGAAGGTCTTCTGCGCAAGAAACTTTATTCTTTCAATACCTTAGTTTTTTGTGCACTTTGCGTGCGGCACCAAACGGGGTGCTTGTTCACCCCTTTGGAATCCAAACACAAACATGCTGTTTGATGGCTGACGGCCACAGACCACCAGCTTCGATGCATTACCGAAAGCTTGGTTCTCCGACACATGCCCTTCCTACTTGGCCAAGGCTTCGTAGGACGTTGTCGGGCGATGGTCTTCGTGTGCTCCTAGTGCGGTTTTTTTCTTTTTCAGTATCGTTCCGAAATAAGCTCGAAGACAGCCTGATACGGATTCTTATTTATTCACATATTCCCTTACCGTTCTACTGAGAATGACACCGATTACAAAATAATAGTCCGTGTCATTACGAGCTTGCGTGGCAATTCCTACGTGCCCTACATCAAAAAATTAGCACTGCCTGATATAAAAAAGTTATTAACATTCATTCCATGTTGTTGTTTAAAAGAAAGCGGTGTAGGGATTGCCACGCAAGCTCACAATGACAGGAATTCTTTTTTATTCATTAATTTTTTAATAATTGTATTAAGAAGGCGACCATATCAGGAGAGCACTGAGCAACTGCCGCAAAGTCCTAATAAAGACTGTTATTTATTCAAAGATTCCCTTACCGCTTTGCTGGGAATGACACGGAATCTTATTTTTTATTAATAAAGTACCGTATCAGGCGGAGCTGAGTTGTCACCCGTAAGGGTGCAACGAACGATTGCAGCCGACCAGCAATCAAACAGCATGTTTGTGCCTGAGATCCAAGAGGGTCGGCAAGGACCCGTCTTGGCGCCGCACGCGGAGTGCATACCTAGGTCGTGAACAAAAAAATTAAAACAAAGAATCGTGAAAAAAGTGGATTTAGTGCCGCACACACAAATTCAAAACTTGAATCTCATCTCAAGCTCTGCTCCTAAGTCACCTCGTTCATCATAGCTTGCACGAACACTTACATCGTCAGTCAAAAGATATTCAACTTCAAACGCAACGTCTTCTGTTAAACTAAAATTCTTTTCGATGACTGCTCGCAAACGCTTACTTACTTCTATTTCAAGCGCTCCCTTAAAACCACCACGCCCTGTTTGATCAGTAAATCGTGGAACAAATTTTATGCGCTTTAAAGGCTCTAACCAACTATCATTACGCGAACGATACGATGATCCAAAAATAATGTTTTCTACATTCCGCATAATAAGAGCAGGAACAACAATATTAAGTGATTCTTCTTCACTGCCTGCAAGTAAAAGCATCATAATCTGTTCTTCTGAAAGTGAAGGTATCGAATCAAATACCAAATGAGGATCTTGAATGGTACCACCAATAGAAAGAGTGATAAGGTATTTTTTAACTCGTGCCTGAGCTGTTAATTCAATAAAAGGATCTTGTGTTTGTTCAGAAGTAAAAATCAATTTACCTTTCACAATAGAAAGAGAATGAGCAGGAAAATGAAGAGCCCCGCCCTGCAAAGTAATAGTCCCTTCAAGCTCAGCTTGATCAACACCAGATTTTAAAACTAAAGCTAAAAGAGCGCTTGTTTCTAACTGTTCTGTTTTTACTGTCAAAGGAGAACGGGTCATAATAGAAATATGGGCATCAACTTTTTTTTCTGCCATCGGATTTGACCATGATTCAATTAAAAATTGTTGTGTTTTTTGAGAAAAAATATTTTCTCTCAACTGAGAACGATCAAGCTCTATAAATCCCTCTAAGGCCAATCTTTTTCTAGGAATTTTTTTAGCAATAACAGCCCCTGAAAAAAGAAGGTATAAGTCTTTTTGCCAATTAATAAAACAGTCGGTAAATACAAGTGGTATATGGGCACATACACCTTTAGCAAGCGGATCATACTCTATCTGTGCAAGCGAACTTTCTATCATCCCTTTTTGTAAATGAATTTTAAGATCTTTCAGCGCTATAGTTCTTTTTAAAAAATCACAAAAAACATCTACTTTAAAATCATGAATAAAATTATATACCGAAGGCACCCTGATCATCCCATCCTTACATTCAATGACCCCCTCTAACTTAGAGCCGTTCCATGCTCCTTTCATCATCAACATCCCCTGTCCTAAAAATGAAAATTGGGCGTAATCACGCAAAAGATTTTGGAGTAATGAAAGATCAACATGAGCAGTAGTTAATGATTTTTCATGAGTAATTTGCACTATAGAAGCTGCTCCTTGCTTTTTTTGACCATCAAGCAAAGTAAAGGAAAAAGCATTTGTTGTAGTAGCTGCCTTCGCCTCTTGATTTTTTGGGCTAACGGAATGCGATGCATCTAAATGATAAAGAGAATCACCGGCTAATAATGCGCCTTTTGCTAGAAAATCAGATCCTTTACAATGAATAGTCCCATAGCTTTTAAATAAGTTTTCAGTTTTTTTCTGCTCACATGAAAGCTGATATTTTATAGTTCCTTCTAGACGTGGAGAAAGCGCTCCTTTAATACTTGTTTGCTTTTCTGGCAAATACCATTGAGTTGAAAAAAGAGAAAATGGCGTTTCATTTATTATTGAAAATCGCACCTGCTTAGTAGATTCATCCCAAAACCAATCGCCTAGTAATTTTTCATTTTTTTGAGAATAAATAAGAGACCCTTTAAGAAGATCTTTATTCCACTCGAATAAACTCTTTAATTCCTCTATAGACCATCCTGCAAGCTGACAGTCTTGTAACGTTATTGACCCTTTAAAACTATCTCCACATACTCCCTCTGCATTAAAAACGCATTCCCCTTTAATACTTGTAGTTTCATCAAATCCTAAAAAATCAATACACGAAGCAAAGGCTACAGAACCAAAAACAGTAATTATTAAACCTCTCTTTTTTTGTTGCTCTAGATTAATAGTGATACGTTCTAATGATTGCTTCATAAAACAAGAAAACAAACCACTTAATCCATTCCACTGACCAGTCAAATGACACAGTTCTCCATTTTTAAAAAATAGAGGCAAGGCATAAGAAAGATTAGATACAACTGAATATGACTGTGATCCGGAAAAATCGATTGCTAGCGAACCAGCAAGCCCTGTTAATAAAGATTTTTTTTGATAATTAAGCACCCCATCCTCAAAGGTAACCAGTCCTTTGTAAGTATTTTTTTCTCGTTCAATACCCATACTGCAAAGACCAAAAAAGTGTATATCACGACTCTTTTCACAGACATTAAAAACAGCATTAGTGCAGAAACAAGAATCAAGCTCAAAAAGCATTACTTTCTGTAAAGATGTACGATTAAAAAAAAGCTTTCTTAAAGTTTCGATTATAACTAATTTCTGATTTTCTATTTCAGAAAAAACAGACAAGCCGGAAACCCGAACGGTTATTCCAATTTTACGAGTTACCAAGTAGCGAAAAATAGAAAATGAAATATTACTTTTTTTTATTTTTATAGACCAATGATCATCCTCAGAAAGTGAATGAATGAGTACATCCTTACATTCTACTGATCCTTTTAACAAAGAAAGAGAAGAAACAGTCCCCGTAAAATGAAGCCCAAAATCTCGTTCAAAAATAATTTTCATTTTTTTATGAACTAACGCAATACAACGAGGATCTTGTGAAAGATACACCAATGAACAAGTAGCCCCGATGATGAAAGTAAGGACTATTTTGATAAAGAACTTCATTCTTTATTGATCAATCCCTTCATCATAGGCGGTAGCAACAGAAAGAACTTCTTCAATACTTGTAAGCCCTTGCTCTACTTTCCTTATTCCATCCTGAAGAAGAACTACCATGCCATCTTTTACAGCTTGTTTGCGCAAAACAGTAGTTGCAGCACGCTCCATAGTTAATCGAGCAACTTCATCGCTCATGACCATAATCTCAAAAACAGAAAGGCGTCCTTTGTAACCTGACTCGCACTGATCGCACGGTTTAGGACGATAAAAAACTATTTTTTCCCCTTCTTCATATTTTATTCCAAGATTTTTTAAAAGTTCTGGCGAAGGGGTATAGGCTTCCTTAGAAGTCTGGCATAACTTTCTAACAAGCCGCTGACCAATAACTCCTACAATGGAAGACGCGATAAGAAAAGGCTCAATACCCATATCAATTAAACGAGTAATAGTGGCAGGAGCACTATTAGTATGAATAGTACTGAGCACAACATGACCAGTTAGTGCTGCTTGAATAGCAATTTGTGCTGTTTCACCATCACGCGTTTCCCCAATCATTACGATATCAGGATCTTGTCGTAGAATAGCACGCAAAGCTATAGCAAAAGAAAGGCCTGCTTTTTCACTTACCTGTACTTGAGAAATACCATTCAATTGATATTCAACAGGATCTTCAACGGTTACTATATTTACTGTTGGTTCATTTAATCGACTCAAAATTGAATACAAAGTAGTTGTCTTACCAGAACCTGTTGGCCCTGATACCAAAATAATCCCATTGGGACTTGCAATAATCTTAAGAATTCTTTCAAAATCATGAGGACTGAGCCCAAGCTTTTCAAGAGGGGCAAAGCCTTTTTCTTTATCCAAAATACGCATTACAATTTTTTCACCAAAGATAACGGGGAGCAAGTTCACACGAATATCAAAACGCTTATCAGAAACACGAATTTCTATACGCCCATCTTGTGGCTTTCTTTTTTCTGCAATATTCATACTAGCCATAATCTTAACACGAGAAATAACCGCACCTTGAACACGTTTTGGCATTGTCATAAATTGCCTCATGACCCCATCAATCCGATAACGCACTCGTATTTCTTTTTCTTCTGGCTCAATATGAATATCAGAAGCTTCCATTTTTACAGCCTGAAGAAGAACATAATTTACTAACTTAATAATCGGTGCATCATTTGCACTACTTAAAATATCTCGTTCATCAATTTCCCCAAAAGAAAGACCTTCAACATTTGATTCTTCATCGAGGTCCTCCATCATCTGGTCGGTACCTTCAAGAGGATAATAATGATTAAGCGCATCAAAAATAATTTTTTGTGTAGCAACGGCAGTAGTAACTTGATTACCAAAAAGCAATGTTAAATCATCAATGGGTTGAAAATTCATTGGATTTGCAACCACAAGCACTACCCCTGCTTTTCCCTTAATTGGAATGATGCTATTTTCTCTTAAAAATTTAAGAGGAATTTTTGAAAGCAATAAAGGATCGGCCATTTCATCAGAAATTTTTTCAAGATAAGGCAATTCAGATTGTTGTGCGTAAGCACGGGCAATAGATTCTTGAGAAACAAATCGTTTTTCTTGCAGGTAACGAACTAATGGCATTTTTTCTTTATAAGCTTCTTGTTCATATCCGGCTAAAGCTTGAGCAGATAGAGCTGCTTCTTCAACTAAAATTTCTCCGACTGTTTTTTTTATCATTTTTTCCCCGTCTAGCTTATTTTCTCTGATTTTTTTAGGCTCGCTTTTGGTCAAGATAGCAGACTCACACAAATGTTGGTAGATTCAATCCACATTGCAGGGGGCAAAGTGATGTGCTATCCTTTAAAATGATTTGAAATTAGTTCTATACCCCTACAATCAAAAGGTTATGTATGCGTTTTTCGTCTTCTGCACTTTCCTTTTTTGCTCTTTGCGCGCTACCTTTTTGGTCAGTTGCCACTCATTCTACTAAAGAACTTGAATCTGATTCAGCCAGACAAAATGCTCCACAACCTGTCTTTCTTACTCCCACCTCCATTAAAGAAGCCCCTACTTTTTTAATAAGTAAAAATTTATCTCGCAAAGAAAAAGATGGTCTTCGTAAAAAATTAAAAAAAATGATGAGCGGCAAAGTTGTGAGGTTAATGACAGAAGAAGAATTACGCACAGCCGCAGATCTCTGTATTTCATTACAATGGTATGATCAATCGCTCACTTACTTAAAAAAACTCGAAAAAAAAACAAAAAATACAACCGTTGCTAAGAATGTAAAGCTTGAAATAGCTGACATTAATTTTCAAGAAGGCAACTTAAAAACAGCAAGCAAATTATATGATGATTACATCAACCTTTATCCTGGAGATAAAGAAAAAGCAGCCTATGCAAAATATAAAGGAATTTTAAGCAACTTTTATTGCATGCTCAAAAAAGACAAAGACCAAACGGCCACTCACAAAACTATTGCTCTTGCAGACGCATTTTTAGAAAGCAATAGCACGCTCTTTAAAAAATATGCCTATGATGTTCAGTCGATCAAAAATCACTGTTTTACTCGTCTTTATGAACATGACGCAGTAATTTTTGATTTCTATCTTAAAAAAGAAAGTTTTAAAGCTGCAGAAAATCGTCTTGCTAGTATGCGTAATTCTCTCATTTCTAAGCGCCCAGATCTTGAGCCACGATTTTTGGAATGTGAAATTCGTATGGCACAAGCTCAACATGACACTCCTCGAGTAATACGGGTTTCAAAAGAACTAGCGACCCGTTTTCCTGAAGAAGTTACTGTGGCTCAAGCTAAAAAAATTATTCCTAATTACGTCACTCGTTTTTAATATATGACTCTTCTTCTTGGTGCGGCCGGTGAAACAAAAGTAGTCGACTACTTATTAGAAAATGGATTTACCATCATCGAACGAAATTATCGAGTTCGTGAAGGGGAAATAGACATTATTGCTCAAAAAAAAGAACTGCTTATCTTTGTAGAAGTAAAAACAAGAGCAGCTTCAACCTATGCACTTTCTGAAGTTATTACTCGATCAAAACAAAAAAAAATTATCTTTACCGCAAAGCACTTTCTTGTAACTCACCATTATAAAAATCATGTCTATAGATTTGATATCGCCCTTGTTCAAGGCACTGGTTTAACTATCACTTATATTCCGAATGCATTTTCTGAAACCAACTGGTAAAGGTTAAAAAAAGACTTTATGCTATATTTTTTCGTTTCAATTTTAAAAGGATCTAAAATTATGCAAAAAATAACACTCTTTATTGTTTCTTTTTTATCATTCTCGTTAAGCGCATCTTATGAAACTGATCGTGATGACTATGCAAGACACTATAGAATAGAACTTCCATCATCATCAAATAGCACAGATGCCGAATATTTTGATACCGAAAATGCAGAAAATGATATCTTTTTAAATGGAAGTGATCATGATAGATCATCAAATGGAATCGATGCCGAATGTCTTGATACCGAAGATGAAGAATCTTATGAAGAAAATTATGATACATTTCCAAATGAAAGTGATGATGAAAGCGATCTTTATGCAGACTTTTCTCCTGAAACAATCTCTGCTTTAGAAAATGCTTATGAAAAATTTGATCGCTCAAAAAGGCATCTTAAAAAATATGTATCTTCACGGCATATAGCTGAACATCTTTCTACACACAAGCCTCCCTATACTCCATCAAAAACTACTCAAAAAAGCAGAAAAAAAGTTGATCTCTTTAGCAAGTCATACGACAGCCCTGATCTAGTTGGAGCATATCCACTGGGTAAGAAAACTGATTTCTGCACCCCTTCTTTTCGGTCAAAAGAAAAGTCAAAATCTACCCCGCATTTTAGTGGTTTAGCAAAAAGCGACGCCCCTTTTACTGCCCATTATGAAACCTTATTTTTACAGGTTGCTGTGCTTGTAAAAAAATAATTACTTTATTCATTTTATTTAAGAATTATTTTCATGAAAAAAAATCTCTTTATTATGTACGCCTTGGGCTTTGTTACTTTTCTTAACTCTTCAACTTATAGAAACTGTTCTTCTGCTGAAGAGTTAAGAAAAATGTCTGATTTTTTACAATCTCAAAAGCCCTGTTTTGACATAACCCCTTTACTAGAAGAAGGCTTTGCTGCTACTAAAGATTTTTTTGATACACACCAAGAATATAATGCCTTTACCCTTGTTAGCTATAAAGGCACCTCTATGACTATCTATAAAGCATTAACAAAACCTGAAGACAAATGGATTAATCTTAGAACAGAACTCATTCCACGAAGGCAATAACCGCTTTAAAGAAAACTTTATAACTGTTTGCGGTAAAAAACGCCCCCTTCTTTAGGCATCTGCTCACCGGTATAACGATGCGTTTCAACAAAACCTATGCGGGTATATAATTTTTGAGCAGAAGTGTTTTCCGTACGGGTGAATATCTTTACTGTCTTTGCCCCCTGCTTTTTGAGTTCATTAAAAGCATAGTTTAAAAGCTTTTCGCCATGACGCTTACCACGATGTTCTTTGCCAATAACTAAGAAGAGAATATCTCCTTGGTAACTTGTCTGCATGTAGTAAGTAATAAAACCAATAGGCTGATTGCTTTCATACAACATTTTGATTGCTATTTTACCAAAAAATTGAGGCTCACGATCATTAGGAGCCTTTTTTTCAAGCATAAAATCAACATCATAGGTAGGAGTTGCAATCAGGGTGTACCAATTTTCTTTAAATTGATTTTTAATAAATGCTTCATCCTGTGGCGTACCATAAGAACGAATGGCTCCATGCTGCGCAGCATATTTTTGAACAGCCTGATAACCATAATAACTACCAACTGCTAATCCACTTATCATTACCAAAATTTTTATCGTACGTTTTATATTCATTCTTTTTCTCCGTTTTGATTATTTTTATTTAAAAGCCTCTTACCTAGCTTGGGATAAATTCTATGCTCAATACCAGATTTTTTATTACAAAATTTTCTATTCAAACTAAGCGAACCCTTTGAATACCTGCCACGTGGACACCTACAGCTTTCCTCTGTTGCCATCTTATAAAAACCATAACAAGTCAAAAAAAGAACTACCAACGCTAGGAGGAAACTACTTTCAATATAATTTTTAATTTTTTTTAGCATGTACTATGTCTGTGATTATCTCTATCAATTTTTTCCACAGCCAACCATTTTTTAAGCCAGTACGCAGCCCTACATTACTATACTTATTAATAGGCAAATCAAAATGCCATGAAAACCCATAGAGCAAAATAAGCCCCACAACCAAACCTACTACCCATTTCCATGGAATTTTTCCCGCTTTATCTATTGATTTTTTCATACAGACTCTCTTTCTTCATACTCAATAGATTCTAAACATAACCCTTGTGCAGGGGCAGTAATCAATAATTTAACGCATTCACGCTCACCAGAAAGCAGTTTTTGTAAATCAGTAATCGTCAGTTCTTTAGAACTTGCTAGAGCAAGGGATGCTCCAATGATCCGCCGAATCATAAACCGTAAAAACGACTTCCCTTTAATGGTAACGGTATGTTTTGTTCCACACGCAGACCGAGTTAGCACAATGCTCTGGATAGCTCTTATCGTATTTTTATCGGGTACTTCTTTACAGAAATAACGAAAATCATACGTACCTACAAAAAGAGAAAGGGCTTCTTGCAAACGATCAAAACAGAGCGAAAAAGGAAACTGCCAACTATAACGAGCATCCATAGGCGAAAGTTTTTGTAACGAGAAAGTATACGAATAGGTTTTGAGTACTACGTTATGCTGCGGATGAAAAACAACATCAACCTTTTTGCACGTGATAATCTTAATATCTTGCGGTAATGCGCGATTTAAAACGAACAGCATTTTATGGGGACATAAAGAGAGAGTTGTGCGAAGGCGAATAACCTGACCGCGAGCATGAACACCTGCATCAGTACGAGAAGCCCCCACCAAACGAACGTTTTCTTGAAAAAATACTTTCAAAAAAGTTTCCCGTATCACATGATCAATAGAACTATGTTCTTTCTGCCGTTGCCAGCCATGGTAATCGGTTCCGTCATACGCAATAACAAGCTTGTATGAATGTTCCATGTATATTTTTATCTCCACCCGTCATCTCAGTTTGCTAACGCGACCGTGTGTCATTCCCAGCTTGTAATAACAAGCGGTAAGGGAATCTTTGATATACGTAACAAGTCCTTTGAAAGGTTTTTTTATTTTTATTTCTGATTTCTTTCCGCAGATCCCCATACCGTTCACTTCGTTCTCTGGGGATGACACAATGCCTCTTTTTTTACATTTACTGGCGCCATGTCTTCATTTTCAACTGCGTCAGGCAGCCCGAGGGAGCTTTAGCAAAAACGGGCGTAGCCTGAAGTAGTTCTGCAAGAACGAAGACAGAAGTAGCCTGAAGTAGTTTTGCAAGAATAAAGACAGAAAAGACACTATAAAACAATCCCCAATGTTTTCGGCATGACCAATAGCATTGGGGATAAAATAACTAACGAATAACGCTATGTATTAATAACGTGATGAGCAATAAGGCAAAAGAGCCATAGTGCGTGAACACTTAATAGCATCGCCTATTGAACGTTGATGGAATGCGCAGTTTCCAGAAATACGTGAAGGTAAAATTTTACCGCGTTCAGTCAAGAAATGCTTTAAAATATAAGCATTTTTGTAGTTCAATAAAATTTCTTGCTCAGGACCAGCACAAAAACGACATTGTTTTTTCTGATTAGAAGTCCCTCTGCGGCTTTTCTTTTTTAAAAGACGAGCACTAACTTTTAATTTCATTTTCTTAGTCATTATGCCATTCCTTCTGAAGAATCAGTGATTTTTTCATCTGAAGAAGAAGAAAAAGATTCTTCTCTTCTTGGACGTTTATTGAATGAAGAGTAACGAGGTCTGTCTCCACGATCTCCACCGCGGTCGCCACGACCTTCACCACGTTCTCCGTTTTCACCAGAAGACAAAAGGCCTTCCATTTTGTTTCTGCGCAAGAAATCGCCGACATCGCGAGTAGAAGATTCTTCTACGATTTCAGTACGTTGGTAAACCAATGGTTCTTTTGGATCAAGTTTTTTAGTCAAAAAGCGTATAACTGATTCATTATACTTGGTAGTTAAAAGGGCATGAATTTCTTCAAAAAGCCTTTTAGGGTCGGTTAATTCAAAACGAATAAGGAAATAAAGACCATATTCATGTTCACCGATTTCATACGCAAGCTTACATTTTCCCCATTTGTCATAAGAAAGAAGTACGCTGCCTGGAATATTTTTTGCGATTTTTTCAATACCGCGCTCAATAGCCCCTGATTCATCCTCAGTCATATGAGGAACAGTCAGAAGTAGAATCTCGTAACGATTCATGTAGACCCTTTTGTTTACTAAGTGGAAACGCCGCAACTGCGCGGCATTATAAAATTAACACTCAGGTTTTTTATTTAGCAAACTGCTACGTAATAAAATACCAGGGCGGGAGAAAAAAGATAGTCTCATTTGCCTCCAGAGCCCTGGTATTCGTAACATTCAAGCTTTAAGCTTCCTTATTAAGAAAGCCTTAGAGCCTAAACAAATTTTTGGATGCGTTGAATAACTCGACCAATAATTCTAAAATGATCCTTACCGCGAACCAAAGCTACTGGAGCTTGTTTACGACTTGGAGACTCAAGAACGATAAAATCTTCGCTAAACGTTACTTGCATAACAGACTTACAAGGAGCGTCATTGCCAAATTCAACAGCAGCAATATCACCTGAACGAGTCCAGATTTCAGGGGAAACAATAAGCAAATCACCCTTTACAAAAGCTGGCGCAAGCAAATTATTGTCAACGGCAAAAGCGAACATAGCGGCATCATTTGAGTTTAATGTTGGAACAAAAACGTCTTTGTAGCCGGTTGTTGTTTGCATAAGTTGATTGTTGTAAGGAGATGGATTAGAAGGAATTTCACCAACAACTGGAACAACTTGAACCTTAAGTTCAACATCAGACCGTTGAGGCATGCTCACATTATTATCAATATTATCAGTTCTTTTGCGTCTTTCTGCAAAAAGATCGATCGGGGTAATTTCAAAAGCATTAGCAAGCTTTTTAAGAGAGTCTTCGTTCCAGCGCCTTGTGCCATTTTTAATATGGGTAAGGTAACTTTCAGACATTCCTGTTTTTTCGGCAAGAACCTTAGTGGTCCAGCCTTTTTCTCTTAATAATTCTTTTACTCGCAAAGCAGTAGATGACATAATTTGACTCCTTCTTACAAAGTTTTACTCTTTCAATTAAATAAAGAGCTTATTAAATGGTAACAAACATCTGCGTATATTTCTAATAGAGTACAGATAAACATATAGTTGTCAAATGGAAAAGATTTCAAAACCTATTGCTTACTCCGGCTTAAAGCCTGATCCAGTTTTCTATGAGAAAAATTTTTGGAAAAAACAAGCTTATGTTTGTGGGATAGACGAGGTAGGAAGAGGTTGCCTAGCTGGTCCAGTAATTACAGCCGCAGTTACCTTACATCCTTTTGCCACACATGATCTTTTAATAGACTCAAAAATACTATCTGAAAAAAACCGTATTATTGCTGCTGAATGGATTTTAAAAAACAGCTGGTTTAGCTATGGAATCATAGACAACGTTGAAGTTGATCGAATAAATATTTATAAAGCAACCCAAGAAGCAATGCGCCAAGCTGTCTATGGCCTTTTTTCTCAAAAAATCGGCCCTTGGCGACCAGAACTTATACTTATAGATGCGATGCCGCTTGCCATCCCTCATCTTTCACCTATGCCCGAAATTATTTCGTTTCCCTATGGAGAAAGCCGTTCGATTTCTATTGCTGCCGCTTCTATTTTAGCGAAAGTTAAGCGGGATGAGCTTATAACTCGTATGGGAAAAATTTTCCCTGGGTATAGCTTTGATACACATAAAGGGTATGGAACAGCCGAGCACCAAAAAAATTTACAACTAAAAGGCCCTTCTCTTTTACATCGAACAACTTTTATTAAAAATTTTTTACCAAAAAAGGAATCTGATGAAGCCGTCACAGATAAGCAAGGTTCATTATTTTGCTGAAGTTATTCAAAGCTCACTGCAATCATTTACCGCTCAAAGCTGGTGTTGGGATTATTTTCCTGCTTTCGGATCATTAGTTACCGTTACTACTGAAAAACGAACACTTTTTGGTATTGTTTATGCTGTGCAAACAGGCTCTTCCGATCCAGGACGTTATCCATTCACCTTCCAAAAAACGGAAGCTGAGTTAAGGTCAGAGCAACCACAAATTTTCGAATTCTTGCAAACAACATTCTCTTGCCTTATTGTTGGCTTTTTAGAAAATAATGAAATTGTTTATCAAATGGGCCCTGAGCCTGCAAAAATGCATGCCTTTATAGGTCATGCAACCCAGACAGAAATGCAGTATTTTTTTTCTTCTTGCCTTTATTTACATCTTATTTTTAACGCCACAGAAATTATCACTAAAGATGAACTTTTATTAGCATTATTAAAAATTAAAAAAAATCTTGGGCTTTTAACAGAACAATCATTCTTAGAATTTATCGAAACTCTTTCTCTTGCAACCGGTGATGATTATCGCAAGCTTAAAATTTTAATGGCCCGAGCCCATCCGCTTCTTACCTCATTATAAGCTTTTTGATCATATATTTTTTCTGTTGCTTTTTCTTTATAGTCCTTGTTATTATTCAAATTGAAATTATAATAACGATGTAAAAAGCCATAAAAAAGGTTCTAAACATGAAAACTTTAAAAATAAAAACGACTCTATTACTATTGTTTTGTACATGCTTCACACAGACAATAAAGTCTGCCATGGCGCTTGATCAAAGCCTTTCTGCCATGGGGCTTGATCAAAGCTTTGGAGACAATGGATCTATAACACTCCCTGTTCTAAAAACAGTTAAAAAGATTGCCTTACAACCAAATAATAAAATAATTGTACTTGGTTCCTATATGCGCAATAGTTATCTTTCTTGCTACAACCAAGACGGCTCTCTTGATGAAACCTTCGGAGATAATGGCACTATTTTATTTAATAAAAGCTTTGAATCAATCATTTTGCAAGCCCACGGCAATAAAATAATTGTTTCTAATCACAATACGATTATTCAATACAATCAAGATGGCACACTTGATACAAATTTTGGGAATGATGGAATTATATCGCCAACAAGCTCGTTTTCAATTGCCTTGTCAAAAGAACTACATAATTCTAAAATAATCACTCTTGGCAGCCCTGATGATTTAGACCGTTTTGCACTTACTAAGTTTAATATTAATGGCTCCCCTGATAGAACTTTTGGCCCTGATCATACAGGAACAATCAAAACCACATTTAAAGATCTTTCTTCTGTCTTCGTACAACCCCGTACCCATAAAATTATTACTTCTCGAGCAATAACAGTAGATAGAGAAACAGATAAAAATAGCATTCTTCTTGTTTGCTATAATCCTGATGGATCTATTAATACAACTTTTGGCCCGCATGGAAATGGTGAAAAAATCACAACAAACATTGAGGGTTCTGTTAACAGTTTTTCATTGTTACTACAACCTGATAACAATAAAATTATTACGTATGGAAGCGTAAGAAAAAACGATATTAATGTATCCTTTATCGCTCGCTATAATCAAGATGGTACTGCTGATGTAACTTTTGGACCTGATGGTACTGGTGTCATTTATCTCAATTTCTTTATCCTTCTTTCTTCTATTATAGTATCTGATGATCATAAAATTATAGTCTGCGGATATGATGATTTATCCCAAAACATCCTTACGCGCTACCATTCAAATGGTTTACTTGACACAACTTTTAGCCCTGACAGAACCGGTATCATAAAAAATGATTTTCCTGGCCATCCTGATTTTATAGCGTCACAGGAAAATGGGCTCGCTTTTATTGTTGGATCACATAATCAGTCCACTTATTATCTTTCGCGTTACAAATTACTAAGCGCACAAGAAAGCGAAGAAAGAAGACTAATAGCTCTTGCTGCAGCAACCGAAGCTGAAAGAGTTGCGCTTGCCGCAGCAACCGAAGCTGAAATAAAGCTTTTAATGGATACTTTACTGATGGATCAATGTAACATTTGTTTCGAATCAGACTCTATAAAAGATCTTGGCGAAACTCCTTGTAACCACATTTTTCACCCTTCATGTTTCGCTAGATGGAGAACTTCAGGAAGTGCCGCAGCACATAACTGTCCAATCTGCCGAGCAGCGATCCTCGATGATCTTTTAAAAAAATTGTAAAAAACAAGTATCAAAATAAATAATAGAGCTGCATTTTAGCAGCTCTATTATTTATTTTTACTAACATCTTGAAAAAATTGCCGCAAAAAAGGAATGCTAGTACAGTAAAATTAGTTGTTCTGTCTGTTACTGTTCTTTTTTTATAAATCTTCACACAATCTATTAAGATAGAGACAGGCTTAAGATAAAACTCTCGGGAGTATGAATATGAAGAAAATTTTCTTAATTTCAGTAGCAATAATTGGGACTCTACCTAGTCAAGCGAGCAATAATCCTGAATATCAAAAAATGCTTGCTGTACGAAACAACATCCTTGGATTGCAAAAATCTCAAGAATCTTCTCAATCACTTGCCATGCTTATCAAAGAAGAAAAAACATTAACCTCCGAATTTGCCAATTTATCAGTACAAGTTAAAAGGCTTAAAACTTCAAAATAACACTATGAAAAAGCCAACAAAAACTATTCTTTATGAAATAACAGTACTCCTTGAACCGATGTATGAAAGCAGTCGGCATGCCCAAACTGTTGCATGGTGGTTTTTAGAAGGAATTACTAAAAAAACCCGTACTCAACTTATCACCGAAACATCCCTTTCTTTGACAGACATACAACTTCAACAACTACAACAATGGGTTCATGCCCACACAGTGGAACAGTATCCTATTCAATACTTATTAGGGTCTGTCCCTTTTGGGCCTCTTGAAGTTCTTGTTGAACCGCCAACGCTTATTCCCCGCCCAGAAACTGAAGAATGGTGCTTTAACTTAATTAATGCTCTTACCCCCCTTGCACATACCCCTTTACGCATTTTGGATATGTGCACCGGTTCTGGGTGCATTGCTCTCTTGCTTGCTAAAACATTCCCACATTCGACTATTTATGGTGCTGATATTTCTGACACCGCACTGGCTCTAGCTGAAAAAAATGCTACTCACAATAACATCCCTAATGTGCGCTTTTTCAAATCTAATCTTTTTGAAGCTCTTAACCAAGATGCACCGTTTGACCTTATCGTTTCTAATCCTCCCTATATTAATCCTGATGTCTGGCACGAACTATCTCCCATGGTTTCTCGTTGGGAAGATCGCGGGGCACTTGTTGCAGCTAACCAGGGTCTTGAAATCATTCAGTCATTGGTCAGAAAAGCCCCTTTCTATCTGACTAAACATTCACCATTGACTGTTCACGGGATCCCTCGACTTATGATCGAAATCGGCTACGACCAAGGACCAATAGTGCAAGAATTGTTCATCGACGCGGGTTTTGGTACAGTAAGAGTACTTACTGATAATGCGCAAAGAGATCGAGTTGTCAGCGGTTGGTAGAAACAAAAAATCACTGTCATTCCGAGTAAACAGCAGTCACAGCAGAATACGACGCATTCTGTTAGATGAAGTAAGCGCCTGGCAATCCAGACGTAACAAGACAAAATCATAATAAATTAAAGGGTTCTTGCCATGTCTATTCGTTTCCTGTCTCCGGAAGATGCACAAAAAGTTGCCGCAGGAGAGGTTGTTGAACGCCCTGCAAATATCGTCAAAGAGCTCATGGAAAATAGCATTGATGCACACGCAACCCATATTGAACTTTCAGTTACCAATGGCGGAAAAACCCATATTCGTATTACCGACAATGGAATCGGCATGTCAGAGCAAGATGCTCGCCTTTGCTTTGAACGTCATGCAACCAGCAAACTTTTCGCTTTTAATGATTTGCCAACTATCGCCACCTTTGGCTTTCGCGGAGAAGCACTTGCCAGTGTCTGTGGTGTAGCAAAAGTCACTCTCACCACAAAACAACAAGGTGAAATTGAAGGGTTGCAACTTACCATTCAAGAAGGAAAAATCCTTTCACAAAAAACAGTCGCTGCTCCTGTTGGCACCACTTTTATAGTTGATGAACTCTTTTATAATATCCCCGCACGCAAAAAATTCCTTAAAACAACCGCTACTGAATGGAATCAGATTGTAGCCCTTTTTAAAGCCTTTTGTTTAACCTATCCTGCGCTCCATTTTGTTCTGTTACACGACAATGCTCAGGTCTATAATTGCCCTCCTGTTGCAACCGTTCAAGATCGAGTTGGCCAGTTATTTGATCCTTCTGTTTTTTCATCAACACTTGAACTAAGTCCCGAGCAGGATAAGGGAATTTTAGTAACAGGTGTTACAACAAATCCCCACTACAGCAGATATGATCGTGGGGGATTCTATTTTTTTGTAAACAAACGACTTGTTAAAAACTTTCAACTTGCCCGAGCGGTGCTTAAAGGTTTTTGTAATGTTCTTCCTCAAAACAAATATCCGCTTGCTATTATTCATTTAGAAATCGATCCACTAACGGTCGATGTCAATATTCACCCAAAAAAAGAAGAAGTGCTTTTTCTGCACCCGCATATCATCGAACAAGCGATTACAAAAGCAATTACGAAAACACTCGAACAGTATATGTCACAAAGGCTTACCCCATCGCACCGATCAAACCCTCAGTATGTTTCAGAACCTTTTTTAACTAAAGATAGTTTTGGCTTTAATCCATTTATTGAAAGATCAATTACTCCGCGCTCTTATAATTTTCCAAACAAACCATTTATAGAAAAACCCCTTCCCTTTCAAGCGCAGCACAATCATACAGCTTTACATGAAGCGTCGGCGCAACAGGCAGGATTAGCGCAACCTGAATCCAGAACAAACGATACTGAATGGGCGGCGGTAGACATGCACGAAAATCTCAACACCGTTCAAGAAACAAGCTATCGTATTATCGGGCAACTTCACAAAACATACCTGTTACTTGAACATAAAGATGGGATGCTCGTAATCGATCAACACGCAGCACATGAACGCATTTTGTACGAGCGATTCGGGAAAAATTTTGGGAAAACGGAAACTATTCAACTCTTATTCCCTCTCATCATAACCCTTTCTGCCTCTGACCTTATACTCCTTATGCCCTACAATTCATTACTACAAGAACAAGGTATTCAGTGCGAACAGTTTGGCGAAGAACAATTACGTGTCACCGCAGTTCCTGTCTATGCAAAACAAATTCCACTTCAAGAGATTATCCAAGAACTCGTTGGCTGGATAAAAGAAAATGACAGCCAGCCGACAGCAGACTTCTTCAAAAAACTGACTGAAAAAATGAGAGCCCAACTTGCGTGCAAAGCAGCGGTTAAAGCTGGCGATATTTTGACAATGGATGCCATGGAACAATTATTACGCGATTTAGAAAAGACAGAGGGCCGCTTTTCCTGCCCCCACGGGCGCCCCACACAATGGTTGGTAAGCACCCACGAGATCGAACGTAAGTTTAAACGAATTGTTTAGGATTCAACGAACGATACAGATAGCTGTTACACAAATAAACAAATGGATAAATCATAAAATCTGACACGGAACTAAAAAGCGTTTCGATTCTATAATCCGCAAAAGAAAGCGTTTTCATAATAACACCAACAGGAAGAAGCACAACAATCAAAAAAAACATCCCCACCAAAAAAATCAACGCAAATGTTTTAATAATTCTTGTGCGAAAGCCTTTTGAAAAAACAGCGCTCTTTTTTAATGCCTCAAGTGAGCCAGTAGAAGGCTTATCAAGAATGCAAAATCCAAAAAAAACATATCCTATACACCAAAAAAATGTTGCTCCCAGCAAAAAAACACACAAAACAGTCGTAATAGGAATAGTCATTTTCACAGTCAAAAAAAACCTACACAGTGTTCCTATCAAGGCACTAAAAAGCCCTACAGATAAAAAACCTAAAATCATACTTGTGCAAAAAAGAAATGATGCTCCTGCAAAGTGTTTTACTTGTGCAAAATTCAAAGAAAAAAGGAGTTTTAAAGAACCATGCCCCGTATCTTTAAGCGTTAAACAAAGATTCATAAAGCCAAGCATTAAAAATGAATATGCCGCCAATCCAAGAAGCCCCACAAACAATAGCGCGATATAATAATGCCCAGGAATAGTTTTTAAATTAGTTCCTACTTGAGCAATTATCGACCATACTGTAGCTGGATGTCCTTGTTCTTTTGCAATAGCTGCAATATCTAAAGCCTGAGAAATGCCAGACTGTTGAGCAATGCGCTGCGCAGTGCCCGAAAAGAACCATGACGAAACCGCCATTATCGCTGATGCAGTTGCCAAAAGCACGAAATTTTTACGATACGTAGAAAAAGAAAACTCAATCGCGTTTTTACTAGAAAATTGGGACATTTCTGTATTCCTATTTTAAAAAAATTAATTTCAATAATTTTCAGAATAATCCTACTAAATAAAGATGTAAAAAAAGTCCATGTCATTCCCTGTCTCAGTTCCTGTGGAACTGCTTCAGGCTAGCGCCAGTAAACGTAAGCAAACAGCCTTGTTATTCCCAGATTGCGATAGCAAGCGGTAAGGGAATCCTTGGTATGCATAGTCTTTTTAAATGAGGATTTTTTCTTTTTCAAAGATCCCCTTACCGTTCACTTCGTTCTCTGGGGATGACACGGATCTTGACATTGATCTTTGATGAAACCCAAGTGGGCCTTCCTATGCCTTACGCGTAAGTGAACGATAAATGTAACTAAAGTAAGGAATGAAAAATGGAGCAATCACTAACCCACAGGCAAAACAAATATGCGCATAACTAATCATGCCCGCCACGCCACTCATGACAACCAACATATTTATAAGGTATTCAACAACTGCCGCTAGAATCGAAAAGAGCAACACTGCCAAAACAAGGCGCCCATAAAAACCACCTACCATACTACTGCTTTTTTTAATGGAGTCACAAACTCCTTGTGTTGGAATATCAACAATCCCATAGGCGCTAAAAAAATAAATCAGTACCCCATAGAACAAAACTACGATCAAAACTAAAGCCATTCCAATCACACTACAAAGATTCATCCAAGAGCTCGGCCCAAAACCCACAGGACCCATAACAAACATTTCAAAAACTCTGGCCACTCCCGAAACTCCAAAAATCAAAGAAATAAAGCAAAGAGAAATTCCAAAAAATTTCATTATTTGACGAGCAGATATTTGAAAAAAAATGCGTAAAGAAGCAGTATTTTTATCCACAATAGTAAGCCCTAACTTCATGCAACCAAGCAGCAAAAAAAGAAACAATGCCCACACGAAAAATGTTACTAGTATCAATGCTACACTTTCTAAAGGTCGAGCAGAAATTCTACCAACAATCCCTTCTGCAGGGCGTTGCGTAATGATCAATGGATCAACTTTTGCTTCATCGTAAGATATTCCTGCAATATCAGTATCCTGAAGAATAAGATGATGTTCTATTCCTAATTTTTGTGAAACATAACGGGGTGCTACTGTCGCAAACCAGAATGAACCCCCTACGATTGCAGATACTACTAGCAACAACACATACTCTTTGGCGTATGCTGTGAAAGAAAACTCAATCGCGTTTTTACTAGAAAATTGGGACATTTCTGTATTTCTATTTTAAAAAGGTTAATTTTCAATAATTTTCAGAATAATCCTACTAAATAAAGATGTAAAAAAAGTCCATGTCATTACCTGTCTCAGTTCCTGTGTAACTACTTCAGGCTTAGCGCCAGTAAACGTAAGCAAGCAGCCTTGTGTCATTCCCAGATTGCGTGTTGTGGTTTAATAAATGTGGACACACAGAACCAGAGATTTTTGGTAAACTGTTAACTACACAGAAGGATCATAAAATGATAAGAAAAAGCCCAAGGCATTACACAGAAGAGTTTAAAAAAGAAGC
>Ga0304730_1001055_pt1 | contig 21810 bp, 23 predicted proteins | sample M_130628_MF_Meta_FD_190474 | JGI IMG/M metagenome (GOLD analysis project Ga0304730, IMG submission 190474) | Freshwater microbial communities from Lake Montjoie, Canada to study carbon cycling - M_130628_MF_MetaG (v2) (version 2) | ecosystem: Environmental > Aquatic > Freshwater > Lake | place...
AAATTGTTTTACCCGGACCAATAAATTTATCTTGGGGAATACCGTAAAGAGTGTTGTTTAGGTTTATTCTACCTAAAGGTCCTTCAGAATCTTGAGACAATAAATAAACTCTTTGTGCTCCTAACACACCATACGAAATATCTTGATTTGAATATTCAATCGGAGTAACTTCGGTTGTTTTTAATGTACCTTGAGGACCAATTAACGGTTGTCCGCTTTTGTTCTCAGAAACTAAAAACCAACCACTATCTTTCATTCCATCATTTAGTTTGATTCCGTTAGATATTTTTTTGAAATTTAATTTGTTATTAATATCATTTGATATGTTAGCACTAAATTTAAATGTGTTTCCGGTAGTGTATGTTAATTTTGAAGGGGTAACAATATATGGAAACGTATCTTGAGGTTTAACGTGTTCTTGAGAGTTAACGGTATAATCAGGTATATCAATAAATCCGGTGAATACATTTGAGTTAAACTTATTAATCAAATTTAAAGCTTCTTGAAATGGTAGACCTTGAAATTTAACTTCTTCAATTGGACCAGTATAGTCGGTACCTATTGATAAGTTTTTGATAGTATCCATTTTAAAATTAGATGTGTTGGTTTTAACAGAAGGAATTACATTATATAATCCAACACTTCCGGTAAATAAATCAGCAGAAGTTTCTAAATTTGTTATATCCCAAATAACCATTTTTTTAACCGATAAAACATTTTCAACTAATCTTGATAATCCTTCTGTTGGTTTTGTTGTTTTGGTTTGTTTAAAATTGGATATTTGTAAAAATGAACGATATTGATTTCCAACCGGTAATGCCGATTTTGTCAATTCTTTAGTTTTACCTGCTCTAATTAAAACACTATCTTCACCTGTTTTTTTATCTTTCTTAACAATAACGTCAGCGGAACCTCTTCCTAATAATGAGTTATCACCTGGCTCAGGAAAAATACCTTTACTATCACTTTTTCTATAAGAACCGTCTTGATTTTTAAGACTGATACCTTCTTTAATTCTAGAACCGGAGGCCAAGAATTTTTGAGCACCTTCGTAATTTTCAAAAGGAGTTGTCATTGGAGATGAAAATGGTCCTTGAATATAAAATTGGTTTCCTTTAGGGAAATCTTTGTTGTAATATAATGTGTGAACATACTCACCAACTTCAGGAATAACACTTAAATAGAATGGTAATAACGGTAAAAAAACATATGGGTCTTTTGATGTCCATTTATCGGTTTCTTCGTTAAAATTATCTTTGGTAGTACTTTCAGGTGTGTTAGGTTTAAATTGAGGTGACTTAGGATTAATTCTAAGTCTACCTAACATTGTTGGGTCCTGATTATCTATTACCTCTCCCGGAAAAATTATTTGATTATTTGGAGCGTCCATTACGTATTAGTTCTTTTTTTATATTCTTTTAAAATTGTATTATAGGTTACTTCTAATTTATCTAAATGTTCCGTTCCTTTTATCACGGTATCTTTAGTAAAATTAAAATCTTTTTGGATATAGTCCATAACAAACATCAAATCTTTATTTGATGTATTTTTGTAATCCTTAATAATTTTTAACGCTCTTTCTGATTCTGTATTATTTGACATAATTATATTTTTTTTCCATAACCTTTATCGGGGATTGTTATAAATAAGGGACTCACAGATAAAGGTCCAATCGCTATTTCTACTTTACCATTTTCAGACTCTTCCAACGCCATTGCTTTCATTTGACTTAATTTACTTAGTAGGTCTAAATTAGCACTACCATCGGGTAACGCTCCTGTTGGAAGACCTAACCCTTGTAGCTCTTGTATTGTACCAAGAAACGCTCGTGATTCTGAATATCCATCACACAGCTGTGAAAATAATAATAATGGTAGTGGTATACCACCACCGGGAATTCCGACACCGCCCGGAAGACTAATTAAACTTAATATTGCAAATATTTCGTCAACTAAACTTTTACATTGCCTATAGTCACTAACTATTTGAGCAATTATCGCCAACAACGCAATTAATTTAAGAATCATTGTTAATTTCTTTTTTACCTTCTCTTTAATAATATCTTTAATAACTCCTTGAACTAATTGTAATATATCGGCTTTAATTAAATTAAATAATTCCTCAATAAAAATTGCTCCAACTCTTGATACAACATTTATCGCGAATTGTTTAAAATTCTTTAAAAAATCTTTTAAAGAATTAATAGTGTCAGATATGTTATCACCTTGAGCTTTTAACATAACCATAATTGGTAACATTACTTTAGGTGACATCATTGCTCCAATTATACCGTTAGTAATTAACTTAATGAAATTAGTATCAATTACCGGTTGGACATTAGCGTTAATACCCCATTCAGGGTTGTTTGCTAAAGTACTTGTTAGTTGGTCGGCAAGATTATCAAAATCGGACCCCTCAACATAAAATAATTGGTCTAAGTTATTTAATATTTGTTCATAATCTACGGGAACTTTTACGTTACCACAATCTTCAAATTCTATAACCCCATTTTTAATATTAGTTGTTCTTTGTTCAATCTCTCTTAAATCAACTTCAGTAAATTCATAAAAAGAATCGTCAACACCATCTAATGGTGCGACTTTTGAAATACCACTTACATCAATCTCATTACCTTGACTATCAAAACATAATCCTAAAATTCTAAGGATTATTTTTTCAGATTGACTTGATTGAGACACTTCACCAACACCTGCATTAACTTTCATTGAAACAGCACCACATAAAGATTCCATAATAGAGGTCATAATATCAACCTTCTCCGTCATCTTAATTGTGCCGTAATAGTCAGCCATAAATTCACCTACATTATTAATACCACTTGCTCTTGGTTCTAAATTAACTTTAAACCAAGGTCCGGTTGCTTGAGTATCATCTCTAGCTTCTTGGTATTCAATATTAAATAAGGGTTGTCCTGATTTACCAATATATACATCTCCACCACCTATTAAAGATGAGTAAGATGTTAGTTCATTATCGGTTAATTCTTTTAATATTTTATTTGTTGATATTGGGAATGTTGCGGTTTGAATAGAGTCCTGTTCAAATAGTAATTTCCCGGGTATTACTTTAGGGTCTAATTTTAATCTACCAAATAAATCTACAGATTGTACTTTAATATAAACAGCCCCTGTTGAACTATAAGTTTTATTCTCATCACAATTAATATGATGTAATTCTTCAAAAACAATTTCCCTAATTTTAGGTTCAATGTTATTGATAGTTCTAATTAAAAGTTTTTTAATATATTTTGGGGAACCACTACCTTGACCACCGGTTACATTAACAATGTCTAATAATTGTTCAAGTTGGTTTTTAAGTTGCTTTTGATATTTTTTTGTTTGGTCCGAAAATCCTTGAAGTCTTTCTGCAACTTTATCTTTGGCTTTTTCCATAGAATCACCAACTCGTTTACTAGCATCGTTATACTGGTCTTTTAATTCCGCATAATTTTTGTTAGCCTCAATTTTCTTTTTAACGTTACTGTAATCAAGATTTAAATCTAAAGATGGCATATATAATTATTTTTTCATTTTATATGAATCATCACTTTTAGCTATATCTTTTTCTATTAGACTTTTAAGTAAATCGTCATCGGCACCTAAATCAGAAATAGAAAATCCACCACCACTATCTTTAGTGTTGTTTGATTTTTCCCACATACCTGATTGTAGTTTAGATAATGTTAATTTTTTCTCAACACAATCGTTTATGATTTTTTGTTGTTTTTCAATAACGGGACCTATAATTGTCATATCCTCAGGTTCCTTCATCATTGTTAACATTTTATTTTGTATTCTAATCGCAGTATTTCTCTGCTCCACAAGTTCATTGTAGATTTCTTGCATCAATGATAACATTGATTCTTTACTTAGATTAATTTCTTTTTTTGTCGGTCTTGCCATAATAATAAATATTTAACACTGAATTTTATTTCACCATTGTTTGTATCAGAGTGTAATACATATTTTTATATTTTCTCATTGACCCCCTAATTTCTTTAGTAGATAGGTTAGTCATTTCTCTTAATGATAATAAAATTATATTTTTATTGAATTTATTATTATCATTTCCCACAAAAATATTTTCATAATTATCAAAGATATCGTGTAACGCTTGACCTAATTTAATTTCATTTTCACTAAGGTTTTCATTTTTAATAAATCTATCTAATTCTAATAAAAAATGATGAATGACCCTTTCGGACTCTAACCCATCGTTTTCTATGTAGTATGCAAAACCTTCATCATTTTCTAAACTAGTTGAAATATCTTCATATGATATTTTTCTGTTAGTTTCTTTTTGGTCTTTAATAATTTGACCCATAAGATAATTTTTACATATGGTTCCAAAATACGAGTAAGCCTTCTTTTCTTTAGAAGGCTTAAACTTATCTATTTTTGTTATTAAAAACGAGTGAGTGTCCATATGGATATCTTCAAAATCCATATCTTTTCTATATAATTTGTATCTTCGTATAATTGAAGATATCATCTTATCTAAAGGTTTTTTTAGAAAATCATTATAAATTTTATTTTTTTCTTCATATGACGTAGATTCTAAAAATCTTACAACCGCCAATTCTTCACGAACATCAAAATAATTTGTGGTGGTTGGTTTTCTACCTTTCTTCTTTAACTCAACACTGGTATCTCCTGTTAAATTAATTGGTTCAGACATTAAACTTCTTGTGGTTCGTACTTTATGGCTCTGTCATTAATAAAGAAATATTCTTTTTTAGCCGACTCAATCCAAAACCCAACCTCATCAGGAACTAATGTTGTTTCACCATTTTTATAATTCCAAAATATTGAACCTTCTCTTAGGTTAATATGTTTGTAACCAATTTTTGGAATTGACATAAACTTAATTCCGTTATGAGTCATTCTTAATAAAAATTCATAACCAAATGTTAATTTAAATGATGGTTTTAATAACCCAAAGTCAATAAACGATGATTTTTTAATTACCATACCTGAAGTCTGAAAGTTTTGATAATCTAATAACGTTTCATTTGTTAAGATACCCATCTCCGGAGTGAAGTTAGCGGCAAATGTTGCTTCATTAGTGAATCCAACAAATTTACCTTGTTCATCAGTATCAACAACAATAGGTAAAAACGATTGAGTGTCCGGATAAGCTCTTACATATTTTTCAACATTTTCAAACCATATTGTTGAATATTCGTCGTCAAACTCAAATAATGATACCCATTGAGACTCTGATGTTCTAACACCATAATTAATTTGTGCTGCGTAATTTGGTTCTTTTGTCCAAACGTGTTTCTTAACGGTTAAGTTACCAAAATCAAAATTGTTTAAGTACTCAACTAATGGTGTCTCATCTGTGTGTACAATAATCAATTCGTTGATTTTTAATTTTTGAGTTTTCAATGACTCAATACATTTTTCAAAATACTCGTTAAATCCTCTTGTTAGACTTGATTTAATCGGTAATATTACTGATACGTCAAAATAGTTTTCCATATTATTCTTCAATTGTTGCTAGTTTAGATAATTGTTCAAGAAATGAATCCATTCTTGTTGTTAGATATTTTTCAAATAATTCTACTGATGTTTTTTCAAACTCATCTTTAGTTGATAATGATTCTGTGGTTTTTTTCATACCGTCATATAGACCAGGGTTTACATTATCTTCTAACCAATTTTGTAAGAAATCTGCGATAAAATCAACTAACTGTATTTTATTATTAATCCAAAGACCATTATCTTCATTCATCCAACTTGGCACTAAATTAGGTACTAATCCTAATACCGGCACACCAACTTTCATAGATTCTAATGGGAATGTACCATACGCACTTGTTTCATCAATCCATACTGAAAGGAAACAATCTTTAATCGCGTTAGCAAATTCATTCTCATTTAAACCTCTCATATCTCTAAATGTAATCCATCTATATTGAGGGAATTTAATGTAGAATGCTTTAATAATGTTAACTGATTCTCTTTGGTCTCTTGAATGAATTGCGATAATTGGTTTCGCAGGTAATGTCTGAGGTCCAAATACATCAGAAACGTAAGGTTTTAAAATATCATAAGATATACCTCTAAAAACACCTTCAACAAATTCTTTTTGAGTTTCAGATGTTGTGATACATTTAATAAACCCAAATTGAGACCAAGTTTCACCCGGTTGTAATGTTTCCAACATATGGTCGTAAGCTTGGCATAATACAATTTTACCACAAGGTAATTTTGATATTTGGCTCATTATAAAACCATATAATTCAGGTAATACAATAAAATCCTCAGGAGCAATTTGTAAATTCTGTCCTTCAATAGATTGATGAGGAAGAGATGATACATCATCGCTTAACCATTCTGAAACACCAACATAGTCAGGTTTCTCGTGTAATATTATTGGGTTAAACCCATTTTTTTGTAACGCTAAACCTAATCTGTAGATGTAAGCAATTGATGCCTTTGCGTTACCTTTAGTGTCTTGAACTAAAAGATAAATTTTTGATTGTTTATTCTTCAAATTTTCAATAGACTGTTCTAGTTTTAAAAGTTTTTCTTCTGTCATTGTGTTATAATTTGTTTAATAATTTTTTATATAAAAGTGTATTAAATGCTATTTTAAATGGGATTGATAGATTGTTAGTTCCTTTAACTCCTAACGTTTCATCAATTTCTTCCGGTTCATCCATAACAACCTCCAACATCAGTTTAATTGTTTCGTATTTAATTATACTAATTGCGGTGCTTTCTGATTCACCTGAAAGAACCTGTTTAGTATCTTTTATTTGAACGTAATCATCTATTTTGTCTAAATCTAAATAGTAATTTTCTCCGAGTACTTTTAACATTATAATATTTGTTTTAGTGTACTATCTAATTCTTTTAATGTAGTAATAGAATAGTTAGTGTCAATCTGTTTATTGTATCCCGTAAGATATTTTATTACAATTTTATCTTCCGGATGTTGTAATAATAGTGCAGGGTTTGACGTAAGTAAAATGTCTATTTCGTCCCACATTGAATTTATTGTCAAATTACTGTAGAATTTTACTTTTTCTAACTGACATCCAAACTTAGATAAAAAAAATAACGATGCCGGTTTTGACCTACCTATCTCATCTGACACTATTAACAATTCGTGATTATCTCGTAAATCCACATATAACTCGTTTAAATCATTAAACGTTGAATACTCAGTAGATTGTGCGTGACCAAATATTTCCATCGGAAAATCTTCATATAAAAATGAATATAACTCCTCATTGTTTTCAAAAACAAAATGATTCAAAAGTTCTAAACTATCTATAGGAGTTTTAATTTCACGACGTATTGATTCTTCGTCTTCAATACCCTCCGTTTTATCTATCATAAATTTTTGATAGGTTTGTTCTATTTTATCTAAAGTATTTCGTAATACTCCGTTAATCTCAATTGCTATTCTCATCCGGTTCGTTATCGTATTTACGTAATATCTTACTAATTAATGGGTTTCTCACAATATCATTCTTATCTTTGAACTCAAATGTTGATACATAATCATCATCTCTAAATTTTTCAATCGCGTCCCATAAACCACTCTGAGTTTTATTTTTATATTTGTCTGATTGTTCTACGTCACCTGAAATAAAGAATTTACTATTAAATCCAATTCTTGTTAAAAGAAGTTTCATTTGACTTGGTGAAGCATTTTGACCTTCTTCAAAAATTAAAATTGAGTTATCAATATTCATACCTCTCATAAACGCTAATGCAAATACTTCAATAACTTCAATCTCTTTAAGTTTTTCACGAGATTCTTTACCAATAATTTTATTTAATAAATAATATGATGGGAAGATGTAAGGGTCTAACTTCTCTTCAACGTTACCCGGTAATGAACCTAATTTTTCTTCAGCCTCAACCGCTGGTCTAACTATGATTATTTTTTCGTAAGGTGTTTTTGGGTCTGAAAGTAAATCAATCGCCGCTTTCATTGTTATGTAACTTTTACCAACACCAGCAGGTCCTGAACAAACTGTTATTTCACTTTCAATTAAAGTATCGTAATACTTTTTTTGATTTATGGTTAAAAACTTTTCTTTAGTTTTTCTCTTAATAATTTGACTAATTAAATCTTTTTTACTTACCGGTTTACCGGTGACCTCCGGAGTTGGAGTAGTGGTGGGTTTTCTTTTTCGCTGTTCAGCCATTTTATAATTATTGTTGTTTATATATTTTAGAAAACACTTCTATTGATGAATAAATATTTTCGTGTTCAATTAGTTCATAAGTAATTACTTTATCATACTTTAACTCTTTAATTTCTTTTGAAAATTCTAAATGTGACTGTATATCTATGATAGGTTGTAAGTTATCTTCAGAAATGTGAATATGATTAATGTGGTTATAATATAACCTTAAATCATCAATAGGGTTAATACCTTCTAATTTTAAATTATGGGTGTCTATCATTGTCATTATATTTCGTAAATTATTTTTTGAGATGAACTCAACAATCTCAGAAATAGTATAAAAAAAATCTCCACCATAAATTTTAGAATTAGGCTCAATTAATAATTTAATGTTAGTCCCCTCAAGTAAATTGTCAACCTTTTTAAATATTTTTATAAGTAATAATTCCCAACCAGTAACCTTTTTTCTAATAGATGGTGAACCAAAAACTAATATTTTTACTGATAAAATTTTTGAGAAAGAAATTAATTTTTCTATATGAGATATAAATTTTTTTTCATCAAAAATTGTTTGACAATCAACATTATAAAATAAGGATTGTAATGACGGTATTGAGATATTATTTGAATCTAAATAATTTTTATATTCGTAAATTTTATTTATTGATAAATTATCCCAAGTATCTATTTTAGATAAAACACCTTCAATATTATTAATATTCAAAGATTTAAGATGGTTAAACATTTTATCTGAATTTTTGACATCCCACGCAAAATTACTTACAGCTAATTTCATTTATAAATTGTTTTATTTCGGATAATACAGTATTCCTATCACTAATATAGTTACTACTATGGTATTGTGTAGTAAAATTATATGTAATTTTATTGTCTAAAAAACTAACTTTGTCAATTAAATTTGGGAATAAATTTAAAATATCTGTAGTATCTATTGGTTCGGTAAATAAATTAAATATTTTTTCATTTGGATATTTTGAGGAATATTCTATAATATCTTTTGATAAATTATCTAAATTATACCACTGAAATTGTGAGTTAGAATTAATTGACTTTAGATTGTTTTGATAAATTAAATCAAACAAAATATTTTTTTTAATATGTTTATTAAAAAGAGCGGGTAATCTAAAAATTTTTAAATCATTTGTTGTAACAAATTCAGATATTAATAATTCAAACAGATATCTATTACTACCGTAGTTTAATTTACTAATATTAATTGGGTACCTTTCATCAGATTCAAATGGAGAATCACTATAAACATCAATTGTGGAAATTAAAATTACTTTGGAAAAAGTCACACCTGAAATTAAACTAATGATATGATAAATGTTCTGAATATCCTCGATAATATTTTTGTTTACCAACCATTTTGTTGCGGGTAAACAACTTAAAAATAATTCATCTCCATCTTTAGCTATTGTATTAAATGTGTTGATATTTGATGTGTTAAAATAGTGGTCAAACTTAATAGTTTCACAAATAGTTTTACCTACTAATCCTGTGTTCCCGATTATTAATTTCATTTTTTATGTAATTTTCGATTATGTATATTCCTTGTATTTTACCGGTGAAACAATTTATAATATTATTTTTTTTAGAAATGACCGGACTTCTACTATCTGATGAGTCTATTATTTTACTTTTAATAGAGATAAAATAGCTTTTGTATTTAAAATCAAATAAAAATTCCGGGTAATACAAAATTATTTTATTTTCAATAAGTTGTATTTTACTCTCAATTAAATCTTTTGATATTGTTTTTTTAAAATTTTCTAAAGATTTTATTGTTTTAAATTTTTTAATAGGTGTATGTTCTACATCAGTTACCGTATATGTGTTTGATTCATAAGGATAAATTGAAAATAATTGCCCATCAACCATAGTTAACGCCCCAAAGTCTGTTGGTCTTATTTTATCATATAATAGTGTTATGGTTAATTCGTAAAAACAATCGTAATTTACTTTATCTTTTATTTGATTATTGGTAGCGTTAATTACTAAATCAAATTCTTTAGAATATTTTTTTAAATCAGAAGAAGATATTTGTTTAATTGTATGTATATCTCTTAATTCATTATTAAAATAATGATTAATGTCTTTAAAGTTAATATATCTTTCATTAGTTGTAATACATCCCTCAACATTATTAAATTTATGAAAATACGTTTGATAATTGTAGTTATCAAATATTTTAATATATGTTTGATAATCAATTAATGAGTTTTTATTTGGTACACAATATATGTTATTATTAACCTCCTCAGTTATAAATCCATAATCTTCCATAAACATATTAAAGGTATTTTTACACAATTCCCTTGTCTTTGAATTTCTAGCGTAATGATATCCTAAATGAAGTCTATTTTGATTAAAGAATGATGTTTCAGTAAATAAAGTTTCATTTCGTTCAAATAATGTAACACTATGGTCATTTTTTAATTTATTGGATAAATGACATCCAACCCATCCACCACCTATAATAGCTATTTTCATTATATTTCTAACACCATATTATCTCCGTATGTTTGACCCCAATTAGATTTATTTTTAAATAAATCTAATGAGTGATAATATTCCGTTTGTCTATTTGTTGTTGTATTATACCAATTGTTATTATCAACCACTTCATAATTATTATTATTATTGTATATCATTGGTTGAGGTTCAGTCATCCAAAGTATATAATCTTCATTTGGTACCCCCCACATTTTCCAATGTATCATACTCTGACGTGAATAATCTGAATTACGTATGGACATTATTTTATCTTTAACGCTGAGTAAATAATCATATTTATAAAGACCTATTGACATTGCAGGTTTTGATTTTAATGCTAATTTAACAGGTTTATCTTGTGGGACATTATATAACAATGTTTTAAAATTCTTACCAACTTTACAGGTATCGTGTATTAAAAACCAATATTCCGAGGATAATTCTTTATCAACAATTTCAATTAAAGGACTATACTCGTATGAATTGTGTTCTAAATAATAATGATTAATATCGTCAATTATTTTATGTGAAAATTCATTAAATCCCGAATTAAAGACATAAATATCTTTTTTTTCAATACCGGATTCAAGTAATGAATTAATAACTATTGGTAATGTATGGTTGTAAAAATTAATATTGGTTGCGATTGCTATTTTAATCATAATTTATTTTATATATTTTTTTAATTTATTATAGTTCTTTTGAACAAATGGTAATAATATGTCGTAATCTTTATATAATTTTTCTAATTTATCTGATTCATCATTTCTTGTTTGACTTTCAAAATGATACGACACTAAACTACTATCACAAATATTGTTGTATCCTAATACTTGAGTCGTAAAATTTAACTCAACATCTTCAAAACAACTTATGTAATTTTCATTAAAGTAATTACATTGTTCAAATATTATTTTTTTAATCATTAATAATGCTCCGGTAGAACCAATTACTTCTTTAATTGAATTTGTTGTAGGGTAATAAGAATTTAGGGAGAGGTGTGTAACCCCAAAAGTAGAATTTTTATTTACAATAGCAACAATTCCATCGTGTTGTATAGTATTGTCTTTAAAATGTAATCTACATCCAACAGTACCAACTTTAGGGGTTGTTTTGAATATGTTTAACATCCCGTATATTATATTATTCAATATTTTAATATCATTATTACAGAATAGTAAAAACTCATATATATTACTTACGTGATTTTTAACAACATCATTATTTATTTTGGCAAAATTATAATAGTCGTACTCAATAAGTTTTATGTTACCAATAGGTAATATATTATTTTTTATCCATTCTTTTTCTTCATTAGTTGAACCAGTGTCCGCAATAAAAATATCAAATAATTCTTGATTACAATGTTGATAAAATGAATTAACACAATCGGATAACATCTCAACTTTACCTTTTGTTGGAATTATAATAGCGACCTTACCAATATTTTTAATTGGTTTCTCTTTAATTTCCGGAACATATATTTGTTGAGGTTTTAAATCTAACGGTAACTTAGTTCCCCACTTCTCAATAAACTTTTCTTTACTCTCCCAAAATTCTTGGTTTGGTTGACCAATGGATTGATGAGTAATTTCAAAGGATGATGTAACACCAATTTTAATACCGTCTAAATAATTTGGTACACAGAATAAATGGTCGTAGAAGTGAAACCTACCTATTGTTTCATCAAACAAATGTTTAATTTTTGTTTTATCAAATGAAATAAATAAACCATCAATTGTTACCACCGGGATTAAAAATGGTAATTTTAAAGAATATTTACTCAACCACTTGTTTTGTCCGTCAGGATGATGATAAACTTGACCAACCATTGTTTGATTCATTCTCTCCCAATAAACACCTGATTCGGGGAAATAACAAGAACCGGCTTTTCCAATAATACTAAAGTCAGGATTATCATTAAAATCTTTTAATAGTTTTTTACCCCACCCATTTTCAAGTTTAATATCATTATGACAACATACTACAATATCATTAATTGATTCATTAATACCTTTGTTATAAACTTCAGATAACGCATATTGATTATGGTTAACATATTCCAATACTTGAATATCTTTTAATCCGGAACTTTGTAACAAATGTTGTTTAAATTTGTTATTATATGTTTCGTCTTTATGTGTTGAATATATAATTGTTATCATATTAATCCCGTTGACCCGAATCCGTTAGACCCTCTTTCTTTATCGTTTAATTTATTTGTTTCTACTAATTCTACCCACATACCACTAGCCACCGGACATAGGACCGCCTGAGCAATTTTAGTGCCTTTTTTAATGATGTATTCGTGTTGGTTAGTATTGAAGATGATTACTTTAATTTCTCCGTTATAACCACTATCTACAGTTCCGGGAGAATTTAATACAAATAATCCCTCATTGATTGCTAATCCACTTTTAGACCTCACTTGTATTTCGTGCATTTCACCAATATCAAATGAAAGTCCTGTTGGTACTAAACATCTACCTAACCCCGCAACTACCACATCTTCAGTTGAATATAAGTCAAATCCTGAATCACTTTCATAATTATATTTTGGGGTAACGGCATCCGGAGTCAATTTTTTATAAACCAATTCTAATTTTGATTTATATTCTTTCATATCTTTTTCTAGTTGTTCAATATCAACACCTAACTCATTCATTATTTCGTTAAAGTCAATGTCGTCACCTTCTTCATTTAAGAATTTTTGTAGATATTCAGTTCTTTCTTTTAGATTTTTAATTTCGTTAATATCCATTATTCCAATTCTTTTAATTTTTTTATCACATCAATTAGTACAAGTACGTCACGTTCACAGTAAGCGGTGATTTCAGGTAACATATTTTTGTTCCAATATGCGTCGTGAACTTTATCTCCGGTAACATCACCTTCCTTTGGTGAAGGAACATCCATACAAGAACACATCAGGTCCAAAGAACCAATTGCCGTGTAGGCACCGTACTGCCAAATTTCTTTGGTATCAATCGCTTTAATCTCCCACGGTTTTGTATCGTAGGATGGTAAGATTGATGATGGCATTAATCCGTTGATAATCATTCTTTTTGCCAACATAGGAATATCAAAATTCTTAAGATTGTGTCCACATAGATAAAAATCTAATTTAGAACAACGATTAAGTAATGTTTGACAGTCTTTTAACAACGCTCTTTCATCATCACCTGAAAAAGATTGTTTTTTAATATCACCATTGTCCATAACAAAGGCGACACTAACACAAACAATTTTTGCAAACTCAGGAACTAACGCCGCTCTTTTTTCAAAAACTTTATCTGCGGAAAATCCGGCATCTTCCGGAAATCTTTTTTGGAACCAATCAAAATATTTCTCAAATTGTTTTGCAACATTTGGGTTGTTAGTTTGACATTCGGTATAGTTTTTACATCCACCCACTGTTTCAATATCAAGAAACAATATTTTAGTTAAAGGTATTTTTATCATTTTTAATTTATTAAAGATTTGTAAAATTCAGCTCTATTAACGGTTACTTTATTCAAGTCATATTTGTCTTTAACCGTGTCGTATAATCTTAACCCTAATTCGGTAATCATTTCAGGATTTTGAACTAACTTCTTAACCGCTTTAGACCAATCACTATGATTTCTGGCTTCAGGTACTAAAATGGCGTTACCATTATCGTTAAATTCACCATTTTTTAAACAATGAACTAAATCAATTGTGTATGGACCAATTTCAGACGCAATTAATGCTTTCTTATAGAATCCGGCTTCAATCACTTTTAATTGAGATTTCATTCTGTTAAACATATGATTTTTAATTGGTGCCAAAGATATATCAAATTTAGAATAATTTGATGCGTATGTGTTAATTGGTTTTGTCCAAACTCTTAAATATGGTAAGTCTCCATTACCAACATAATCATTTTGTTCAAACTTCATTAAATATTCTTTGTATTCTTCACTAATTGTGTTATAGTTGTTTGTGAAGGTTTCTTCATATCTCATCCATACTGTTTCGTGTGGTAAAATATCTCTTTTTTGTTCTTGACCGGTCTGTGGATTTATTTGAGTTACGGTCCCTCTTGTATCAAACCCACAAATTACATATTGTAATTTATCGTTAATATCTTGATTTTTTTGAACAAAATTATCTAATAATGCAATATCGTGTAAGTGAGATGACCCACCTAACCATCCTACTCTAATTTTATCGGAAGGTAATGTTGGTTGGTTAAATTGTGGTTCATTAGGATTAATTGCGTTTGGGAAAACAATAACATTTTTATTAATCTTTCTAATTTCATTCGCAAAAATATCTGTAGTTGTTGTTACATAACTCGCCTCTTTTAGGTTTGCAACAATTTTCTCGTTTATTTTATGTTGAACAATAATACTATAGATTGGGTGTTCCTTTGTTGGTAACCAATAATCATCTATATCGACTATTACGATAATCCCTATGGATTTTAAATACTTAATTAAATCAGGTACAATTGAGTAGTCATTACCAATTGTTCTATGTGCGTGAACTATTTGGTATTTTTTCCAATAATTTTCATCTTTAATTCTTGGCTCATAGTCTATATCTACGTGGAAGTCATCCGGATATAGATTTTGTAACATAACGTGAGGGTCTAAAGACCTAAATTTCCCAACACCACTTTTATCGCTTGGGAGTACTAAAACATTTATTTTTTCTTTCATATTATAATTATATCCCTGAAAATATAATAATAATAGATGATAATATCAACCATATAAAAACAAAAAACCCCAATCTTGGTAGAGAGGGGTAATTTCTTAGAGTAAATAAAGTTAAGATATTTTTTTTATCTTAGTAACCTTACCCTCAAATATATGCTTTCCTACTTTAAAAGAAAAGACTTCATTCGCCTTTTCTGTTGATTCAGCTAAAATTCCGTTTTCTTGTAAGACTTCTTCTACAACTTCACGAAGCATTGACTTTAATTCTTTCATATTAAAGTTTGGTTGTTGAGGTTGTGATTGTTCTTGAACTCGTTGTTTTGGTTGAGTTGTTTGATTACCTCTTGCGTCTGTATTCATTAATCTTGCCGCTTTCTCAACTAATTCATTTGATAATGTCGTTCCACCTCCCATAGATGATGGTTGTTCAATTGGGTGTTCAATCATTAGTCGTTTTATTTCGTCAGGAAGTTTTGATGACATAACTCTATCTTTAGTGATTGGTTGTGGCATTGTTGGTGTTTTAGGTATTGACGATAAATAAGGTTGGTCAAATTGCTCTGATTGTTGTGATTCTTGTAAAAATTCCTCAGGGATATTATATTTTGCGTTGGCAGGTTCATAAGATTCTACTTGAGGAGAACTATATGAGTCCATTGATGGCATACCACCTCTTGGAGTTTGATTATGTTTATCCATTATTTGTTTGGATATCATTAATTTTTGAATTAAATCTGCTTCACTATTCATATTTTATTGTATTGGTTCAGTTATTGGTTGTTCCGGTGTTGGTTGTTGTGGAGCTCCAAAAACTGCGTTTATTATAACTCTATTCATACTTTTATCACCATTTGGGTTATAACCGGGTTTTGGTTCGTTGAATTTTTCACCCGATGGTTTAAATGATAATATTTTATCAGCTCTAAATAATCTCCACCCTGGTAATGGTTGTTCACCTTTGTATCCTGTATGAGACGCTCCTTCGTTATCCCAAGCTCGTAAAACAGGGTTATCTGATTTACTATACCCAAAACAAACAGGTTCAATTTCTCTCAAACCACGACCTCCTGGTTCATCACCATCGTAATAGATGACTATTTTATCCTTATTTTTAATAGCGTTAACAATTGAGTCAATTGACGCTACTTCTAAAATAAGTGATTTAAATGTGTTGTAAAGTTTCATTATGCACTCGGTGTTGTGTATGGAGCATTTGATTTGTATTGGTTTATTACTATCTCAGCCTTTCTTTCTAAGATATCTTGGATAGCACCCGCATTTTCGTTAAAGATGTCTAAATCTCCTCCGGTACCTTTACCTTGAGCATCTCCGGTTGCTAAAGCATCAGGATTAACTGCTGAATATTCATTAGCAGTTTGTTTATAATCATTTTTTGGGAATAAGATTGCTCTTTGAGCATTAGCGATTTGAGATAATTTATTATCCGGTTGAGCTAAATCTAATGGGTCATAATTTGCCATATTATAATATTTTTTTTATTAAATCGTTTATTCTGTTTAAATCTTCTCTAATAGAAGGTGTGTATTGATTTGTCATTGTATCGTGACTTTGACTAGACCTATTCATACTAGACATATCGTTTTTTTCGTGTTCTTGATTGTATTGGTTTGGTAAAACTTCAGATTTTGCTTCTTTACCATTTTCAACACCATCTCTTTTTGAATTTAAAGTATCGTTAACCCAATTTTTAACATAGTGACCACCATTTAAGATATAAGGTATATCATTTTCACTACCTGTAAATGAATCAAACCAATTTTTCATTCGTTTTAATTGTTGGTAAGTGATTTCACCTTTTTCTCTTAAATCTTTGTTTCTTTTAAACCCTTCGGTTGTTTCATCTACATTACCCGCGGCTTGATGGCATTGATGTAAATAATCAATTACATCCTTAGGTACCGTAAATGTTTTACCATATAAATCACTATTCATTTGATTTCAAAGCTTTTATTAATGCGTTAATACTAATACCTTCTTTATCTGCAATTTTTTTAATTGATTGTATATTTTTTAACAATATTTTACTAACACCAGTGTCTTTTTTAATAACTCCTGAATCTGTTTTAGGTTTTTTTGTTAAAATATCTTCAACCATTTTTTTCATTAATCTATGTTGACGTTCTTCTAATGTTTCTTTTTCGGATAATCTTTGTCTTAATTCACCGTCTTCAACTTCAGCCTTTGGAAGTTTACCAAATTCTTTAGCTCTTTCTTCAGCATTTTCAACACCCATTTCTTCAAGAGTTTTAACGGTGTCTTTATAATCCATATCTCTTGTTTCTTCATATCCAAATGCCTCTGAATAATCAACCTCATTAATTACTTCTTCAGTATTTTCTTTACCCTCACCATAATAAACTCTATAACCTCTCATAACCGGGTCATTTGTTGTTCTTGACATTTGAACCGTTTGGTCCATAGTTTTTCTTGGGGTGAGTGCGTGATTGATATTAGGTATCTTTGAACTTAACATTGTTCCATCATCATCAACTAATTCTTCTATTTCTCCTGAAGTTTTTGCTTTATCAAAACGTTTCTTAATATCTCCTTTACTTAGTTTTTTATTTGATTTTAAAATATTGTTAATCATAGATTTAATATTTTTTGAATTTTTTTTACTAACGTCAATTCTTTCATCATTCTTTCTAGATTCGGTTAAAGTATCCGCAGTTGAATAATAGACAGAGATTTTGTCACCTCTATCCTTTAAAAAAAAGTAATGTCCGTTACTAAAGTATTCCGTATTAAAATTTATCATAGCGTTTTTTCATATAAATACTTCGTTTTGGAGTATTTATCATAAAAAAGGATGGCAGGTCAAAATATAAATCAATATGTTAAACCAAATTGGTCTCTAAAACTTAATTTAGAGTCCAACGATATGTCTTTGACATCAGACGAACGTGACTTTAATCAAGAGGTAGTTTTCTCTCCTCATTTGATTGCAGAAGGTTATGGGAATAGGTTACCTGTTTATTTTGATATTAATAATCCGGATTCGGTACAACCACTTGATTTATTATATAAGTCGTACAACCCAAATAATATTTTTGTCTCTAAATATTATTATAATAAAGATAATTTAGATTTAACTTGTTTTACCGCTCAAACTTCTTGTGATATTGGTTTAACTGGTACTGACAATGGTTTGGTTACTAATATTAAAGGTGATGAAATAAATTTTACCAATGGGTTATTTGGAGATACTCTAAAATTTGAACGATTATATTTTGATAGAAGATTAAAAATGTTTCAGGTTACCGGGTATACTGAATCACCAAACATTAAATTTTCAGGTTTTGATAAGACTGTTTTATATGAGGTAGTTAGTAAGGAAGATAGTGTTGGTAAATACCACGAATTATATGGTGGATTCTATCAAGGGTTCTACAAACTTTTCGGGTATGATTATGAAATCTTACCTGAAAGAATGAATAAGGGATGGACTGTTGAGATGTTATTAAAACCAAGGTTAATTAACGAATATACTCCGGGGGCAGGTGAAACTACCTTAAATGAGATTTATCCTGAAAATAAAAATATGTTCTTTTACTTTGGTACAAGAGCTGAAAATAAATATTATCACCACGCTGACGGTATACCAAATTGTTTCGTTAGTACTTACAATAGAGTTACAACACCATTAGCGGGTTGTTTCCAAACTTGTGCTTGTTGTAATCCAAGTGTTACAAATAGTAGATGTATTTACGTTTACCCTCCAAGGTCGGTAGATAATCTTCACAACCCACACACAAATTATGGTTGTAATAAATGTAAAGGTGTTTTTGAGGTAAGTGCTAGTTGTGAATGTGGTTGTTATGACCCACATTGTACGACTTGTGGGTGGGAGTGCCAAACTCACGTATGTTTAACACCAATACCTACACCTACTCCAACACCGGGCGACGTTTATACAATATTTGTTAATTATGATATAATAGAACCATTAACTCTTGGTGAAAATACTAATATTGTTGAAGATATTTTATCAACAACTGTTAATTTTGATTTATGTGATATTGAGCCGTTAACACCTGTGTGTACTCCAACTTGTACGACTTGTGATAGTTGTGATACTTGTTATGATACAACAGGATATACTTCAATAGAAAATACTTGTGAAAGTAATCCTTTATTTGATGCGATGGATAACGCATTAGGGTTCAAACTTTGTGGTGAACCTGAGAATCCTCAAATTGGTGTTAGAGTTTTAAGATTCACCGGTGATTGTGTTACAACAGGTAGTTGTTCCACAACCGGAATTACATATACAACAGGTTATACCGTTGATGAATATTGTACACCACCGATTTATCCATTTTGTTTAGAGCAAAACCCGGATTGGTTATTATTAGAACATTGGTTTCAAGTAAATTTTGTTTGGGAAAGATATACGTGGTTAGATACTTGTGATTTATGGTATCGTGGAGGTTTAGGTGATATTACTGAAGAAAGATATCTTGAGTCATTAGCAAATAATACGGTATCATTAATTACTGTACCATACACTCACCAATTATGTAATATAGACCCTGAAAAAATTAAATGGGTTAGTTTAAATGAAAAATGGTTATTAGACCAACAATATAGAAATGGTAGATTAAAAATCTATGTAAATGGTAAATTGTTTTATACCATTGAAGATTTCAAAGAAATAATCCCAAGAGCATTGACCGCCGACAAAGAAAAACAAGTTGGTGTACCATATAACATATCTTGGGGTGGTGGAACACAAGGATTAAGAGAAAATTTAACTCTTACGTCTTGTTTATTACCTTATGGTCCTTATCAACAAGACCCTGAATGTTTACCTACCAATGATTTTGTTGGTACGACTTTAGAAGGTTCAAAAACAAATATTGTATTAGAAGAAACATTTGCGGGGACTTTTGAAGGAGGTATTTCTCAGTTCAGAATGTATATGACACCATTGTCGGCACCGGAAGTTAAACATAATTTTAATTTGTTGAAAGACCAATTCAATATGTTTAACCCTGATTGTCCAAATTGTGATACTCAAGTTTGTGTTGAAGGCGATATTACTTACGAAGTAATTGAAAATACACCACCGAATATTTGTTTCTCTTATGATTTAATTTTACCTGAAGTGTTAGGTAGAATCCATATTCCGGATGCCAGAGATAATAATCATTTAATATCAACAGTATTTCCTAAACAAGTTACCACAATAACTTCAAAATATTGGGATGATAATATGTGGTGGGGGAATCAAGGTAATACACCTCAGTGCGTGGGTTACGCTTGGGCTCATTGGATAGCCGATGGACCGGTAACACATTCAGGTGTTCAACCTCCGGTAAATCCAACAACAATTTATAGTGAAGCTCAAAAGGTTGATGAATGGCCGGGAGAAAGATATGATGGTACATCTGTAAGAGGTGGTGCAAAATATTTGAAAACTTCCGGTAAAATTTCATCTTATTTATGGGCGTTTGATATCAATACATTAATAAATACCGTATTAAATGTTGGTCCAGTTGTGGTTGGAACAAATTGGTATAATGGGATGTTTTATCCTGATAAAACAGGTTTAATTAGAATAACAGGTAGACTTGCCGGTGGTCACGCTTACGTGATTAATGGTATTGACACAAAAACTCAACAATTTAGAATTAAAAATAGTTGGGGTAAAACTTGGGGTCAATTGGGTCACGCTTATATTTCATACACAGATATGACAAGATTAATACGTGAAAACGGGGAGATTTGTTTGGCATTAGAAAATAGATTTTAATTATGACTGATTTACAATTTACACCGAACGGTACATATAACGGTTATACTCAATGGGGAGCAACTGATGGTATTAACACTTATTCTATTGTTTGGAATTTAGAAGGGTATTGGGAAATGTTAGGATGGTCAGTTGGTGATTTAAGAAGTTATTCATCACCAAATACTTTACCCCTTGAAGGATGGAGATTATATAATACAACAACTACAGGAATTTTTGATGTTGTTGAAGGGGATTGTTTAATACCATCTCCGACACCAACACCTACTGTTACTCCAACAGCAACACCATTTATATGTGGTAATGAAGATAGTTTAGTCAACCCAATTATCACAGAAAATGATGAATATATTATTGTTGATGAATGTGAGTATTTAATATTTACATACTTTGAACCAAGTCCAACACCAACACCTACAATAACACCAACTAACACTCCGACAAATACAACAACACCCACTAATACTCCAACACCTACAGTAACTGAGACACCAACAAATACTCCAACACCTACAGTAACTGAGACACCAACAAATACTCCAACACCTACAGTAACTGAGACACCAACAAATACTCCAACACCTACAGTAACTGAGACACCAACAAATACTCCAACACCTACAGTAACTGAGACACCAACAAATACTCCAACACCTACA
>Ga0304730_1001060_pt1 | contig 21749 bp, 26 predicted proteins | sample M_130628_MF_Meta_FD_190474 | JGI IMG/M metagenome (GOLD analysis project Ga0304730, IMG submission 190474) | Freshwater microbial communities from Lake Montjoie, Canada to study carbon cycling - M_130628_MF_MetaG (v2) (version 2) | ecosystem: Environmental > Aquatic > Freshwater > Lake | place...
AAAATATAATGGATAACGTTCACATAATAATTTAAATATACGTCTATTATAAGACTGAATACCATTAAGTTCTCGTTTATATTTAGGATTAAAATAATAATCTTTATCGAATGACAATTTAAATGTGGATATATTGATAATATATGAATCATTGATTTCATCGCTTGGATTTTCATTGATACCATAGGATAAAAACAAAGATACACCATAATCGTTCAACATACATATTTTATCTATTAATGTTTCTGTTTTATCAATCTCTTTACATAAATTTAAAATTTTAAAACAAGTATCATTTTGGTCTTCTTGTGTCCTATTTGTAAAATTTATTTTTGTATCATATAATGTTTTTAATAATTTGTTTGCTGTACTGTCTGCTTTTAATTTCTCAAACAATTTAATCATATTTATGGTATTTCTATTAGTTATATCTGAAAAATTGCTCAACGACGATTGGTCATCAGGTATCACTTTTTTTAGATATACTTCATTTGCAAAATTATAAAAATTATTAGATTGCATATAATAATTTAGTATATTTATATATTTAAATATAATTACGTCAATAATATATAAAATAATATTATATATTATATGGATAATAATATGAATTTAGATAATGTAGTTGATAAAATAAATCAACCTGTCGCATACAATAATCTCAATCTTAATGAATTGCATACTAATTTAATTCTCATCTCAAAAATTGCTGCTGGTAATAAACTTATCATTAAAGATAATTTACTAAATATTGATGTATCTAATTTACCATCTCTGTCAAGATGGTTCAATGCAGTTGACAGAAACAAATGCATTAATTTTATACAAAATATAATGAAACAAACATATACAAAAATAGATGAGATAGTGAAGGATCCGAATTATAATGCATCGATGAGTGAGGACCGTAATATAGCAATTCAGAGGTTTCAAACGGAATTAAAAAATTCAATAGAGGGACTTTTGAATCTGAAGGTGACTTATAATAAAGATTTACTAACGGTATCATCAATTGATGTTATAATAGCTGATATTCAGAACAGAATAACATATATTGACAGTCTACTCAAAATTTCTAAATCAATTAATTTTAAATCTGATAAACAACAATAATAAAAATATATAATATATTATATATCATATGAAAGAATCAAAATCTTGCTGCAAGATATTTAATCTCAATATTGAAAAATATATTGCTGTCAATTTAGATATTCCAAATGAAGATACTGATGTATCTGATATAATTAAATATTATGAGAGTTATGATAAACAAATGTTTACTGAACCAATTGGATTGGCAAATAATTATCCTGGAGATTATGATATTTGTAATATTAAAACCATCAATAATAAAAAATGTTATGATAAATTTAATAAACCATTACCTGAACCATTATTAGATCCAATATTATTACAAGGTTCTGTTTCTGATGAAGAAATACGACGTCTATTAGAAGCTAAATTAAATGAATTAAATGAATAAAATTAAATTAATTATTATAAATAAGATATGGAACTATATATATTGAAAGTATCAATATTATAACATTAAAATTTAATGATTTAGATACAAAATATGATGCTAACACACAAGATAATATCATCATTCCACTATCTGCTAATATTGCTTTATAACTTACTTCTTCACCATAGGAACGAAACACGTCCAACATTTGGTTAGTGCCACGTGGTATGCTCATAAATAATTTATAAAATATAGAAGATAATGTAACTGGGACAGAAAATATTGAGGAACTACTTGAAATCTTAGATGATACAAAAAGAAAATAGTATATTGACGTATTTCTTCGAATGGTCAAAAAGATGATTTAAGTCGTCAGGTAGCATTATCACAACAAAAATATCCAAAATATTAATTAATAACAGATATTGACATGGCAGAGGATAAATTGAAGAAGTATAAGATAAAGAACCAAGAGAAGAATTAGTGGAAGATGTGTTACAAATAATGAATATTTTTGTAGAAAAAATGAATGGATTAAGAAAATATAATAAATATTGAATACATATGCAAAACATCAAATAAATTAATGTTTTGTATAAGAATTTTGTATAAGAAATAGCAGATTTTTGACTACTAGTAGATAACCCTATTATCAGTAATAATAATAGTGTCAAATTTTATCACGCCTGAAAAGGTGTAATTACATTTTTTTACTATAAGGTGTTCCACTTTTCAGTGAAAATGGTGTAATAACAATGACAAAAGCACTAATTCTAATATTATTCGATGTATATTTTGATTATTATATTAAATTCTAATGAGAGCACTCGATGTACTCCATATATCTTGATGTTTTATAAGTTTTTTTATTAAAAAAATTGAAATATTAAACGTTTAATACATCTAATAATAGTTATTATTATATTAAACGTTTAATACATCTAATAATAGTTATCATTAAAAATAAGAAGATGTCAAAAACATGTTACATATTAAATCCAAATGATGTTACCATAATGATTGGCACTGATCATGGGTGGAAAGTTGTTATATCATTTGATGAAGCATTATATATGCTACAATTAGTTAGGAAACTTTATAAGAATTATCAACTAAATGTTTTTTCAGACGATTTTTATGAATCGTTTAGTGGTGTTGGTTTTGTATTTTCTCACATGGTTCATAAGTCTATTTGTAAAAATCCTTATCACGAATCAATTGGAGAAGATAAAGAATGTATTGAAGAAATACAAAATGTTCTCGTTTCATCAACAAATGAATTGGAACAAATGATTGTTTCAAGATTTAGAGAAAATTTCAGATTTCTATTTGTTGAAAAAGCACTTGTAGATTTTCTATGTTGTTTTTATCAATCATGTAAAACAATGAATATGTGTTCTTCATAATTTATTAAGAGCAACTGGATTAAAGTATATTCCGATTGGTGTAGATAATTATATTTTCAATATATTTAGAAAACGGTTAAATAAAAATCTTGAACCATTCAAGATTTTTATCTCAGTAAACTAATAATATAAAAAATTGATCATAGACATTTACCTCTGATTATAATATTATTTTATATATTATAATCAAGAGTGTAAATGACTCAGATTAATTTTTTATATGGGCTCTCTGCCGGTTTATTTATTTTGATGTTGCACATCAAAATAAATAAACCGGCAGAGAGCCCATATAAAAAATTGATATTCTAAATATCTGATCAATATAAAAAAGAATATAATATATATACATATAATGGCTGCTGCAAATGAACAAACAGTTTTTCCAACATTAGGTCAATTAATTGACCATATTAATAATGATTATCAAAAAGCAATCCTTAATAAACTATTAACAAGATCAGAAGAAGATAAAATATATTTATCAGGATATGTGCCAAATACAGACCCAAAAAAGAGGGAAATTGTTGGAACTATTAAAGTGTGGGGTTCAATGAAGAAAGGTATTAGAGAGGCGTATGATGTAAAAATTTACAATAATAGTCCAGAAAAAGGAACATTATATTGTTCATGTGCTGATTGTAAATTCAATGGAGTTAAACGTGCGAGCAGTTGTAAACATATTTCATTTGTTGTAGTTAGAATATTGAAACTATTAGATGCTAATTTTTTTGCAACTAAACAACTGACAAATGACCAAATATTGACATTAGTTGCCAAACTGACGACGGAATCGGTGCTCAAAGATATTGATTTAACGAAAGTATCGCGAACAGTATCATTAAATGACTATAAGAATTTCACAAAGGATGTTGTAGGACTTGATTGTCCAATCTGTTGTATATCTTTAGAAGAAGATAGAAATGTAAACAATGTAGCATGTATAACGTGTAAAAACGAGATACATTTGGACTGTATGAGTGTTTGGTTAGAGAAATCAAATTGTTGTGTATTTTGTAGGTCAGACAGTTGGAAACATTTAAATAAAGTAAAGGATGGTCAAACACTGAATTTACTATAAATTAAAATAAATAATGTATTTTTTTATTAAATATAAATAATAATCTATTAAATGGATTATTATTTAATATAAAACAGCAAAATCATCAAATAATTCAACTGCCATCATATTGTAGATCTGTTTAGCTTCTTCCAAATCAGAAATTTTGTTTATTTTATGGATTTTACCACCTTTACTAATATTAATTTCATATCCTGATTTTTTAAATTTGATATGATGTAATGGTTTGTTTGTAGATGGATCTATAATAGTTGATTTAAATAATTTAGATGATATTGATTTATTATATGAATTTTCAGCTGCTGTTGCGAGTCTTAAATTTGTATCTGTAGCATCTAATTTATTGCGATTAATATGGTCAACGTAAAGTTTCTCAATCTTAAAATCATTATTAATTTTTTTGTTGTAATAAGAACCACTATTAAGATACCAAATAAATCGATGTAATGGAACACGCGCTTTATTTATAAATGCAAAAGGATATCCGTCTTTACCAAGATACCATTTATATGTGGAACAAATATTTTTTTTATTAGAACTAACAATCGCGAAAGATGTTTGAGAGTCAGGATTATTACCATGCAATTGTAATAAATGCGCGTCGGTACTTGGCTGATGCCACAGATCAGGATCAAATATGTCCATTAAAATATGATATATTACCAATATATTAAATATTTTTATATTTTTATATCTATATTATATATGCTATTAAAAATATTCGATATTGACACAGAAAAAATTAATAAACGGAATGATGAACTTATAAAAATGAATTTGATGGACAGACTGAGCATCAAACAAAAAAAGATTTTAAATTTTTATAAAGGTCCTCCTAAATTTATAAATGACGACGGACTATATAGTTATTCAGACATTACAACTTATTTAACAGATGAACAATCATTCGGCAAAATTAGTGTAAAAAATTTAAAAGATTATATTATTATTTATCAAATTAATAGAGACAAATTTGGTATACAATATAATGAAATAGTGGATCAATTAGATGGTATTTTAAAAACTATACAAAAAAAACGCATTCAATCTGTTGTCAAATATATCAACATTATGGATACTGTATTTAATAAAGGTATAAGATCCACAGATACAATTTATAGGATGATGTCTGTTCCATTTAATGGAAATGTTATTAAAAATACGACATCATGGTCATTATCACCAATGGAATGGTTTTGTAATTCAGAAACAGAGTGTCATTTATATGTGACAAAATTATCAAAAAACATAAAAGTGATGTATGTAGAGAACAATAGTAAAGATAAAAATTTAAAAACATTTCAAGAATTCTACGCATATGAATTTGAATATTTACTTCCGAGAGATATTGAATTCAAAGAACTCAAAACTAAAAAAATCGCAATCCCAAATCCTAAATTCGCATTAAAAAAGAAACCAATAAACCAAAAAAAAGAAGTTAATATTATAGTCCATTATATTAAAATTATAAAAAAACTTAAATCTAAAAAAGATGAACTCGTTAAAAATATTCCTATTTCTGTTGCAACTCAATAAATTTATTGATTGATATATTTACAGATTGAAGTATATGTTTTTAGTTTTATCTCTTTACCTGTTTCGGCTTCTTTAATTTCATTATGTGGTAAATTAAGTTTAGCAGCGAGAGCTTTTTGGTCTAAATTATTAGATATTCTCAAACGAATTAGTTTATTAATTTGTTCCTTATCTAAATTCTTATTGAGTTTAGTGTAAACTTCACCAGTTAGTTCATCAACAACTTTTTTACCAAGATTACCGCCTTGAACCTTGCTATGTTCTACAACTTTATTTTTCTCAACATTTTTTTTTCTTAAAACCATATCATCATTGAAATTCATTATATATACAATTATATCAGATAATAAATTGCTAATGTATAAAAATATCAATTTTTTTATATTATATATATATATATATATATATATATGAGCAAATGTATAATATATGATTGGGACGATACAATACTATTTACATATTTTATTTTTAATACAGAGTATGGCAAAATGTTGGAATCAGTAAGAATCCAAAAGAATTTCAAAACAATTGAGGACTATTTGCGACTAGGGATCCCTACTACTGAAGAACAAGCATTATATAATAAATATATTTTTTCAATAGATAATGTAGCGACTGTATTATTGAAAAAATCGAAAGAGATTGGAGAAGTGTTTATAGTTACAAATGCGATGAAAGGATGGGTTGAAGAGAGTGCAAGATTTTACTTACCGAATACGAGCAGTGAATTATCTGGTATCAGAATATTATCAGCGAGGACAACATTTCAACCGAAATATCCAGAATTTATTACTGAAAATTTCAAACTATGGAAATATATGATGTTCCAAGATATTATTACCAATAATAAATATAAAACAATTTATAGTGTTGGAGATTCAGATGCAGAATTTAATGCAATGATGGATATCATGAAAGAAAACCGGACCTTAAATATATCAATTATAAAATTTAAATTTGAACCACCAACAATACAATATTTAAAATTAGAAATAGAAAAATGTATAAATATGGTTAGTAATTTAAAAAATAATAGTATAATATATATGGAAAACGAACTAAATAAACCAATAGAAGGATTTATTCAATCAGGAGGTAATTATTTATTACAAAACTACAAAAAAATAATATGGTTTAATCATTGTTACTAAAAATAATATATATTGTATTGTATTGTATAGAATGGATAATAAGATAGATATATACACGTACAAATTATTGTATCATATAGATAACAATAATGTTGACAAGATGTCAAAATATATTATTAAATTAAATAATATTAATAATAATTATGTAAATAATAATTTAGTTGGTGGGAATAATGATAGAATGTTTGTTGTTATTAATAAATCTCTCAATATTGTTGAGCGTGTATTTGAATCTGAATATCAGAAAAACATTGCAAATTATGAAAAAATTGATGATAAATTTAAAGATCTCGATTTTGAAACGATTGATAAGAATATGATAATATTATTAAAAAAAAATTTAAAAGATACTATAAAATATATTGACACAAAAGGTCATAAAAATAAATTTTATCACATATCAATAAGACCAATTGGAGAAATATATGATGATTCATTATATGGGAATCTTATGGGAGGTATGAGTTCAGTATATTATAATCCAACTGGATTATGGATTAGTCAAGGGTCTGAATGGATGAAATTTATAAATGAAACTCATTATAGATGGTCATTTGCGACACATATATATGAGATAGAAACAAATGATAAGACAGTATTGAATATATCAAATTTGGACGAATTTAAAAAATTTATAAAAAAATATAAAAATCCAATAGAAAAGTTAACAATAGATAATGTTATAGACTGGAAGAGATTACAGAATGACTATGATGGTTTGATAATATCTCCATATTTAGGAAATAAAATCTGGGGACAATATGCGAATGAATTGGCTATAATATATGACAGAGGATTTAATTACTCAAAAGGACCTGGACCAAAAAAACTTTTTAATGATTATATTAAAAATTTAATAGGAGATAAATGGAAAGATAATATATATTTTTTAGCAGAATGGTATCGTCATTGGGAGATTGGGTCTGGTGTAATATGGAAAAAACGAGGGATTACCAATATAACTTTAGTAAAAAAATTGGACACGTTTGATAGTTTATTAGAATAAAAATTAATATAAACATTAATATATTAATATTACAATATTAATATATGGACGTATCATATGCATTAAAACAAAAAATATTAGATCAAATTATTGAACCTTATTATTTTGATGATGTTCAAACTATTTTAAAAAATATTAGATATTGGAGTATATCGGGAACAGCATTTGAAACTATTAGTAAACTATTAGTAATGTTTGGAGCTGTATTTAGTTTTTCATCCGGTTTTTTTACTAATTATAATACAGCATTAAGTTTCACTTCCGGAACATTTTCATCTATATCATTAGCATGTTTCCAATTTGCAATTTATTGTAATCGTGAATCAAAAAAATGCACAATCAAATTAAATGAAATATTAAATAAATTACAAATTGCTCCAATCGAAATTCCACATGATGTAAGTGCTCTACAAGAAGATAAAAGCCAAAAAACGGTTATTAATAACGACTATGATATTGAATTACAAATAAATAAATCAAATAATAAAAATCCGGCTCCATTAAATGATATTAAAAATCCGGATCCATTAAATGATATTAAAATTTCGGAAGTACTAAATACTAAAAATTAAACAAAAATATCATATATAAAATTAAATCTTATGATATTTTTATATAAAAAATCTATAAATAAATATAATATATATTTATTTATAAGATGAACATCGATAATACAAACCATATGCATAATAAAAAATATATTGATCTTTTTCAAAAAAAAATTTTATTTAAGTCTTTCATCAGAACCTTTCATAAATATCATCATATTTTTCAACATTTGAAACAATTTGATATAGTGAAAGATCCATCTAATATACCATCTAATGAATATATTAATTTATTATTTGATAATTTGACTAAATTTATAAATAAAAAAAACATTATCAACAATATTAGTCAATTACTTACTAAATATTATAATTGGTTATATTATGGATGTAATAAAAAAGATTTTGAATTAATCGCTCCACAAATTAATGGTAAACAGTTTTTAGTTTGTTATGTGATTTATTATTTTCCACAATTTATATTAAATAATGATGTTGCAGATAATACAACTGTTGATTCTGTTTTATATCATTTTGCATCTGAATTAATTAAATCTATTAATATAATTAAATTCAATCCGGCAATTTTTATAAAATCATTAAACAAATATATAAATTGTTTTAATGTATTTAAGATTGAAGATAGTCGTATTAAATTGGGTGAATTGATTGATAAATGGATTGATTTAGAAAAAACAAGGTTACAAGTGAATGACAATGATAGATACGATGATAAAGAATATATAATAAGATTATTAGAGGACCAACAAGAAAAAACAATTAAATACATTAAGATTATTGACAATAATTTTAATATGGATCAATTGGAGGAATTTTATAAATTGAATAATTTGATAGAGCGAACGATGTATAAATGTTATTTTGACAATTTGGAGAAAGATATATTAGAATCTAAATATGTTATATTGAAAGAGGTATTAACTGAAATCAAAGATAATTTAATTAATTTGCATAAAAAAATAGAATCAGAATTGAATGAATATTTTGATATTGATTTTATAGTTCAGCAATTGGAACATAATGTGTTCACATTTGAAAATTTTATTGGTCTTGTCGACTATTGTATTAAATGGATTCTTTTATTACAAGCACCTTTCCGAAACTCTCATACGCAAAATAAATGGTCTATTATTAAAGAAGATGCAAATGACCGAATGAATTATATTGATTGGACTAAAGAAGATTCAAAAGAAACATATAGTTATATATATGCAAAAATCGCGTGTAATTCAATAAAACTAATTTTGGATGAAATTGTTCTTATCAAAAATGATATTATTGATTCTTTTATTTCCTAAATAAATAAAAATTTATATTGATCTTGTAGGTTTTCTATTTCTTGTAGCGTGTCTATATTTAGATTGTTTGTAATATATATATCAGGCAAACTATTGTTTACAAATAAATATTTTAATTCTTTAATACCAGTGTGTATTACATCATATGGTTCTTTTTTTAATCGGATTTGATATTTATCATTTAAATAAATATATAAATTACATAATTCTTTTGATATTATTGGTATTTTTTCAAGTGGTAAATACAATGATGCAAAAATATATTTATAACAATTATGCTCTAATATATGTTTATTCGGTAGTAATAATGGTTTTTCAAAATATGTTTTTAAAAATATATTTAAATCTGGATTATCTATCTCATATAATGACCATAAATAATCAAATATAATGTTTAGAGATAGACGTAATGAAATTATGTTTTTATAAGACAATTTTAATAATATATGTTGTTTCTGAAAAGTTTCAATATTTGATATTATATTTTTTATAGACGCTGATTCATCATTTAAATCATTTTCTAAATTACATGTCATGTTTTTTATTAAACTTAATAATTTATAATATGAATCTAAATCAGAACGATTATTTGACATTTAATATGGTTTACATTATAATTTTATAAAAAAATGTAATATATGTTATTTAATTTGATATTTATGTATACATATTAAATATATGACGATCATCATCATTTTCTTTAATATTTTTTACTTTTTTGTAAAGTTTAAATCCATCATTAATATCATCCATTGTGATAAATTTTCTTTTATCTGGTTTTTTACCAAAAATACGAAGACCGTGAGTAATCTTAACATTAAAAAATAATTCATCAATCGACCCTCCATATGCTGGAAAAGCTTTAATATTATTTTTAAAAAATTCAATTAAAGTATCTGTTTGTTCTTCAAATTTCCAATCATCGTCTTTTATCTTTTTAATAAATATTTTTGATAGTTCAATATGATCATATTTATCAATTTTATATCTAAAAGGAAATCGTCTATCTAATCCTTTATTGGTTGCAAAAAATCGTTTTTCTAAGTCATCTTCATATCCTGCAATAATTAGAATAAAATTTGGATTTTCTGAGAGTGCAATATTGATTTCATCTATTGCTTCAAATGCATAAGTATCGTTCTTATCCGTTTTTGAACTACCACTTGACAATGCATACGCTTCATCTAAAAACATAACTGAACCTGTTTTTAAACACGCATCTATCGCACTTTTCGTCTTCTGACGTGTATGACCTAAATATTCACCTATTAACATACTTGCTTTATACGTCTTTAATTTCACTTCCTTCTTTGGATCACTATTCGCTACTAATCCTAATTTATTATAAATTTCACCAATAATACGTCCTACTAATGTTTTACCAACACCAGGTGGACCATAAATAACAGTATTCATCATTCCGTGTTTAGTTTCAAGTCCAAGAAGAAAATAAATAATTTGATTAATAATATTTTTTTTAATAGATTCCATACCAATCGTAATCTGCAATTGTTCTAAACAAGGTACAATATGATTCAACTTTTCAAAATCAAAGGCATACTTATTCTTGTTTTCTTTTGTATATGATTTCCCAAGTATTATTAAATCTGTCAATGTCTTATCTACATTGATCTCATCATATTCAATTGAATCATCAATCTTGAATGATATATCAATCGGTTCACTTGTTTCCTTGTCCTTTTTTAATGGTTTCGGTAATATTGCTGAAAATAAATTATTTATTAATGAATCTAAATCATTGCCCGATTGTGTATTTGGTAAACATCCATCTACACATCCTAAATCATCACTTGTAATAAATTTAGTAAAAAATAATTGTGGACTTGTATCAGTAACAGTTGTTTTGTTTTTCGTATTTGATGATTTTGTATTATCATTTTTAGTTGGAGTAAATGGTATCGTATTTTTATTAAATAATGTCTCATTAACTGTGATATTATTTGGACTCTTTTTAATTGTCGGTTCAGGCGTCTCATAATTGTATTTATTACTCGAAGAAGTTACCCCTCCTGACTCTAAATGTTTATTTAATAATTTATCAAGTTGTACTGATTTATTCTCTAATGATGTTGGAGTTTCACTTTGTTTCTTTTTATTGTAATGCAATTTCATATTCTTCTTTTTATAAAACGTTTTATTGTTATGTCCATAATTCTGACCATAATTCTGACCATAATTCTGACCATAATTCTGACCATAATTCTGACCATAATTCTGACCATAATTCTGACCGTAATTTGAACCATTATTTAGACCATAATTTGGACCATAATTTGGACTATAATTTGGACTATAATTTGGACCATAATTAGGACCATAATTTAGACCATAATTTGGACCATAATTTGGACTATAATTTGGACCATAATTTGGACCATAATTTGGACCATAATTTGGACTATAACTCGGACCATAATTCGGACCATAATTCTGACCATAATTTGGACCATAATTCGGACCATAATTTAGACCATAATTTAGACCATAATTTAGACCATAATTAGGACTATAATTATGACTGTGATGATAACTGAGTGCATCAAAATAATGTCCAGAATCAGAAGGTGCATGATTAGGACTCCAAAATTGTTGTGCATTATTAGATCTGTTGTTAATGTTATTAGTTTGTTCATTTTGAATGTTGCTCATTATATATGTGTATATGTATTACTTAGAATGTATATTTAAATAAAAAAAAATCAATTTTTTTATATAGGTATATTAGTTCGTATACATCTTAGTATAAATGCACTTTGCATATTTATACGAAAATGTATAAGGACTATAACTGGAATACTTGTTTCTTACTTATTTTAGTATAAAACAAGTAAGAAACAAGTAATGGCAGCAAAGATATTATTAATGATGTGTAGCATCATATTTAATTGTATTTTTTGAATGATAGAACGTGCTTATATAAAGATATTATTTATATAATAAGTTTCAAAAATATATAAATATTATTATAATAGAATATAATAATATGCAGAAAAATGAATCATTATGTTACTATATTGTTATAAACAACGAGTCAATAATAAATGTGAGTAATGAACTGGATGATAGTTTAAATTATGTTGACTGTTATATAAACAACAGTATAAATATATTAAGAGAGAATGATGGAAATGTTAATAAATTTATTAGTAAATTAAACAGACTAAAAATTGTATTATATAAAAATAATATAGAGCAAGGATATTATTATTTTAATGATAAACTGATATTATTTACATCTAATAATAAATTAAAACAGTGTAAATATAATATAACAATAAATACAACAACAAGTTCCAAAATAGTGAATAATATAGAAGTAAATTCAAATTTAGGTGATAAAGAGATTACAAATATATTTATTCCGAATATGATAACAGAATCAGATAACATAAATTGTAATTTGCCGGTGATGGTGAATGATTTAGTTTTAATAAAGAACCAAAGTACAGAAAGTTTAATAAATAGTTGTTTAAAAAATGAAATACAAATTTCTGACGATAAAAAAGACAAAATAAAAAAATTACATGATAGCATAATGGAATTAGAGAAAAAGCGTGACATAGAGAAAAGAATGACAGAAATAAAACTGAAACGAATTGAGCAGAAGAGGAAATTAATGGAAGAAAAAGAATTAAATTATAAAAATAAATTTTTAATAGATCGGAAACTATATTTTGTGTTCAGATATGAGATTGAAAAAGGTGTAAGAAATAACAACAATATTCCTCCATTATTTATAAAACAATGGTTTATTTTCAAAGAGATGGAAACCAATAATAAATTAACATTAGACTTAAATATAGAGGAAAAAAGTTCCATAGAAATAATTCAAACTGAATTAAATATATATAGAACATATGATAAGAAATGTGTAAACAAAGATTTTGGAGACAGTTATTCATCATTATTCAAAGGGATGGATATGAATGAACTATTGTATACTAAACAAAATAATCAAAATGATGTAAATAATGAGGATGGAGATGAAGAAGATGATGAAGATGATGAAGAAGATGAAGATAGTGAAGATAGTGAAGATAGTGAAGATAGTAAAGAAAGTGAAGAAAGTGATTAGATAGTAATAAAGGTATATTTATAAATTTAAAATTAAATTTATAAATAATAAGTGGTTAAAAAATATAATAGTTATTATCATCAAAAAGATTTTACCATTAATTATATTTTAAGAGTTGCGATAGTTTAGGGATTTACCGTAAGAACTACCTCGAGAAGGTGTTTTATGTTTAAAATTAGAATTACCATATTCAACACGGTTATCATATTTAAAAAGTGTATGATAAGAGTGATATTTACGGATATTATAATTTGGTTCAGATTTTCTGATTTTATCAATTGTTTCCAACTCTCGAAACATAATCATAAACACAAAATTTAGCGTAGTTAAACATCTTTTCAATTCATTAGAAGATGTTTTACCTGTATTATTTTCTGAATCATCGGTTTGTTTACTTCTATTAGAAAGAGCCATAATTAGACGGGATGTTTTAGATGCAGGTGCTGATTGATTAAATTGTTCAGAGATGTAGTCTAAAATAGAATTACAATCAAGAAAGAGATTATCATAAGGGAAGTGTTGAAATTTACAAGTATTATGGATATTATTATCAGGATATTGGTATATACAACTGGCTTTATTCGGACATAATTTATAACTGCTTCGAATGAGACCATTATATTGTTTATTAGTAATTTTTGGTATTTTTAGTTCAACCATAAAATATTCAATTGCATTACAAATCCATTTAATTGCTTCTATAAAATTTACTGTTATTTCATCATTACGATGTAATTCATCAATATTATTAGTATTAGTGGAACACCATCCGATAATTTTAATAATGTAATCCATAATAACGAGATCATTAATATTATTTGTTTTAAAGTTGTTAATTTTAAGAATATTTTTCATAGTATCGAATGAAATAATTTCATAATATTGAAGTTTATTTTTACCATCTGTTTGTAAATGTTCATCTTTATTAGAAGCTACAACTTCATTATTAATATTTGGTGAAATATTACAGAGTGAAAAATATTTTAATTTATTATTTTGATCTAATTGATAGTTTTGGATATTCCATTCATCGTTATATGATTTCCATGATTTATTTGTTTCCATCGTATGCAATGATATAATATTATTATATATGTTAATGTTAATTTATATATAATTAAATAAATTTTTAATTATATATAAGGATATTATTATATACATAATAAGATGTCAACTTTACCATTAACTGAAGATAATTATAAACGTCCCAAACAAACATATACTGATAAATTAGATGAAGACGATATTGCTAACAAATTAATTGATTATATTAAAGTAGATAATATTTCGGATGTAAAATTAAATACTCATTTAAGATATTTTACATTAGAAGCCGATAAAAAGAGTGGTGCTGTAGCGAGAAAGTTCAGAATGGGTGGATTTTTATCGAATAAGAACAGTCCAGACAAGTATGTAATTTTAACGAATGGTCGTAAATCGTGGTCAGTTCAAGTTGCGAACAGTGTGTTTTATCGTAAAATGACAAATGATGAAATCAAAGAAGAATATGAGGAAGAATTAAATGAAGTGAAGAAGCTAAGTAAAAAATTATTAAAACAGAATGAAAAGTTAAAAAAATTTGTAACAAAACTTGGATATAATTATAAAGAAATATTAAATGGATAATTTTTAGACATATATATAAAATAATATATAATTATTAATATTATTGTAATATATGTCAGTGTCAATTTCTGAATGTCGATTATATAAAATTTTACCCTCTAAAAATAATTCACCTCCTAAAAGAGATCAAGATGTTGGAAAAACAAAATATTCACAACCAAGTATGAGAGAATGCGAACAATCAATTTGTAATGAAAATAATATGGAAAATGTTTTTTTTAGTCCTAAGTGCAAAAATGTTGAGCAATTAAAAGAACATGATTCTACACTTTCTGAAACAAAAAATAGATCTTTATTAAGGAAAAATTCTTATAGATCACCAACAAATAGCACATATATTACATCTTCTACAAACACACCACAAAAAGTTAGAGAAACACAAAATATATCTTCTTTACCAGCCAATGTTGAATACTCATCACAATCTTCTGAAACCAATTCTTTAGAATCGATACCTTATAAAATAAGTCCGAATGAATTAATTGCAGAACGAAGAAGTAAATCTACTGTAAATTCAGATCATATTGATGTGTCAATCGATAGTTTATTAACAACCGTAAACAATGCAATGAAATCCATTAATATGTAAAACCGATCTAAATAAATTGAGAGTATATAATGGTTCCACGATATGGGAGTCGGCATGCAGTTTGAAAAATCATACATATTTATAAAACTATTTTAATTATAATACTATTATTATAATTAAAATATAATAGTAATATTATACATGTCTCAACTAAGATATCTTAGTGATAGTGCAAAAAAAAAATATTTAAAAAAACTAAATAAATTTTACAAATATGATGACAGTGTATTACAAGCAATGGAAAAATATACTATATATGAACATAAATATATTGATGGTGTTGAAAAAATAGACAATAATATGAGAGAAAAATTGTATGATCTGACAGATAGAACTACAAAATTTTTAGAAAAACATAATATTGTATATTGGCTTGATAGTGGTACTTTATTAGGTGCTATGAGAAATCATAAAATGATAGAATGGGACGATGATGTTGATATTGGAATTCCATATGATTCATATATACAATTAGAAGATTTAATAAAAACATTTGACTATGAATCTGAACCACAAAAAAAAGAGATATATTATATTGATCAAGAATATAAAATAAAATTTAGAATATTTCAAAGTGATCCTGACAAAGGTCTGTTTAAAGATATATCGTTCTTAATTAAAACATATTTATTCGAAGATAATAGTGTTTTTGTTGATCTATTAGTCTATATTAAAAAAAATAACAAATATATTACAAATTCTATCGGATGGCAAAATACATTTATTTATGAGATTGATGATATATATCCTCTAAAAAAAATTAAATTTGGTTATGGTAAATATTATATAGTAAAAAATCCAATTAATTATCTAAATACTGGTTATTGGTTTTGGAAACATCTTGGTGTTGCATCACACGCACATTTTAAATATCTTAAAAAAACACGTAATCGAAATAATTATTTTTTATTATGAATTAATTTTCCATTCATTCTATAATACTATTAAATATTTTTTACAATCATAAATATGACTTCATCTAAGATTATTTTTTTGATTACAATATATAGAACACATTTTTGTTGTATAAGACTCATCAATCATCATTTTTTTTAGAGCCACTATAATAATATTATATAATAATATTATTATATATAAATGAATAATGAATCAAACACATTATCTGATACATTTTCTGGGTCTGTTATGATTTTTAAAAAATTAGTTCCACAACTCAATCAAGATATACATACATTAAAAAATAAACAAAGAAGTCGTAGACCAAGCATAAGCACACATAATCACAAATCATATTCAAATAAAAAATCATATTCAAATAAAAAATCACATTCAAATAAAAGATCACATTCTGAATCACCAATTAATTCCAAAAGAACAATCGTTCCTCATCATACTATTTTCACTGAAAAATGGACCAATTGTTTAATAAACATTAATTACTATAAATTAAATATTTATAAATATTTAATTTATAACATTACAAATTGTTTGTCTTCTGGAGACTACTAATATTAACTTTAATGTATTATTTTTAACTATTAGTTTAATATATAACTTATAAATAAAATAAATAACAAATAAATACTTATTACGTCATTACATTAATGTATTTCTCTCTCCATTTCTTCCATTTCTCTATATTATATTTAGTGTCTATATAATTAGACGATATATGCAATTTTGCTGATATTATCAAATAGTTTATTTTATATGTCTCAATCTCTCCATCTGCATTACTATAATATACATCTGTTATATTATATCCTTTTTCTAATGCATTTTCTTTCATATATTTCAAACAATGTACACATGGTGCTGACATACCTAGTTTACCATGTTTACTCATTCTAATAATTAATATACATACATTTTCTATTTTTTTACTTTTTTTAGGTGGTAGTCTATTAATTGCATTTTCTTCAGCATGTTCTGAATAATTCAAATTATAATTTTTTGCAACACTTTTATGTTGGTTGTGACCTGTTGAAACCACATAAAATACACTGCTTTTTTTTCTTTTTAAAAATAGCAGCACTATGAACAAATAAACTGTCAATTTTATATTGATTATCTGATACATGTTTAGTTTTCCCCAAACGACAATCACACAACTCATGAGTCAATCTATCGATAGTAGTATTTTGCAAATTCATTTTAATAATATAATATAATAATATAATAATATATTATTGTTTATCTATATTTTTTTCAATTTTTTAATAATTTAAGTCATCAATATATTTTTTTAATTATGGTATTATAAGTAAAATGAATAACATAATATATGATACTTTATTACACCATTTTCACTGAAATGTGGGACACTTTAAAGTAAAAAAAATGTAATTGCACCTTTTCAGGCGTGATGATATTTGACGCTATTATTATTACTAATAATAGGGTTATCATCTTTTATTTCTTCAGAAAACTTATAGTCTCTCCTAAATTTCTCTGGTATATGTTGAGAAATCTTCGATTCCTCAACATCAAGCGTTACGTTTCTTCGAAACCGTAACGGTCGGGTTTTATCTGTTAAATATGTTTTTACTATCTTGACCATATTATTTACCGCATTCATATCACGATTGATACATCCCATTCGTTTATTTTCCATTTGAAATGTTAGAACTGAATGTATCTTTCTTTGAATGCCTTTTTTATCTGGTAAATATATATTCTCGCATTTTTCTTCTGTTTTGTAATTTAAACATGATGTTCGGAATTCGTCTAAATTATATACTTTCATATATTCTGCTAATTTTCGTTTTAATGCTAAGTTTGGAGTTGATATATAATTTAATTTCATTTTGTCTGACCAATCACCAATTACTAATATACTATCTTTACCAAAAGTTGATTTAATATTTCTTATTAAATCTGTTTCTGCTTTCTTTCTATTTATATATCCATACCATTTATATTTTCTAAATATTATATTATTATATTTTTCAAATAATAGTTCATTTATTCTATTTTTATTTGTTATAAATTCTTTGAATTTATCATAAATGCAACTTTTAGAATTATATTTTGATAACTCATTTTCTATTTTGGATATATCGTTTTTATCTTTATGATTTTGAATTAATCTTTGATATTTTAGTCTTTTAGTTTTAGATAAATGTTGTCTATTTGAATATACTAATTTTTTTCCATCTTTATTCATTATAACTAAAAGTTGACGCTTTCCAGGATCTGCGACTATCCAATTATTATTTTGTAATTCTGTATATTGGTCATTATCTAAATCTTCCAAATATGGAAATTCTATATATTTTTTATTTATTTTATCTTGTTCTTTCTTATCGTTTTTAAGTTTTAATTTCTCTTCTTTTGATATTTTTTTAAACTCTTCTTTATCTCTTTTCAATTTATTTTCTAATTTAATTTTATCTTGTTCTTCCTTTTTCACCTTTTCTAAATCTGCCTTATATTTTTCTTTTGCTTCTTGTGTCATATCCTTACATTTCTCTTTCATCTCTGCTTTTTTATTTTTCATATTTAATTTTTTAGTTTGTTCTTGAACCATATATGAATTGTGTATAAGTTGAATAGATACACTAAAACAATCTGTTGATATTCTATAATCAAAATTATATTCTTTCTGTTTAAAAATAGATAACTTAAATAATTTATCCCATAATTCATGTTTTTTATGTTCTATATCTGTTAGATAATCATTCTTATTTTCATCTACATATAATTCAATTAATGATTTTGTATCAATTGGAATATATTTACCAACAATATCTGTTCTAAGTGAAAAGAATTGAAAACTTTTCACTTCTAATTTTTCTAATTCAACACACATATAAATCATACCTTTGATATATTTTTGAGGTTCATTCTTAATATCAAACTCATAAGAGTTAATATAGTTAGTTGGAAATATATTTATTTTATGAGTATTTATCCATTCGTGATATTTTTTATTACACTTTAATGTATTATTTAATAAATCTTCTTTTATTTCATATAAATCTTTATTTAATTCTTTTCTTGTCACTGTTTTCTTACCTTTCTCGCATTTTTCTAATATCTCATTATTTGCTTTCTTAAAAGATGAATTAACAAACTTTTTGACATATTTAATAAAGTGCAATTTAATGTTATTTTCTATATTAGTTAAAATATCAGTAGCTGTATAGTTTAATATTTGTGATAAATTAACACCATCTATTTTAGTTCCATAATTTAATAATTTATATGTATTATTATAAAACTCAGTAAATTCATTATAATATCCTAAATTAGTTCCTTTTGGTTTGGGTCCTTGTGAATCTTTAACAAGTGATTTAAAAACCATTCTTATTAAATCTTCATCTATTGTCGGGATTACTAATTTTGAATGATATTTATTAAGTATCCATAATCTCATAAATTGATAAGTATGAATAACAATTTTATTAGTTCTAATCATAGCATCACTTAATTTATTTATATTAAAGTCATCTTTAGAAACGGATTTTAACGAACATTTCATTGTTCTATATTTATCTGGGGGTTTTTTCATTATATTATTATATAATTATATTTTTATATAATTTAAAACGCATTAAATATTATTTTCTAATAATTTTTGTTTCTTTTTTAAATATGCTCTTCTACTATATTCTTTTATTTTTTCTGGAGATGGTTTTTTAACACTATGTGTTTTTCTATATTCTTTAACTTTTTTTATAATATCTTCTTTATGATTTTCATAAAATGTTTTATTTCTTTTAGGTGCAGTATATTTTTTAAGATGTTCTTTTAATTCTTGGATCTCTATTAAGGAATTTTCATATAATGTTTTATAATCAGTCATATTATTTATTTAATAATAAATAAATAATATTTTTTAAATATATTATTCACAAACAATAATTATGATTTTTGTTTTATTATTCATAAATTTTTAATTAATTATTTTGGGTTTTAAAAGCCACTATAGATATTATTATGAAAAATAATATATATATCATTGAATCAAATAAATTGTGCATTTTATATTTAGTAAACATTAAACTTGAAATAATACCAAATACACAACTAAAAAATATCGAAGGTATAAACAACATTGGTTTTAGTTGCAACATAAAATTTAAACATATTAAACTAAAACTCAACATAGCAAATATTACACGCGTAAAATGTATAAACATATTTTTAAAAAAACATAATATACCGTGATTTTTTATAAATTTATATGCATCATATAAATGATAAATAGGTCTAAACATTTTATCAAACTGTATGTTTTCCATTGTTTGTGTTTCTATATCTTCGATATGTTGAAGATATTCAAGATATTCATTATCTTCCATATTATTCATGTTCATCATATTTATTACATTCATTATTATTATCTTTTAGTCGTTTATTTTTCAATTTTTTAAGGAAAATATTTATAAATTACAATATTTAGAACTATCAATTATAAGTTTTGGGATACATAACAAAATATTTTTAATCTAATTTATTTATTCAAAAAGTAAAAGATGTTCTAAAAAAATTAACAAATATCCGATCTTCATAAATATATATTTATTTAAAAAAATAATAGGATATAAATTATATCAAAAGAATAGCGGAGGTATAGATACAGAAAAGTTTAATTAGAAATGCGTTGCATTTCGAATCTAATCGCCTTTGGCGATTATGATGCATTTTATGATGAATTTATAAAAGGCAAATATGAAAACCATTTAATTATAATGGACAATGCAAAATTTCATAAATCCAAAATAGTTAAAGATAATATAGAAAATTCAAAGAATAAAATAATATATATTCTTCTAAATAAATATATATGCATTGTATATATATTTATGAAGATTAGGCTACTTCGTAGCCATATCCGTATAATGCCCAGTTAAATCCAATTGAACAGTTATTTAGTCAGATTAAAAATTATGTTAAGGATATTAGTCCTGCTACTTATGAAGAATTAAAAATAACAATAGATGATATTATTAAGAATAAA
>Ga0304730_1001062_pt1 | contig 21715 bp, 20 predicted proteins | sample M_130628_MF_Meta_FD_190474 | JGI IMG/M metagenome (GOLD analysis project Ga0304730, IMG submission 190474) | Freshwater microbial communities from Lake Montjoie, Canada to study carbon cycling - M_130628_MF_MetaG (v2) (version 2) | ecosystem: Environmental > Aquatic > Freshwater > Lake | place...
AAATCAGATCTTAGTTTAAATCCAACACCTGAAGGATTTATTAAAACTGCTTTTCCACGTTTTCAAAAGACACGTGAAGGTGTCTATGCACTTGAAACTGATCGTGGAGAACTTTCAGCAACTGTTGAAACTCAAGCAAATGTTGTTGGTGTAACACAAAAACAATTCCAGAATCGTCTTCAAGATACAGTTCGTCCAACTACTAAAGAAACAACACTTTATACATATGACTCTGCTATTTCACCAATTACTAAAGCACCAACTGATTATTCTAATTTTATTCCTTATTATGCACCAATTGAAGGTAAAAGTGTAAGAATTAATGGTGCATCAAACTATGGACTTCGGTCTGCAACAAATTATTCTTACTTTGCTGGTCCTGGACCAACAAGTCTTAATCCATCTGCACTTCAAAACCCTGATGTACGTGTTGATAATGTTTGGCAAAGACCTGATTTCAATGTTGATGGTCCTGGTACATTTAAAGGTGCTCTTCCAAATGGAGAAAGATTTACACAATATCGTCGTATTGCTGATCCAATAACAAATGGTCTTAAACTTAACTACAATCTGGAAACTGATGGAGGAAGTCTCCATGATTATTCCCAACTTCTTGGTAAGAAAGTTGATGGTATTGAAAATCGTTATACAGCAAGTTACCAAATTGCACCACTCTTTACAAATCCTCTTAATGTTATTTGGGATCCTACAAATGCTGGTGAAATACCTGCATTTAGTACCAATCAATCACCTCAAGATTATGCATACATGAATCTTAAGAAACTTCCAGAAAGTAAATACACTAATGGTGGATATAACCCAACATGGGAACCCAATAAATCAAAAGATTCTATTAATTCATATGTTCTTGATATTGATCCAGGTATTTACAATCCAATGATTAACTGGCAACAAGGTCACAATGACAAACCAGGTGTTATTTATACTGAATCTAATAAAGCACTACCTGGTGCATCATACTCTGGTAATAGATCTCTTGATGATCTATTCCAACATGATCAAGAAGCAATTAATAAGGCATATCCATTTGTTAATCAACGGTATATTACTTATGGTGATCCAAATGGAGGACAAATTGCTGCTCGTTAAAAACTTTAATTTACTTATAATTGTAAATGGTAATTCATGGAACTTTCAAAAAATAGTTCCATGAATTACCCATTTTTATTTTAAATTTTCAACTTCTTCTTTTAATTTTATTATTACTTTTATTAACCTTTATAATAATCAGTTGTTAACCATTCAAAATTATTTATATCTTCTCTTGTTATATAATAGTTCTCTAACCTTTTATTTTTTGTTTGTTTAATATACCAAATTACATCATAATTATTAATATATCTTTTAAGATCATCAATTTCTTTGTTTAAATATACAAGTTTATAATTATCATTATTAATATTTTTATCAATACTATTTAAAAAATCTTTTATTTCATTATATAATATTGTAGATTTATTAGATTTATCATCCTGATTACTACCTCCGTATGCTTGATTTATACCACTAGAAATATCACTTTGAATTCTTTTGTTAAAACCATCTATTTTATTTTTAAACCCATCTATTTTAATTTTATTACTAATTTTATATGTATCAGCATCATTTTTAATTCTTTGTTTTTCACTATTACATAAATCTATTTCCTTTTGATTATAAGATTGACGTAAATTAGTACAACCTTTTTCATAATCATTTTCTAGTATTTGTTTAAATTTAGTAGTTAATGCATTAGTATTTTGTTCATTAAGACTTGGAAGTGGTGTAAATAATCCACCAAACTGTGTGGGTCTTCTTACAGACTTGCCACCAGATACTTTACGAAGATCTTTTCTAAGTGTTTTAAGTGAAAATTTGTTTAAACGAGGCATTTTATACCCTTTAATTTTATTTTTATTTTTTATATAATAAACATTTTAATTATATAATTATATGATTATATAAAAGAATATTCTTCCTTATTTCTTTTAACTACATAATATTCATGTGATAACCACTGATTATAATCACTAGGTGTTACAAGATGTTCAAAATCACGGTATACACCTAATCTAATACTAAGCAATACATCATAGTTATTAATATATTTTTTAAGATCATAAATTTCTTTGTTTAAATATGCAATTTTATAATTATCATTATTAATATTTTTATCAATACTTTTTAAAAAATTTGTTATTTCATCATATAATTTTGTAGAACTCGGTGATTTATATGCCACATGCTTACCACCATTAATATCATTTCTAATTCTTTCTTTAAAACTATTTATTTGATTTGTAATATTATTTATTATTAATTTATTATTATTTTTATATGTATCAGCATCATTTTTAATTTTTTGTTTTTCACTATTACATAAATCTATTTCCTTTTGATTATAAGATTGACGTAAATTAGTACAACTTTTTTCAAAATCATTTTCAAAATATTCTTTAAATGTATCAGTTAATTCTTTATAGTTTCCTCTATCACCAAACCGTGTATGTCTTCTTACAGACTTACCACCAGATACTTTACGAAGATCTTTTCTAAGTGTTTTAAGTGAAAATTTGTTTAAACGAGGCATTTTATACGCTTTAATTTTATTTTTATTTTTAACATTATTATTTTTTCCAAATCCACAATGTTTACAACCACTACCCCCTTTACTCATTTTACCAATTTTAAATTTATTTGATTGAGCAATATCATTTATAGTACATCCTTCTTTTTTATCTGAAAAAATTCTAATAAAAGGTTCAATATCAGTTGTAACAGGTATCATTTTATCAGGTGTTATAAATTTATCACCTGAAATATAACCTTCTTTACGATAATTATTAGATGGAAAAAAATTTACAAAAAACCATGCATTTTTATTATGATTCCATGTTATATTACAAGGTTTAGCATCAAATTTTTTAAGTATTTCAGTTAAAAAATCAATAACAGTTTGTGTATCTTTTACTTTAAAATCATTTTCTTCACCTTTTTGAGTAATTTTACGAATTTCTTTTAGATCATCTTTTTGAATATAATCTTTAATAGGTGCATTTACAATTTTAGTTCCATCAACATCTGGAAACCCTACATTAGGTATTTTACTAAATTTTGTATTACCCATTCCATATTTATTAATATTGTCATTTTCAGAACTATGAATACCAGTATGTCCTATATTTTTAGTTTCTTCAGTTTTAGTTGAATTATGGATAATTTTTTTAGCATTAAGTAAATTAACAAGATCAAAATTATTTATAAAATCAACGTAAGAATATGGATTTAATGAAATATCTTTTTTATCTAAATTATTTACTTCTTTAACACCACGAAAGTTATGAGTTGTTTTAAAATATTCTTCAATGATAAAAATTAAAATACCTCGTTCTTTATCATCAAGAAGTTCTTTCATTTTACGAATTTTACATGGTGATACTTGAATAGTATATAATCCTTCATTACTAAATACAAGATGTGCTTTATTACCTGCTAAACTAAATTTTATTGTTTCTCTAATATCTTCACCTGATGGCCAACCCCATACAGTATGTCCATTATTATACGCACTAATAGGATGTGTATGAAAATTAATAACATTGTTAGGAGTATAAACAGAATCTGCATTACCTTTTTCAGTTTTCATATTAGTTATATTATTATTTTTATCAAAATTAATAACACCAGCAACTTCGTGATCTTCTTTTAACATACTGTTAATTTCATTAACCATCGATATTGGTATATTAAATTTTAATTTACATTGAGTTGGTTGTTCAATTTCATAAACTTTATTTTCAATATTTTCACCAAATTTTCTTTTAATAACCATTTAATAAAATACTATATTTTTATTCGTTAATAAATTGTTTTAAAAATAAAATTAAAGAAAAAGAAATGAGTAAAAATTTAAATATTTCCGTACTCGTTGCTGCACGAGATGAATATATAGAACAATTAAAATCCATAATTACTCCATTAATTATACAAGGTGTTAATAGTATTTATCAAGATGCACTAAAAATTAGTGAAGGAAAACAAACTATCTATAAATTTCAACAATTTCTAAAAGACGTTCTTACATGGAATCAAACTATTTTACAAGAAGAATCAAAACGTATTAAAAGAAAATGTCCATACATCATGGACATCGTAACTGCTATTTTTGTTTCAAACGTAAAAATTTTAGCAAGTATTCGTTTAAAAGGAAATAATGACAATATTAAAGTTAAAATACCAACTTGTGAAATATTTATTCATTCTGTTTATATTGAATCAGCACAACAAATTTATTATGATCCTAAATTATTCTATCATAAAAATGGAAATTTTAATGAAATTCAAAAAAATAAAAAATATGTCAGAGAAATAATTTATTCAGCAGTTGATGAATCCATACGTAAAATGATGCCTTTTGATCATATTCTTCAAGAATATCTTAAAAATGCACTTGATGATAATGCAGAATATACTGATTCTGATTCTGAAGAATCTGAACAAGAAAATGAATCAGATGATCTACTAAATAATAATAAAATAATTGAAGAAGAACCAGAAGAACCAGAAGAACCAGAAGAACCTGAAGAACCTGAACAAAATACAACTAAAAGTCTTCATATAGATGGATTAAATTCTTATCAAGTACCCAATCAAGAACAAAAACTACCTGAAATAAACTCTTTTATACCACAACCATTTATACCTCAACAAAATAATACAGATCCTTATCAACAAAAAGATTATGATTCAGGATCTGATTCAGGATCTGATTCAGGATCTAGTTTAAGTTCATACTCATCTTCAGGAAGTTCTGATTCAGAGTCCGAATCTGATTCAGATCATGATAAAGAACACCGACCTGAACATCGATCTGAACATCGATCTGAACACCATCAAGAGAAAAATAAAGAACATCATCGTCATCATCATCACCATCATGGAGAAAGTAAAAAAAATAAATATTCATTTTTTTAAAAATGAATTAAATTATTCATTCTTTTAAAATGAATTAAATTATTCATTCTTTTAAAATTACGTTCTTTTTAAATAAATAAAAAGATATAATAAGTATATAAATTAAGATATAATTAATTATAAATGCAACTTACTATAATTATACCTATTATAACTTTTATAGTAATAAGTGTATCAAGTTATTTATATTCAAAAGATCCTGAAAAGAAAACAAAACCTGTTAAATTTATTTTACCAGGTATAATAGTATCTATATTAACATATCTTGGTTTAAAATATAAAGATAACCTTGAAGAACCAGTAATGCAGGGTAGTTATTTTGATTAATTAAAATTAAATTTAAAATTAAAGTATTTGTGTTAATTAATATATAAATTGTATAATTGTATTTATGTTAATTAAAATAAATAAAATAAATAATGATATTGGTTTTTTAAAATCTTTAAAATTTACTCATTTTGGTTTAAAAACTAATAAAGTAATTCAAAATAAAAAAGAAAGTCGTTGGAAAAAATTTTATAGAAAACATAAGAATAAAATTAAAATAGGTAGTGCAATATTAGGAACAGCAGTAGTTACAGGAGGTGTATTATATACACTTAATAAACGTAAAGAAAAAATAGAAGAACAGGAACGTAATGCAAAAACAGAACAAGATCGTCAAAGAATAAAAAAAGAAAAGGAACAGTTAAACAGACAGATAGAACAAGCAAAAGAAGAAGCATTAAAAAAAGAAAAGGAACAACAAATATTTCAAGATAGACTAAGAGAACATAATGAAGAAAAAGCAAGAATGGAAGCAGAACTAAAAACAAGAATAGAAGAAGCAGAAAAAGCAAGAATGGAAGCAGAACAAAAAGAATTACAACGAAAACAAAAAAGAGCAGAACAAGCATTACAACTAAAACAAAAAGAAGCAGAACAAGCATTACAAGTAAAACAAGAAGAACAGAAAAAACAATTAGAAGAAAACCAATTAGAAGAAAAACAAAAAGAAATTATTTCAAGTGTATTTAAAAAACTACGTGAAAGTTTAGAAAATAAAACAACTATAGATGATCGTATTAAAACAAAAAATGCTATGGGTAATATGTTAAAAGGTATACAACCGTGTATTGAACAAAGTGATGATCATTTATATTTAAATAAAAAATTAGAAAATAATAAATATATTAAAATAGTATCATTTACAAAACAAATAGGTTCTGCATCAGGATATGGAGTTGCTTATTTAAATCAAAGTCAAAGTGCTTGGTATCGTGGTCTTAAATTTTCTTGTAAATTAATGTCATATGATATTCGTGGTCATCATAAACAAGAAATTGAATTATTAAAGAAAATGACTGATTTAGTATTAGATAAAAAGACACCAAATATGCCAATAACATATTTAAGTCTTGAATGTACTCATAAATGTGATTATAACTTATGTCCACAAAATATAAAAAGTTCAGGTTATTATGTTGTAATAAATGAGTTAGCAGATGAAGATATTCAAACATGGTTTAAAAAAGATCATAATGTTAGCGATTACTTAAGTGTTATTTTACAAGGAATATTATCAATATATGCATTTCATAAATTAGGATACATACATGATGATTGTCATTTAGGTAATTTTTTAATACATAAAATAAAACCGGGTGGTTTTTGGTATTATAAAATAGATGATATTAATATATATATAGAAAATACAGGATATTTATTAGTTTTATGGGATCCAGGAATTGCAAATAAATATAGTCGAGAATTTATAAAACCAGGAAACTATAATCTTGATGAAAGATATAATAATCAATTTACTAAAGATTATATTAGATTTTTAGGTCTTATTTCAATAATACCAATAGATAAAACTTATATAGATAGAGGTTTAAAATTAAATAATAATAATATTATTGAATTTACAAGATTTTTAACAAGAATTTTTCAAACTGTAATATTACCAAGATTAAATAATGAAGTTAAAATAAATGATATAGACTTTGAAAAAAAATCATTAATTGTACTTATGTTAGATGTTATATCACTAAAAATTCCTGAAATTTTATACGATGATCGTATAAAATATATTGGTAAAGATTTAAAACCACCTGGTTTTGTATTAAATACAAAACCATTTACAATGTAATAAAAAATAATAAAAATTAATAAAAAATAATAAAAATTAATCTAAATTAATCTAAATTAATCTAAATTAATTTATTTGTATTATTTAATAATATGTTAGTTTGTAAAAAAAATAAAAAAATTTTAAATGATAATATTCGTTTTTTAAAATCTTTAAAATTTACTCATTTTGGTTTAAAAACTAATAAAGTAATTCAAAATAAAAATGAAAGTCGTTGGAAAAAATTTTATAAAAAACATAGTAATAAAATACATACTGTTGCAAAAGTAGCAGCAGGTGTAGCAACAACTGCTGCTGTAGTTGGTATATCAAGACATTTAATTAATAAAAATAAAAAATTAAATGATAATGTTTTAAATGCGGAGATACAATTAAATAATTCAATTGTAGAAAATATTATAAAACCTGAAAGTAGTCAATCAAAAAAAACAGATAAAAAAGCAGGAGATGCTCTAAAAAAATTAGAAAATGAACAATCTGTTTTACAATCTGTTTTAGAACCTGTTTCAAAACCTGAATCAAAACCTGAATCAAAATCTGAATCAAAACCGGTTTCACAACCTGAATCAAAACCTGAATCAAAACCTGAATCACAACCTGTTTCACAACCTGTTTCACAACCTGTTTCACAATCTATTGATAATGTAATAGATAATTTAAATAAAGAAAAAAATGTAGTAAAATTACAGTCTCTTATTCGTGCACGTAATGCAAAAAAAGAACTAGAAAAACTCAAAGAACTAGAAAAACTCAAAGAACTAGAAAAACTCAAAGAACTAGAAAAATTAAAACAACTAAAACAACAAGAAGAACTCAAAGAACTAGAAGATCTAGAAAAAGTAAAACAATTAGAAGAACTAGAAAAATTAAAACAACAACAAGAACAAGAACTAGAAAAAGTAAAACAACAAAAAGAACTAGAAGAACTAGAAAAAGTAAAACAAGAACAAGAACTAGAAGAACAAAGGTTAGTACAACGAGAAAGGTTAGTACAACAAGCACAAGATCAAATACAAAAAGTAAAACAACAACGAAGACAAAAAAAAGAAGAACAAAAGTTACATGAACAAAAATCACAAGACCGTGAAGAACAAGAAAAAATTATAGAAGAATATGAAAATATATTAAAAGAAAAAAATAATACTTGGGAATTATTATTAGAATTTTTTAAGAAATATGAAAATTATCATGATAATACTTTTAGATTATATAGTAAGACACCTCCATTAGTACAATATGCTAAAGAACAAATAAAAGATATAGAAAAAAAATTAAAATTTTCAGAAGAAGAAAAAATTAGAGAAGCAAATGATATAATTAAACCAGAGAAGGATTTTGATGCTATATTAACAGCATTATATTATACTCAATATGAAAATAATAATGAATACTTTTATAAAAGACAATTTTCTTATTTTTATCTTAAAATATATAATACTGATTTAAACTATGAACTTATAGATTTTTTAGATAAAAATAATGACCATTGTGTTATAAAAAATATAAATATTAAAGTAAATAATTCTCAAGATACTAATGCTGAAGTTACAATAAATAATAGAAAACAATTTAATAATGATATTAAACATTGTTTAGATACAAATAAATTAAATACAAATGGTTTTATATTTTTAGTATATGATGCTAAAAATAATAAAACTCATTCAAATACATTTATTATATCAAAATCAAATAAAAAATTTTGGAGACTTGAACCTAATTTTTTTCCAGGTCTCTTTTCAAAAGAAATACAAAAACAATATTGTAAAGATCATTTGAAAAAAGGTAGTTATACAAATATAAATTACAATGATTTTACAAATAAAGCATTATATAATTATTTTACACGAAACCCATTAAAAATAGATGAAACTACTTATGATTTTGATGGTTTTTATCCTTATAGAGTAAATACATGTCCAAAACACGGAGGTCTATGTTGGGTTATTTCTACATTACAATCATATATACCACATGATTTAACATCAACTGATATTAAATTTTATATTATTAAGTTTTTTGAGTATCAATATAATAAATTATTTAATAAAAATTTTAATATTAAAGAAAACACTAATGAAAAATTAGAAAATTTGATATATTATATAAAAAATATTTCTAAAGGAAAAGTATATATAGTAAATCGTAAAAATAAAACAATTGAAGTAAATAATGGTACTCTAAAATTAACAGATAATGTTTCTGAAATAAATATTGATGTAGCACATAATAGTAATTATTACACTGATATTAACTCAACTAGTATAACTTTAAAAAAACCAAGTGATATATTTTATAAAACATTAGAACAGTATGAAAAAGATAATGTAACAACTAATTCTAAAGATGTTTTTTGTAAAATAAATGGATTTGGTAAAAATAAATTAAATTTAAGAATACTTTATAAAGATTTAAATAAAGTTCGTAAAATTTAATTATTTATAAATTTAATTATTTATAATTTTAAATAAAATAAAATTAATTAATAAATGCGTTTATCTTTAAAAAAACTTTATAAAGATCTTGAAAAAGTAACTGGTAAACCTTTACAATTTGGTCAAAATAAACTAAAAGAATTATATAAAAAACATAAAAAAAATATAAAATTAGGCAGTAAAATAGTATTAGGTACAATAGCAGTTTTAGGTACCGCATCAATTATAAATAAACGTAATAAAAAAGGAAAAGAACTTGAAAAAACAAAAGTTGAAGCATCAGATTCAGTAAATGAGAATAATAAAGATGTTTTAATTTATATATATGGACTTGGCAAATGTAATAATGGTAATGTAGATCCTAATTTTAATATAAAATTTTATTATAAAGACAAACACCAAATATTTAATGAAAATATAAATGAATATAATAAATTATATAACAAAGTTTATGTAAAATGTGATCCTAAACAATCTCGAATTATCAATGATATAGGAAAATTTTGTACAAATAAACCATCAAATGATAATATATTTGTACAAAGTATTTATAATGAAATTGATACACTTTTAAAACAAGGTAAAAATGTAACAGTTATTGGACATTCATATGGTGGAAGTGTTTCATCAAGATTAGCAATGATGTTAAATAATAATCCAAATAAAAATCATTTACATATTGCAACTACTGGTAGTATTTATCTTATAAAGAAAGATCAAGTACCTAATGTAGATTTTGTTCAGTATATGATGCCAAATGATTTTGCTCTTGGATGTACTAATATAAAATCATATGAATTTAAAAAAGATGAAAGATATCATATTGATAAAGATAATAATATAACATGGATTCCTGTTCCAAAAGATATAAAATCACCTACACTAGAATTATATAGATGGACTGTACATAAAAGTTATGAAAAATTTACAGATGAATTAATTAAAAATAAAAATATTCATATTTAAAAAAAATTATTTAAAAAAAATTATTTAAAAAAAATTATTTAAAAAAAATTATTTAAAAAAAATTCATATTTAAAAAAAATTCTTTAAAAAAAATAATTTTAAATAATATTTCCAACTTGATTGTAACTGGCAACACCAATTGAGTTTCCAGATGTAAATCCAGTATTGTATTCCAGAGTCTTGGAACCCTTCATGGATGTTAGTGTTGGAAGTGCAAGTTGTTCTGGGAGTTGTGATGCATCCTTATAATAATAGATGTACATATTAATTTGAGAAACCATTTTAGAAATATAATCTTGAAGAAGATTGGAGTTAAGTTTAATAAGTTCTGCTTTTATATCTGTATTATTTCTAAGATTTGCAAAACAAATTGATCCGTTATATATTTTGTAATTTTGATAAATATTTACCATATAGTAAAACATATCATCCATATTTGGTTGTTTTATTGTAACACCTCTTGAATCACCTGCAACACCTGATTCAGCAGTAATTTGTTGTATTTTTGATACAACTGTGTTACGAATATGGTTTATATTATCGTCTGAAAAATAAAGTTTCATAAGTGTATCAGGTGAAATATGAAGTGACTGTGATGCAAGAGAAATATAACTATTTTCTCTTGTTTCATTAGGTCTTGGTGTTTGAAGATCTGGTTTTGCTGGTGTATCATAGTAACTTGTTCTATTAATTCCAGATGGAAGATGAGTTTGTTGATTAAAGAAATATTGATCAAGTTTATTAACACTTGAAGTATTTTGAGGTCCAATAACTTCAGGTGTTTTAACAATTTGTGGAACACATTGTGGTAAGAATGTTTCATTTCCAAATGTTTCACTACTTGTTTGGTCACGGTTTCGTGCATCAAGTGGTAAAAGACAGTATCCATAGGGTTCATTTATAGGATAAAAATTTCCATTAGAGTTCATTATTATTTATTAATTGTATTATTTATTATTATAATTATTTTATTTTAAGTTAAATTAAAGAATACAATTAATTAAAAATAATTATAATTTATGGCAAATTTTAAAGTTGCTAAAAAAGATGCATTATCAGATACTCGTACAAATATCTATGATCTCCATGAAAAAAAGTTAGAGTATTTTGAATCAGAAAAGAAAAATTTAAAAACTTATACTTTAGAATTAGAGAAAATTAAAAAAGACATTATAAAAGAAACTAATTTAGAAAATAAATATAAATTAAATGAAAGAATAGAAAAATTAGAATATAGAATAAATTGTATAACAAATGATACAGAACTTAATGAATATCTTTTAGAATTTCTTTCAATTGTTAATCAATTTGAAAATTTTGATAAAGAAAATGATACTACTAAAAATTTATTTGAAGATTCTACACAAAAAGGTATGATGGATTCTTTTGTAAATGCTAGTATAAATACTAAAAAAACTGAATTATATAATGAATACATACATAGATTTAATCCTGATTTAAAACCAATAACAATTTCTAAGAATGACAAAAATAAATGTTCTAATTGTAATTCTGATATGTATTATTATGATCAAAAAACAAGTTGTGAAATATGTACAAATTGTGGATTAACAAATCAAGTTATTGTTGGTGATGAAACTAGTGTATCCATGTATAGTGAAAATTTAGAACAAGTTTCTGTTTTTAATTATAAAAGAAATAATCATTTTCAAGAATGTTTAAATCAATTACAGGCAAAAGAAAATACAAGTATACCTCCAATAATTATCGAAAAACTTACTTCAGAATTTAAAAAGTATAATATTAAAGATCCTAAATTATTTACACCTGAATTAATTAAAGTTTATCTTCGTAAGTTAGAATATAATAAATACTATGAACATATTCCTACCATAATTAATGAATTTTGTGGATTACCTGCTCCTAAATTAACACCTGAATTAGAAAAACAATTAAAAATTATGTTTGATGAAACACAGATTCCTTTTGAAAAATATCGTATGCAAATTTGTCCATTACGTAAAAATTTTTTAAATTATAATTACGTTTTTTATAAAATGTTTCAATTACTAAATAAAGATGAATTTTTAACATGTTTTCCTTTACTAAAAAGTAGAGAAAAACTATATGAACATGATCTTATTTGGAAAGGTATTTGTAATGATCTTCGTTGGCAATTTATTCCATCAATTTAAAAGTTTAACATTTTAATTAATTTAATTTTACAATTTAATAATTAATTTTTATTAAAATTAAAATAAAATTAATTATTAAATGAAAAACTATTCTTTAAAAACACTTCGCAAGGATCTTCGACGCGTTCAAAATATAAGAAGAAATAAGTTTGGTGCTGATCAAGAAAAAACAAAAAAAAGTAATAAATTGAGAAATAGACTATTAGCAGCAGCAGCAGCAGCAGCAACAATAGGAACAATAGCACTTGCTCATAAAAAGAATGTAGGTGGTTTTAGAGATGCTACAGATAATGTTGGAAAAAATATTAGACATATACTGGAAGGTAAAGCACATGCTAAAACAGATGAATCTACACTAGTTGGTAAACTACGTGGTGGTCTTGACAGAGGTGCACAAGGTGTTATTGGAGGAGTACATGATAGAGTGAATGATGTATTTAATGGTACACCTAGAAGTAGCGGTCATCCACCACCATGTAATAAATTTGAAAAACAAGAACTTCATGGAGACATACAATGGTGTGTTTATAAAAGTAAATATGCAGAAAAAGCAGCACGAGATGCAGAAGAAGCAGACCGTCTTGTAACTGAAATGGAAGAAAGACAAAGAAAAGCAGAAAAAGCAGCACTACAAGCAGCACGTGAAAAAGCAGCAGCACGACAAGAAGCAGACGATCTTGTATCTGCTATGGAAGAAAGACAAAGAAAAGCAGAAAAAGCAGCACTACAAGCAGCAGCAGCAGGATTTGGTAAAAGAAGAAAAAATAAAAGAAATAAAAAGAACTAAAAGAATGTAAAGAATGTAAATAAAATTAATGTAAATAAAATTAATATAAATAAACTTTGAAAAAAAATTATTTGTATTAATTAAATGACAGAAGAATTGTATCATTCAGTTCGTTCATTTGATGAATTATTAAAATTAAATATTGATTTTATAAATGGTGTTATAAAATGGACACCATATCATCAAAAAGAATTAATACCAGGAGTTTTAAAAGATCAACTTATTGAAACAAATCAATTAGGTTTTCTTACATTGGGTGGTCAATGTGCTGAAGATACACCTACACAAGAAAAAAAGTTATTTTTAGATGGATATCTTAAACTAGATCTTGTTCGTAATTTTATAAAGTATCTTAAACGATTTCCAAAGATTGAATACTTTATAGAACTTCCAAATAACTTAGATTCAAAGAATCAGAATAGTAAAGAAATAAAAACAAATATACGAGATTGGCATAATGAATACAATTTAAAAGAGAATCAAAATATTTATTATAATTCGTTAGCACGTGTTAAAAAATCACCATCAGATCAACAATGGATAAATACAGATATTCTTCCATTTCGGGATATTAGTTATATAACATTAAATTATTGGAAAGGTTTTGATAATATTATAAATATATTAAAAGAATATGCATTTATCCATATTCAACATCGTAGTTTTCATAATTTAAATAATGATCTTTATACTATTATAAATGGATATCTTAAAAGTGATAAGTCTCGTTATAAACCTAAAAAAGACAAAAATAGTAAAAAAGACAAAAATAGTCAAAAGAATTCTTCTTTTGGTCAAATTAAAAGAACTAAACTAAAAATACTTCTTATGGATTATAAAGTTTTAATGAATTTAAAGAAATAAACAATTAAAAAATATTAACTATATATAAAAATGGCAGATCAAACAGAAGAGAAGAAACGTCTTGAACCATGGGATGAACTTTCACCATCAGCACTTAAGAAGGTAAATATACTTACAGATGCAGCATTTCAAGCATCAAATACTCCTGAAGTAAATCTTGCAACTGATCCTATTAAAGTTCCAGGGCAAAATTGGGCATGTGTATCATTTGTTTCACCATCAGGTAATCAAAAGAATGGATCAATTGGAATGAAAATTCGTGGTGTATTTGATACACGTGAAGAAGCAGCATCTTATGTTCAACGTCTTATTCGTCTTGATCCAGTATTTGATATCTATGTATGTGATATGTACAACTGGTGTCTTGTACCACCTGATCCTGAGCACATTAATGATCAAACATATCAAGATGAGACTCTTAATACAATTATTGGTGAATATCGTAAGAATCAAATTTATGCTAAGGAACACTTTGAAGAGCGTAAGCGTGAAATGATGGAACAAGCAGCAGATGAACTTAAACGTGCTGCTCTAAAGAAACTTGAAGAAGAGTCTCAAAAGGAACTTGAAGAGTCTCAAAAGGAGCATGGAGAATTTTCAGAAAATACTGATCGTTTTACAGATGTATCAGAACTTGAAATTAAAGGAACAGACATTGGAGACATTAATAACAAGGGTGGATTTGTAACAGCATCTGAACTAATGGATTCAATGATGAATGGGTGTTCAGTAAGTGAAGAAGAACAAAATGTATAAAATAAGAAATCAATGTATAAAATGTATAAAATATATAAAATATATAAAATATATAAAATATATAAAATATATAAAATATATAAAATATATATAAACATTTTAATCGTTTAAAGTTTAATTTAAATTTCCATTTATTATTAATTATTAATGAAATTTAAATTAAAGGAATTAATATTTGAAGATAATTTAAAATTTAATGAATATCAGAGTAATTTTGGAAAAATATTGAATTTAGAAGAACCAATAGAATTTCAAACACCAACAGTTAAAATAATAAGTATAAATAATGAATATTTAACTTTACAAATATTACCAACAGAAGCATGTAAAATATTTTATACAAAAATTAATGAATTTGAAGAAAAATTAAAAAAGCAGTTTAATAAAGAAATTGATAATTTATTTACTAAAGATTCATTTAAAGTAAATATTAAAAATGATTCTTTTAAAATCTTTTATGAAGGATCTCAATTTAATATTTATAATTTAAAAGAAGATATGAATATAATTTGTTTAGTTAGTATTTCAAAATTATGGATAAATTTATATGATGTACTTAATTATTCATTAAAAGTAAATGAAATGCTTATAAAGAAATTAAATTAATAGGTTAATTAATTTAAAGTTTAATACAAAATTAAATTTAAAGTTTAATACAAATTATAAATTAAAAGAAATGTTTAAAAATATAATTTTTAAAAAGGATCACTATGAAGTAGAACATTTATTAGAGTATAAAAATTGTGAAATTTTACAACATGATTCTGATTGGGTTTATATAAAACTAAGTTCATTTAATAAAATAGTAGAATTAAAGAATACTATAGTTAAATTACTTAATAAAAATCCAGAATTATATTGTGATTGTAAAAAAATTATTTATAATAGTTCTTTAAATGGTATTAATAATTTTGAAGAAGTTATTAAAGTTGAAAAAAATAAAATAGAAATTAATAATGGTATAAACTTAGATGTAAGTATTCTTATTTATGGAATATGGATTTCTAATTCTTCTTATGGACCAATGTTAAAATTAATAAATACATCTGAAAGAGATTCTACTGTTAATTTTTTATCAGATCCAGAAGAATCTAATTCAGATGAAGAAATTAATAATAGTTTAAAATATTACCAAAGTTTAAAAGAACAACAAAGTTTAAAAGAACTTAAGAAAACTAGAGTTAAAAAGATAAGAGAATCTAAAAAAGTAAAAGAACAAAAAGAACTTGAAACACAAATAGATGATAAAGTATAATTATTTTTTGTTATTAATGACTACTAATCAAATACTTAATACTATTCTTCTTCTTGATATTAGAAATGATAAACAAAAATTTGCAAAGATAATTAATTTAAAGAATTAAAACAATTAAAATTGTCTTCGTGTGACAGTGGATACTCAGTCTGCCTTCTACCCTTTGGGATTGTAAGCAGGAAATCGGGGGTTCGAATCCCTCCGAAGACAACAATATATCATAAATAAATCATAAAAAAAAGTAATTTAAAAAAATAAATGTTTATTTGTTTAAGAATACTTTAATTTATAAAAAGTTAAAAAAAAGTTTAAAAAAGGAGGATGAAGGTTATTGTAGTAAGAAATGATGATAAGTTTTTAATGATATTGGAATATCTTCATTATCACATGGATACGACTTATTTACGTGAGTTAATTCGAATTGATAGTACTATTAATGAACCTCGTTATATGATTGCTGAACCATTATTTGAGTGGAATGGTATTATATTTAAAATAATAAAAAATGAAGTTTATAAAAAAAATTCTATTGAGTTTTATTGTTATAGTGAATTAATAATTGAACATATTTCATTAATTATAATTACAACTTTTATTCAAGATGCTATTAAATACATTTCTGAAAAAAAATATGCTCTTGATAAATTATGTGTTTATAAATCATATTATCATTCTTGGGATTTTGAAATAGAACTGAATCAAAAGAATATGAATAAAATATATTTAAATGAAAAAACAAAAAATGATCTTTTAAATGATATAACTAACTTTTCTAAAAAAGAAGTTATTGAACGTTATAATCAATTAAATATAAATCATATACGTATATATATGTTTTATGGACCACCAGGAACAGGTAAAACAAGTTTAATTAAAGGTCTTGCAACGCATTTTAAGAAAAATATTTGTTATTTAAATATATCAAATGATCTTGAAGATAATCAATTAAAGAAATGTATTAGAAATATTCCAACTAATAGTATACTTTGTTTAGAAGATATTGATTCATTATTTGGTGAAAATCGTAAAAGTAAAAATAGTTTAACTTTTAGTGGATTTATTAATATATTTGATGGTTTTGCAACACCTCAAAATTTACTTGTTTTTTTAACAACGAATCATTTACCACAATTAGAACAAGCAGTTATACGTAGAATTAGTTATTTTATTGAATTTAAGTATGCAACAAAAGAAGAAATTAAACAAATGTTTTATACATTTTTTCCTACTTATTCAGATCAATTTGAAACATTTTATAGTAATATAGGTGATATGGATATAACTATTAATATACTTGAAAAGTTTTTTATTAAGTATCTTTTTGATGATATAATTAAAGAAAGTAAAAATTTTGCTAAATTTGCCAATGGAGAACTTAAAGTTGAATTAAATAATTGTTCAAAATTGTACATATAAAATTAAACTTTAAAATTAAACTTTTAAAATTAAATAATTTAGTTAATTAGAGATAATTAATTATGAGTAATCTTATGGATGATTTTAAAAATAATATACCTCGTTATATTCGTCAATATACTTATCAAGTTCTTTTTATTATAATATTAATTAAATTAAAACCAAAATTATTTTCAGAATGGTTTATAGACATAATTAGAGCAACTTATGTTATAATTGCTTTAATTGTAATTTATTTTATATACATACGTTATGGACAACAAAGAATATTACAATCAATTTATAATTCATATCCATCTCTTCATAGAAATACGTTTAATACAATTATTATACATATACTAAATATTCTAATTCATTATGTACCTGTATTTTTATTAGGTTTTCCAAAAAATAATAAAAGTTATATTTATGGAATTTGTATAACTTTTATCTGGTATATTATTAATAAAAAAGATTTAAAATATATTTATCCATCAACTGCAAATTAAATATTAATTTTATTCAGATATAGTTTCTAATTGTAAAATTAAATTAATAATACAATTATTAGGTAAATTAATTAACATAAAATCATTACTTATAGGTGATCCATTATAAATTAATCTTTGCATTCCTACTTTAATATCTAAATTTTCTTCTATACTATATTTTAAAGTTTTAACAGTTTTATAAATACTACTTTCATTTATATCAAAAATATACTTTTTTCCATTAACTAACTTTATTATAATTGATTTCATTTGTATTATTTATATTATTTGTATTATTAACACTTACACTTATTAAATTTTTATAAAATTTTGTAATTTTTTTTGTAAAATTTTAAATTAACTTAAAGAAAATTGTATTAATATAATTGCCTGATTAGCTCAGTTGGTTAGAGCACTGTGCTTATACTTTGAAGTATATCCTGGAAGGTAAAACTTTCATAAGCATACGCAGGGGTCAGGGGTTCAACCCCCCTATCAGGCAAAACTCTCGATAGTTTAGTTGGTTAGAACATCGGACTGTAATGTTTAAAATCATTATTATGGTAATTTATTTTATCACATTAATCCGAGAACCCCTGTTCAATTCAGGGTCGAGAGAATACACCTTATAGGTGTTTAAAAAATCTTTTTAAGATTTCAAACTGATTTATTTTTAGTTTGTTTGAAATTTTAATGTTTTAAATATGATTTAAAAAAACAATTATTATAAAAATAGAATAAATTTAGTATTTAAGATGGGTAAAAAATTAACTTATGAACAAATTAAAGAATGTTTTGAAGATAGTAATTGTGAACTTATAACAACTAAAGAAGAATTTATAGAAAATAATCTAAGTGGTTCAAGTAAATTTAATGTAATTGCATCATGTGGTCATCCTAATAAAAATTGTGATTATAGTGGATTTAAAACAAGAGGACGTGGAAAAGTTTGTGGTCCATGTAGTAGAAAATCAACAAAAGAGTCACATAAAAAATTAAATGAAAATATTCAAGAAGGAAATTCTTATAGTTTAAATCTTGAAGAAGAAAGTATACAATTTATTATAAATAATACTTCTCAAAATTTAAAAATTGAAAAATCACCTGAATGTTGTCTTGCTGATATTGCTATAAAACCAATAAATTGTATAAAAAATGAATTATTACCTATACAACTTAAATGTACAAAAGGACCTGATAAAGAAAATAGATATAAATTTCATATAGATGGTAGAAAATATAATATGATATTTATTTGTATTTCTCTTTCTAATGAAAAGATTTGGATTATGCATGGAAATGATATAATAAATAAATCAATGTTAACAATGGGTAAAAATAAATCAAAATATGATATATATGTAGTTAAAAAAGATAATTTATCTAAAAAATTATTAGAATTTTATGTATCTTCGGAAAAAGATACAATTGAAAATATACAAACAGCATTAGCAATTACAGTTCAAAAAGAACAATACTTTCGTAAAATACGTGAAACTAAATTAAACACCATTCCATTTCAAGATCCTGAAGTAAATCAATCACATCATGATTTTTTAATTAATGGTATTAAAATCCAAGAAAAAGTTGCTTTTATAAGAAAAAATGCGGATTATTTTATATCAGGAATTTCTAAAACAAGACAGCAAAAAACAGTTCCATATGATAAAGGTGATAATGAATTTTATTGGTTTCATTTACAAGGTAAAAATGAAGGAACTTTTTATGTTATACCTGAAAATAAAATGATAGAAAAAGAATTTATTAACTGTACTGAACAAAAGATAAAAGGTAAAACAAGTATATCATTTGGTAAAAATAATAAGTGGTTAAATGACTTTAAATTTTATTATGATGAAGAAAATATTAATGAAATTATTAGTAATATTTTTAAACTTTTTTAAAAATATAAATAACTTAAAGGTGTGTGCTTTATAAGATTAAAAATAATGTAAAATGGGATATATTTATTGTATAAGTAATAAAATAAATAATAAAAAATATATTGGACAAACTATTGAAAAAGATATTCATGAACGTTGGAAATCTCATTTAAAAAAAGGTAGTAATTGTAGATATTTAAAATATGCTTTTCAAAAATACGGAAAAGATAATTTTAATTTTGAAATAATATGTATTTGTTTTGATAATGACTGTGATAAATATGAAGAAGAATATATGAAAAAATTTAATACAATTGTTCCAAATGGATATAATTTACGTGAGGCAGGTAATAATGGTAATCATAATGAACAAACAAAGAAAAAAATTTCAGAATCATTAACATTACATCATTCAAAATTATCTAGTGAACAAAAACAAAAAATATCTGATAAAAGAAGTGGTAAAAATAATTGTAATTATGGTAAAAAATTTTCAGAAGAACATAAACAAAAAATAAGTAATAATCGTAAAGATAAAAGAAAAGTAAATTGTTATAATTTAGACAATGAATTAATTGCAACATTTGAAAGTCTTTCAGATGCTGCAAAAGCAGTTAATTGTAAATATAGTTCAAGTATTTCACATTGTTGTTTAGAAAAATATAAAAACTGTAAAACTGCATATGGATTTATTTGGAAATATGCTGAATAATAAATTAAAAATATTTTAAAAAATAAAACTAATATAAAGAATTAATTAAAGTATTAATTGTCACTTAGGTGACACATGTCCGTGTAAGTTAACAGTAAACTATCGAGCTGTTATGTAATTTATTATAGTTCACTCGAAATCCCAGGGGCAGCACCTGGCATGGACGTAAAACACTTATTGTTTTTTAAGAATCTTTTAATTAAGATTTTTAAAAATTAATTCATTTTTTTCATTTTTTTATTTTAAGTTTTCTTAATTCTTTTTTTACTTCTTTTATTTGTTCATTTGCTTCTTTTGTAAATTTAGGTTTATGTGCGCTTTTTAGTAATTTTATTAAACGTTTATGTTCTTTTAGATAACTTTTTAAATTCATAATAACAACTTTGTTTTTGTTTTTATTCATTTTAAATTATTGTATTATTTTATTTAATCGCGTTAAAAAAATATTATAATAAATTATAATTAATAATAATTAATATGCTTTCTTACTTTACTTTTGGTGCTCCAACAACTCGTCGTTCAAAAGGTGAATCTGGTGGTGGTGGTGGTAAAAAACCACCAGGACCTTCAGGTGGTGGTGTTGGTAAAATTTCATCAACATCTGCAAAACATAATTACCAAACATTTATATACAATAGTCCAATGTATAATGTATATTTTAGAGGTATAGAATTAAATAATCAACCTTCTCCTGATCTTGTATGGTGTTTTTTTGAAAATCCAATGAATCCAGATGTTGGTAGAATTAATTTAAATAATCCACTATCAGTTTTAAAAACATCTCGTAGAGAATCTGGTGTTACAAGAGAAGTTGTTGTAATTAATTTTACCGATGAACAAGGTAGAACTACAAAAAGAACTATAAGATTTAAAGGTGTTACACCTATTAGAGTAAATGGTAGAAATATAA
>Ga0304730_1001064_pt1 | contig 21700 bp, 19 predicted proteins | sample M_130628_MF_Meta_FD_190474 | JGI IMG/M metagenome (GOLD analysis project Ga0304730, IMG submission 190474) | Freshwater microbial communities from Lake Montjoie, Canada to study carbon cycling - M_130628_MF_MetaG (v2) (version 2) | ecosystem: Environmental > Aquatic > Freshwater > Lake | place...
GTCGGCCTGGCGACGCAGATCGTCTGAGGCCATCGGCGGCTGAGACTTCACAGTCGAAACCACCGTGACCCGAACGCCCTTTTGCTGAACCGACTCGATCAGGCGGCGGAAGTCGCCATCGCCAGAGAACAGCACCAGATGATCGGCTTTCGCGGCCATTTCCATCATGTCAACGGCGATTTCGATGTCCATATCGCCGCGGAACCGCTTGCGGCCATTGGCGTCGGTAAATTCACGCGCTGTCTTGGTGACCACGGCAAAGCCATTATAGTCTAGCCAATCGACGAGGGGGCGGATCGGCGAATAGTCCTGATCTTCGACCAGAGCGGTGTAGTAATAGGCCCGGATGAGCACGCCACGCTTGCGGAACTCGTCCAAAAGCTTCTTGTAGTCGATATCGAAGTTCAAACCCTTGGCGGCGGAGTAGAGGTTGGCACCGTCGATAAAGAGAGCGATCTTGTCGGTCGGATAAAAGGTCATGTTGGAAATCCTGAGGCGATAAAAAATTAGCTATGTGTATGATTACGATAGCATATGTAGGTCTAGGCACTAACATGGGACGACTGGCGGACGCGTCAAGAGAGCTGCCAGCTCTGATGTCAAAATCTTTCGCCGACCGGAACATAAGGGTTACAGCCCAGTCCGATCTATGGCGCTCAAAGGCATGGCCGGACCCGTCCCAGCCGGAATATCTCAATGCCGCGTTCGCGATAGCGACGCAACTGTCCGCGACCGAGCTCATGCGTACGCTGTTAGAGATTGAGCAGAGCTTTGGCCGGGAAAGATCGGTTCCCAATGCGCCTCGCACGCTCGATCTGGACCTGATCGCCTATGGGGACGAGGTTATAGACGCGCCCGACCTGATCGTTCCCCATCCGAGGGCTGCAGAGCGCAGGTTCGTCATGGGGCCATTGTCTCAGCTAGCGCCCAACTGGGTCCATCCGGTTTTAGGCAAGACCGCTTTGGCTCTTTTTGAGGCCGCGACGGTGGGGCTCGATGCCCATCCTATTTGACGCAGGGCGTGTTCTGCGTTGCAACATGAGCCAACAAGCTGTAGTTTAATAAGTTCTAGTTCTGTTCCGAGGATGTCATGGCCCGCGTCACTGTTGAAGACTGCGTCGAAAAGGTTCCCAACCGTTTCAGCCTCGTGCTGTTGGCGGCCCACCGTGCCCGTGCCGTTTCGGCTGGCGCTCCGATCTTGGTCGATCGCGACAATGATAAGAACCCCGTCGTCGCCCTGCGCGAGATCGCGGATGATGTGATCGATGCCGATGGCCTTCGTGAGACCCTGATCACCACCCTTCAGCGGGTTGATGAGCGTTCGGAAGCTGAGGAAGAGGCCGAAACCCTTGCCCTATTGTCCGATCCTCAGCACATGCATATGAGCGAGCAGGAACTGGTTCGCGCTCTGCAGAGCGACCGTGATGGCGGCCAGGAGGAGCGGTACTGAGCCCAATCGGCACAGATACGCTTTCAGCTGAGGCGGCTGCGGTCGCTGGATCGTCAGGCCTGCCTGAAACCAAATTAGAACAATCAACTTCGGCCGTGCCCCTCAAGGCGCGGCCGAAAGTGCTTCGGCAATATGAGCTGATTGACCGGGTCAAAAGCTATGACCCAACCGCCGATGAGGCCCTGCTGAACCGCGCCTATGTCTATGCCATGCGCATGCACGGTTCACAGACCAGAGCCTCAGGCGATCCCTATTTCGCCCATCCCATCGAGGTGGCGGGTATCTTGACCGACTATCGGCTCGATACGGCCACCATTGTCACGGCCATGCTGCATGATGTGATCGAGGATACCCAGGCCACACGCGACGACATCGCCACCCTGTTTGGTGAAGAGATTGCGCAATTGGTTGAAGGGGTGACCAAGCTGTCACGCTTGGAGCTGGATTCAGAGCAAACGCGTCAGGCGGAAAATCTTCGCAAGTTCATCCTCGCCATTTCCAAGGATGTGCGGGTCCTGATGGTCAAGCTGGCCGACCGGCTGCACAATATGCGCACCCTCGGCTATATTGCTAAGCCCGAGAAGCGTGAGCGGATCGCGCGTGAGACCCTCGACATCTACGCCCCTTTGGCCCGCTCCATTGGCTGTCACCGGTTCTGCACTGAGCTCGAAGAGCTAGCGTTCGAGCACCTCAATGCCGTCGCCCGCGACGCAATCGTTATGCGGCTGGAAACCTTGCGTCAGACCCAAGGTCCAGCGGTGGCGGTTGTCAGCAACGAGATTGCTGAGCAACTCAAGGCGGCGCGAATTCCCGCCCGTGTCTTTGGCCGCGAAAAGAACCCGTTCTCGATCTGGCGCAAGCTGCAGCGCAAATCGATTGGCTTTTCCCAACTGTCCGACATCTATGCCTTTCGCGTCATTGTCGATGATGAGGATGATTGCTACCGGGCGCTTGGCATCATCCACCGGGCCTGGGCGTCGGTGCCTGAGCGGTTCAAGGACTATATCTCGACGCCTAAGCGTAACAATTACCGCTCGCTGCACACCACGGTGGTGGGGCCAAAGGGCATGCGCATCGAGATGCAGATCCGCACAGAATCGATGGACCGGATCGCCGAAGAGGGCGTCGCGGCCCATTGGCGCTACAAGGACACGTCCTACGGCTTTGATGCTGAGGCGGCTGAGGCGGATGGCGGGCGCGATCCCTTGCTCAATCTGCGCAATCTGGTCCAGCTGCTGGAACATGGCGGCGATGTCGATGACCTGGTCGAACATGCCAAGTTGGAAATGTTCCTCGATCAGGTCTTCGTCTTTACGCCCAAGGGACGCCTGATCAGCCTACCTCGCGGGGCCATGCCGCTCGACTTTGCCTATGCGGTCCATACGGATGTCGGCGACACCACCTTGGGTGTTAAGATCAATGGCGAACTGCGCCCGCTGCGCACGGCCTTGGCCAATGGCGACGTGGTTGAGGTCATTCGCGGGCCCAAGCCGGTTGTGCCGGTCGATTGGCGCTCCTTAACGGTGACAGGCCGGGCCCGGTCTGCCATTCGCCGCCATATCCGCCTGACCGAGAAGGACGAGTTCCTGCGGCTTGGACGGGCCTCGATTGATCAGACCTTTGAGCGGGCAGGGCGCTCGCGAGCTGATGTGACCCTGCGCGAGGCGCTGGACCGGTTCGCGATGGCGACGCCGGATGAGCTTTTCGAGTCGGTGGGCCGTGGACGAATTACCGCGAGCCAAGTGCTCGATGCTGTGTTCCCCGGCCTCAAGGATGTCGAGCGCGAGGCGGCGACCGCCCGCAGCCCCATTGAAAGCGGCAAGGGGGCTCGGCTCTATGTGCGCGGCGGCGGTGTCCATGCGGGCACGGAACTGACCTTTTCCTCCTGCTGCAGCCCCGTACCGGGAGATCGGATTGTCGGCATTGTCGATCCCGAGACCGAGGTCCTGACCGTCCATACCATCGACTGCGCGCGCCTGGCCGCTTTCGAAGACAAGGAAGACCTTTGGCGCGACCTTCAGTGGACGCCCGAGGCCGAACGCAACACCATTTCCCACGCCCGCCTTCGGGCCACGATCAAGAATGCGCCGGGCGTGTTGGGCAAGGCCTGCACCATCATTGGTGAGGCCGGTGGCAACATCATGAACCTGCGCATGCATCACCGTCAGTCTGGCTATTTCGACGTCGATTTCGACCTCGATGTTCGCGATGCGCGTCACCTGACCCATGTCGCGGCGGGTCTACGGGCCTGTCCTGAAGTGGATGTCGTTGACCGGGCACAGGATTGATCCATCTGCGTAGAGCAGGGCTTGCGTCTGCCGATGAATCCAGCGCAAAACGGCGCAACCTTTGTGTGAGTAAAGCCATGACAACCGAAGACGTACTTGAAGAGTTCCGCGCTGCGGGTGCGCTGAAAGAGGGCCATTTTGTGCTGTCCTCAGGTCTGCACAGCCCGGTCTTCCTGCAGAAAAACCTCGTCTTCATGGATGCCTCCCGGACCGAGCGTCTCTGCAAGGCGCTGGCAGCTAAGATTGTCGCGGCGGTCGGACCGGTCGATGTGGCCATCTCGCCAGCCGTTGGCGGGATCATCCCCGGCTATGAGACCGCCCGTCACCTCGGCGTGCCGTCCATGTATGTTGAGCGCGAGGGCGGGGCCTTCAAGCTGCGCCGCGGCTTTAGTGTCGAGCCGGGCCAAAAGGTGGTCATGGTCGAGGATATTGTCACCACAGGCCTCTCATCTCGCGAATGTATTGCGGCGATCCAAGAGGCGGGCGGCGAGGTGGTCGCGGCGGCCTGTATCGTTGATCGCTCTGGTGGCCGGGCTGACGTTGGCGTCCCGCTGATCGCCTTGGCGACCTTGGATGTCCCGGCCTATCCCGCCGATGCCCTGCCGCCCGAGCTTGCCGCCATCCCGACCACCGATCCCGGCAGCCGCAGGCTTTCCAAGTGAGCCTGCCTTTGCGCCTAGGGGTCAATATTGACCATGTAGCGACCGTGCGAAATGCGCGGGGAGGGCTCAATCCCGATCCCCTACGCGCGGCTAGGCTCGCCATCGATTGCGGCGCGGACGGCATCACCGCCCATCTGCGCGAAGATCGCCGCCATATTTCCGATGCCGATATTGAGGCCCTGTCAGCCCTTTGCCGGGACCTCGGCCGTCCGCTGAACTTCGAGATGGCGGTGACCGACGAAATGCGCGACATCGCCTTGCGCTACAGCCCCCATGCCGCGTGCTTGGTGCCAGAAAAGCGTGAAGAGCGGACGACCGAGGGCGGGCTCGATGTGGTCAAGGGCCACAATCGTATCGCGCCCGTGGTCAAGACCTTGCGCGAGGCGGGCATTCGCGTGTCCCTCTTTATCGAGGCCGACCCCGACCAGATCGCCACAGCCGCCGCGATGGGCGCGCAGGTCGTCGAGCTTCATACCGGAGCCTTTTGCGATGCGCTGCGTGAGGGGCGGGCTGATCAGGCAGACGCTTTACTCAAGACCCTGCGCGACGGTGCCGCCTTGGCCGCCGATTTGGGTCTAGAGGTCCATATGGGCCACGGCATCGACTATGAGACCGTCACCGCCCTTGCCGCGATCCCCCAAGTGGCGGAGTTGAACATCGGCCATTTTCTGATCGGTGAAGCAATCTTTGTCGGCCTTGGCGAGGCCATGGCCAAGATGCGCAGCCTGATGCAGGCGGCAAGGGCGGGCTCGTGATCCTTGGCCTTGGCTCTGACCTGTGCGACATCCGCCGCATTCAGGGCTCGCTCGACCGATTTGGCGATCGATTCACCCATCGGATCTTTACGGAGACCGAGCGCGCGCGCTCAGAGCGCAAGCCCGACCGCGCCGCCAGCTATGCCAAGCGTTTCGCTGCCAAGGAGGCCTGTTCTAAGGCCCTTGGAACCGGCTTTCGCCAAGGGGTCTTTTGGCGCGATATGGGTGTTGCCAATCTGCGCAGTGGGCAGCCGACTCTGGTCCTCACCGGGGGAGCCGCAGCCCGTTTAGCCAAGATGTTGCCACCCGGCATGAAGGGCGTTGTGCACCTGACCATGACCGACGACCATCCCTATGCCCAAGCCTTTGTGATTATTGAGGCCTTGCCCGATGACAGCAAATTAATGGGCGGCGCACCGGATGCTGGTGTATAAACCCCTCATTGGGTCGCCCTGCGTCCCTTATCCATTGGTTCGATGAGAGACCCAAGATCATGAGTTCTGTTGATCAGTCGCAAATGGTGCAGCCCTCTACCCCTGCCAACGAGTTCGTCGAGATCGTCAAGACCGTTGTCTATGCTCTGCTGATCGCCTTGGTCTTGCGGGTTTTCCTGTTCCAGCCCTTCACCATTCCGTCGGCATCGATGGAGCCAAACCTGCTTGAAGGCGACTACATCATTGTCTCCAAATATAGCTACGGTTACAGCCGCCACTCGATCCCGATGAGCCCGCCTTTGTTTTCGGGACGGATCTTGGCCACGCCGCCCAAGCGGGGCGATATTGTCGTGTTTAAGCTGCCGCGCGATGGCCATACCGACTATATCAAACGCCTGATCGGGCTGCCCGGTGACCGGGTCCAGGTCAAGCAGAGCGTGGTCTATATCAACGACAAGCCCCTGCCGCGTGTCGGAGATGGCAAGGTCGTACTCGATATGGGCGGCGGCTTTGGCCAGCCTGCTGAGCGCTTCAAAGAAACCAATCCCGAAGGTCGGCAATATGTCACCTACAGCTTCGGCACCGAAGGCGACGCTGAAAATACCGGTGTCTATGTCGTGCCTGAAGGCCAATATTTCATGATGGGCGATAATCGCGACAATTCGCTGGATAGCCGTTTCCCCGAAGAGATCGGCGTAGGCTTTGTTCCCGCTGAGAATTTCGTCGGTCGGGCACGGATCATTCTGCTGTCTTGGAACCGGGGCGTGTCGCTGTTCAAGCCCTGGACCTGGTTCACCGAAGCGCGCCTGAGCCGCTTTGGCCATGTGCTGAAATAGATGAACGCTAGGGCGGCGGAAGTCACCGCGCTTGAAGTTCGGCTCGGCCACAGTTTTGCATCGCCAGACCTGTTAGAGCAGGCCCTGACCCATGCCAGCGTCGGCGAGGGGGCGCGCAAGGTCCTGAACAATGAGCGGCTAGAATTTCTGGGCGATCGGGTCTTGGGGCTCTTTACGGCTGAAGTGCTGATGGCGCAGTTCCCGACGGCGCGCGAAGGGGACCTCTCGCAGCGTTACAATATGCTGGTCAATCGCGAGGCCTGCGCCCGTGCCGCGCGCCGCATGGGCCTTGGTCCGGCCTTACGGCTGGCAGGCGGCGAGTCCAAGCGCGGAGGTCGCGAGCATGACACGATCTTGGCCGATGCCTGCGAGGCGGTGCTGGCGGCTCTCTATGTCGATGGCGGGCCTGACGTCGCACGGGGAGTCTATCTGCGCTATTGGGCCGATGAGATCGAGACGCTTGGTCAATCGGCCATTGGCAGTGCGGCCATGGGTAATCCCAAGTCGTTTCTGCAAGAGTGGGCCGCCGCCAAGCGAAAGCCCATCCCCACCTATGTCGTCGTCGCTCGATCAGGGCCTGACCATCAGCCGGTTTTTACGGTAGAGGTGCAGGTTGACGGCCTTGAGCCCGCGAAAGCGGATGGCCGTTCACGTCAAGAGGCCGAAAAGGCCGCGGCCAGCCTGTTGCTGAGCCGGGAAGGTTTGCAATGAACACCTCAACTGCCGCGCCAACAAAAGCCGGTTTCGTCGCCATTATCGGATCGCCCAATGCGGGCAAGTCGACTTTGGTCAATCGTTTGGTTGGCTCCAAGGTCTCGATCGTCACCCAAAAGGTTCAGACCACGCGCTTTCCTGTGCGCGGCGTCTGTATGGATGGCGCGGCCCAGATCGTTCTGGTTGATACGCCGGGTATCTTTACGCCCCGCCGCCGCTTGGACCGGGCCATGGTGCGCTCGGCTTGGAACGGGGCTGAGGATGCCGATGCGGTCGTGCATCTGGTCGACGCCCACGCTGAAATCGCCGTCAAGGATGGCACGGCCAAGGCGGCGGAGAAGCGCTGCGCGGACGACACGGCCACCATTCGCGCTGCACTGAAGTCCAGCGGACGCAAGGCAATCTTGGCCATGAACAAGATCGATCTGGTAAAGCGCGACGCCTTGCTGGCCCTAACCAACGACCTGTTCGAAGAGGGGGTCTATACGGAGGTCTTTATGATCTCGGCCCATAATGGTTCGGGCGTTGATGATCTAAAACACCATATGTCGAGCCTGATGCCCGAGGGTCCTTGGCTCTATCCGGAAGATCAGACCGCCGATCTGCCCGTGCGGCTGCTCGCCGCCGAAATCACGCGCGAGAAGGTCTATCTGCGGGTTCACGAAGAACTGCCCTATGCCGCCACCGTCGAGACCACCTCGTTCAAAGAGGCAAAGGCTGGCGCGGTGCGCATCGAACAGACCATCTATATCGAGCGTGAAGGCCAGCGGGCCATCATCTTGGGCAAGGGTGGCCAGACCCTGAAATGGATTGGTGAAAATTCGCGCAAGGACCTAATCGAGATTTTGGATCGCCCGGTTCACCTCTTTTTGCACGTCAAGGTTCGCGAAAACTGGCAAGAAGAGCGGGCCTTTTACGCCGATCTCGGCCTTGATTTCGACGTCTGATCCTTCCTATTTCCCTATTGCCGTCCAAGAGAGCCTCCCATGTCTGACACCCTCCCTGACCGCCTCAGCGTTAATCCCAAGAGCCCCTATTACGATGCGGACCTGCTGCAGCAGGGTATCGGCATCCTGTTCAAGGGGGTCGAAAAGACCAATGTCGAAGAATATTGCGTCAGCGAAGGCTGGGTGCGCTTGAGCGTTGGCAATACGGTGGACCGTAAGGGCAATCCTATGACCATCAAGCTGCAAGGCCCGGTCGAGCCCTTCATCCGCGCGCCGGAATAGGCTTAAGGCTTCAAAGGTTCGTCCATGACCGAATGGGAAGACGATGCCTATGTCCTGTCCGCCCGTTCTCACGGTGAGAGCGGCGCGATTGTGGACCTCATGACCGAGACCCATGGCCGTCATGCGGCCCATGTGGCGGGGGCAGCCTCACGGCGGATGAAGCCCTTTTTGCAAGCCGGTGCGCGGGTGGTGGTCAACTATCGCGCTCGGGTGCCAGATCAGCTAGGCTCAGCGACACTCGAGCCGATCGGGGAGGGGCCATCAGCCCTGTTCGATGATCCTTTGGCCTTGGCCGGTCTATCGTCGGCGGCGGCTGTGATCGCGGGGGCCTTGCCCGAACGCCAAGCCCATCCGGGGGCCTTCCTTGCCTTTGAAGCCTTGATTGGCTGTCTGCCCCTGACCGAGGTCTGGCCAGCGGTCTATGTGCGATTTGAGGCCGGGCTATTGCAGGACCTTGGCTTTGGACTGGACCTGTCGCGCTGTGCGGCCACCGGCTCCGTCGATGACCTGATCTATGTCAGCCCGCGTACAGGCCGAGCCGTCAGCCGCGCTGCCGGTGAGCCCTATCACGACAAGATGCTGATCCTGCCGCCCTTCATGCTGTCCGCGCAGGGTGGCTTAAACCCCGGCGATATCGGCGCGGGCCTCGCCCTAACCGGCCACTTCCTCGACCAGTTCGTCTTCGCCGCTATGAACCGCCCGCTGCCTGCGCCGAGGGAGCGGTTGTTAGAGCGGCTCAGGGACGCGGGCGCGCTTTAGGGGATGAAGGGGTTCGGTTCGTATATGTCCCCCTCACCCAACCCTCTCCCCCAAGGGGGCGAGGGCTTATCCGCGCTTAGCCCTCTCCCTGAGGGAGAGGGTTGGGTGAGGGCCTTTTTCTGCCGGACTAAAGCCCCGCCGCGATCTTGGCCTTTTCATAGGTCTCTGCCGCTTCCATCCAGCGGGCTTCGGCCACGTCGAGCATTTCCTGCGCCTTGATGCGCTGGCGGGTCAGGTCGGCATGTTTGGCGGCAAAGCTTTGGTCGCACAGTTGGCTATCAAGGGTCTCCAGCGATTTGGTGCAGCGGGCCAGCGTAGCCTCGGCCGATTCCATCTTCCGCTTCAGCGGTGCGATGAGGCCTTGCGCGTCGCGATTGGCCGGTGGCGCGGCGGGGGCTGTCGGTGTTGCAGACTTTGCCTTGGCCGGTTCGTCCCGAACCTGCGTCGGGGCTCTGGCAGCCACACGGGCGCGGTCGAGGACGAACTTGGCATAGTCGTCCATATCGCCGTCAAAGGCCTTCACAGAGCCGTCAGCGGCCAGCCAGAGCCTATCTGCGACCATCTCCATCAAGGACCGGTCGTGGGTGATCAGGATCACGGCCCCCTCATAGTCATTGAGCGCATCAAGCAGGGCGCGGCGGCTATCAATGTCCAAGTGGTTGGTCGGCTCATCAAGGATCAGCATGTGCGGGGCCTTCATGGCCACCATGTTGAGCAACAGACGCGCCCGCTCGCCGCCGGACAGATTCTCGACCGTGGTCTCCGTCTTGTCATAGCCGAGGCCAAACTGGGCCAGCTTGGAGCGGCGGGCCGCTTCGCTGGCGTCCGGCATGGCGCGGCGCATGATTTCGAGCGGCGTATCGTCGGGGTCCATGGCCTCGATCTGGTGCTGGTGGAACCAGCCGACCTGCATGCGCTTATCGCGGTGGATATGGCCTTGCTGTATCTCCAAGGCCCCGGCAATCAGCTTGGCAAAGGTTGACTTGCCCGCGCCATTGACTCCGAGCAGACCGATCCGGTCGTCGATGTCCATGCGCAGGTTCAGGTTCCGCAAGATCGCCTTACCGTCATAGCCGACATAGGCATTGTCTAAACGCACCAGAGGCGGCGCCAGTGGGCGGGGCGGTGAGGGCAGGGTGAAGGGCGCGACCCGCTCTTCGATGGTGGCACCGATAGGCTGCAGCTTGGCCAGACGTTTCATGCGCGACTGGGCCTGAGCGGCCTTGGAGGCCTTGGCGCGGAAGCGGTCTACAAAGGCCTGAAGGTGAGCCCTTTCAGCTTCCTGCTTGACCCGGTTGGCCGACAGGAGCCGCAGCTTTTCGGCCCGCATCCGCTCAAAGTCATCATAGCCGCCGGTGTAGATCTCCAGCTTGCGGTCGGTCAGGTGCAGAATGTGATCGACCGAATTGTTCAAAAGTTCGCGGTCGTGGCTGATGATCAGGGCGGTGTGGGGATATTTCTTCAGCCGCGCTTCGAGCCAGAGGGCGCCTTCAAGGTCGAGATAGTTGGTCGGCTCATCGAGCAGCAGCAGATCAGGCTCGGCGAACAGCGCTGCGGCCAAGGCCACGCGCATACGCCAGCCACCGGAAAACTCGGCCATGGTGCGGGTCAGGTCAGCCGTAGAAAAGCCAAGACCCGACAGAATTTCAGCAGCCCGTGAGGGGGCGCGGTCGGCGTCGATCTCGATCAGGCGGCCATAGATCTCGCCCAGCCGTTCCGGCGGTGCGGTTTCCAGCTCTTGCAGCAGGTTATGACGGTCCACATCGGCTTCGAGGATGGTGTCGATCAGGGTGACCGGCGTCGCGGGATGCTCTTGGCTGACCGATCCGACGCGGGCATTGCGCGGCATGGTGATGCCGCTGCCGCCACCATTTTCCAGCTCATCGAGGATCAGCTTGAACAGGGTGGACTTTCCCACGCCATTGCGACCCACCAGTCCGACCTTGGACCCTGTGGGCAGACTGACCGTGGCATCGTCAAAAAAGCGACGACCCCAGGCCGTATAGTTGAGATCTTTAATCTGAAGCATGGAGGCGTTCGGTCTTTTTGGTTCGGTTTTGGGCGCGGACGCTGCAATCAATCGAACAGATTGATTTCCAAAGGTTGGCGGATCTGTTGCGCAGGGCTATAAGCCCGCCACCTTCCCAAAGCCAACGTTTCAGTGAGCAGACGCGAAATCATGACCGAACATACCTTTTCCATCCTCAAGCCTGACGCGACCCGCCGCAATCTGACCGGCGCCGTCAATGCCGTGATCGAGGCCGCTGGCCTGCGAATCGTCGCCCAAAAGCGCATCCAGATGACCTCGGCTCAAGCCGGCAAGTTCTATGAAGTCCATTCCGAGCGTCCGTTCTTCGGCGAACTGGTGGAATTCATGACCTCGGGTCCCGTCGTCGTTCAGGTGCTCGAAGGCGAAAACGCCGTCGCGCGCTACCGCGAAGTGATGGGCGCCACCAACCCCGCCAATGCCGACGAAGGCACCATCCGCAAGCTGTTTGCCGAATCGGTTGGTGAAAACACCGTCCACGGCTCCGACAGTCAAGACAATGCCGCCCTCGAGATCGCTCAGTTCTTCAGCGGTCTGGAAATTGTTGGCTAAAACCTAAGAGGCCCTCACCCAACCCTCTCCCTGTGGGAGAGGGTTGGGTGAGGGCTTTTTTTGTATTATCTGCGTCATTGCGAGCGCAGCGCACCCTCGTCCTTCGACAGGCTCAGGATGAGGGTGAATGTGCGGTGAGTGGATGACCCCCTCACCCAACCCTCTCCCCCAAGGGGGCGAGGGCTTATCCGCTCTAGCCCTCTCCCTGTGGGAGCGGGTTGGGTGAGGGCCTTTTTTCTTCCGTGTTCCCCGCGAAGGCGGGGATCCAGACCCTTACACGCCGCTGTATCGTTCGTGGAACATCCTCGTCCCTTGACGGGCTCAGGATGAGGATGAATGGGAAAGCGCGGCGCTAACAGTCTTCCTCATGCTGAGCTTGTCGAAGCGCGAGGAAGTCGCTCTATAGGCCCAACCCTCTCACCAAATCCGCCAAACACCGCGCATAGAGCTGATGTTCCTGCTCCAGCACCCGCGCGCCCAAGAGATCTTCATCATCATCCGGCAGCACATCGACTTCGGCTTGGCCAAGGATCGGGCCTTCATCGACGCCTGTGGTGACCAGATGGACCGTGCAGCCATGTTTGGCCACGCCCGCCTCTAGCGCCCGTTGATGGGTGTGCAGGCCGGGAAAGGCGGGGAGGAGACTGGGGTGGATGTTGATCATCCGGCCCGCCCAGGTCTCGACCAGATAGGGGGTCAGGACCCGCATATAGCCCGCCAGAGCCACGATCTGGACGTCGGACTGGCGCACACGCGCGTCGATCATACGCTCATGGGCCTCGCGGTCCTTGCCGAAGGGGGCGTGGGCGATGACGGCGGTCTCGATCCCCTCGGCCTCGGCAATGTCCAGCCCGCCCGCATCGGCGATGTTGGACAGGACCAGAACAATTTCAGCCGGATAGGCCGGGTTCTTCGCCGCTTCAATCAGGGCGGCCATGTTGGAGCCCCGGCCCGAGATCAGGACAGCGACGCGCGCCTTGCTCATGGCTGGATCAGTTGCCCGCAGACAAAGGCGTTCTCACCGGCATTGAGCAGGGCGGCCAAGACCGGCTCGGCATCCTGCGCCGCGACGATCAGCATAAAGCCAACGCCGCAGTTAAAGGTCCGGCGCAGTTCGTGATCGGACAGGCCGCCGACATCCTGCATCCAAGCAAAGACCGGGGGCAGGGGCCAAGCGTTCCAGTCGAACTGCGGCTCTAGGCCCTCGGCAATGGCGCGGGGCGGGTTTTCGATCAGACCGCCGCCTGTGATATGGGCGCCGCCCTTGATCAGGCCCGCCTTGATCAGCGGCAGGACGCTCTTCACATAGATGCGCGTCGGGGTCATCAGCGCCTCGCCCAGCGTCTGGCCGGGGGCGAAGGGGGCCGCGTCGTTCCAGCCGAGGCCCGAACGCTCGACCACGCGGCGAACCAGCGAATAGCCGTTCGAGTGCGGGCCGTCAGAGCCGATGCCGATCAGCAGGTCTCCAGCCTTCTGGTCCTCTAGACGGGGCAGGACCGCGCCGCGCTCGACCGCGCCGATGGAGAAGCCAGCCAGATCATAGTCGCCGCCCGCATACATGCCGGGCATTTCCGCTGTCTCGCCGCCGACCAGAGCCGCTCCGGCCTGCTTGCAGCCCTCGGCAATGCCCTTGACCACGGCGGTTGCTGCCACGACGTCCAACTTGCCGGTGGCGAAGTAGTCGAGGAACATGAGCGGCTCAGCGCCTTGGGCCAACAGGTCATTGACGCACATGCCAACCAGATCGATGCCGACCGTGTCGTGACGGCCCGTCTCGATGGCGATCTTCAGCTTGGTGCCGACCCCATCCGTGGTCGAGACCAGCAGGGGGTCCACAAAACCCGCCGCCTTGAGGTCAAATAGCGCGCCGAATCCCCCCAGCGCAGCATCCGCGCCCAGGCGGCGAGTCGCCTTAGCCAAGGGTTTGATGGCCTCGACAAGGGCGGTGCCAGCATCAATATCTACCCCAGCTTGGGCGTAGGTAAGGCCATTGGGCCGTTCGCTCATGGTTCAAACATTCCCTGAACCGCTTTTCAGCGGAAAAAACACATAATTTATCGCGTCGCCCTTGTACGCAGGGCACTTGGCCGGGCTATAGCTAGCCTATGACGCCCATAACCACCACCGCCGAACTGCAAGCCTTCTGCAAGCTTCTCGCTGACGCGCCCTTTATCGCCGTCGACACCGAGTTCATGCGCGAAACAACCTACTGGCCAAAGTTATGCCTGATCCAGGCGGCTGGGCCAAAGGATTCAGCGGTCATTGACCCGCTGGCCGAAGGTTTGGACCTGTCCTGCTTCCTTGATCTGCTTCGAGATGAGCGAATCGAGAAGGTTTTTCACGCCGCGCGGCAGGATGTGGAGATATTCAACAATCTTGGCGCGATGCCCAAGCCGCTGTTCGATACCCAGATCGCGGGGATGGCGGCGGGCTTTGGCGAGCAGATCGCCTATGACGCCCTTGTGCGCCACATGCTGCGAATCGATTTGGACAAGTCGAGCCGGTTTACAGACTGGAGCCGCCGCCCCTTGAGTGAGGCGCAGCTTGATTATGCTCTGGCCGATGTGACCCATCTGGCCAAACTGTTCCCCGATCTGAAGTCGCGTCTGGAAAAGCAGGGGCGTCTGGCTTGGGTCTCCGAAGAGATGGCCGCCCAGATCGATCCCGCCCTCTATGATGTCGATCCGGAAAAGGCTTGGCGGCGGCTAAAGCCTCGCAAGCACAATGCCAAATATATGTCGGTCTTTAAGGCCGTGGCCGCTTGGCGCGAACGGACGGCGCAAAATCGCGACCAGCCGCGTGGGCGAATTCTAAAAGACGACGCCATCGATGAACTGGCGACCCAGACCCCAACCGATGCCGACGGCTTGAACCGCCTGCGTTCGGTGCCCAAGGGCTTTGCTGGATCGCGTTATGGTCCTGATCTGCTCGATGCGATTAAGATGGGGCTGTCGGCCCCTGAGGGCTATGCGCCGGTGATCGAGCGCAATGGTACGCCGCCCTCGCCAGCCGCCGGGGCCGTGGTCGAGCTGTTGAAGGTCCTGCTCAAGGCGCGGGCTGAAGATGCGGGCGTGGCGTCTAAGCTGATCGCGACCGTTTCGGACCTCGAAAAGATCGCCAATGACGACAATGCCGATAGCCCAGCCCTAACCGGCTGGCGCTATGACGCCTTTGGCGCGGATGCACTGAAGCTGAAGCGCGGTGAGTTGGCGTTGGTATTGGATGGGACCCGCGTTCGCGTTGTTGAGGTTCGTAGGGCACCGAAGGCTTAAGGGGAAACAAGACCCCCTTCGTCGCTGCGCGCCACTTCCCCCAGAGGGGGAAGATTTTCTTATCGTGATCTTCCCCCTCTGGGGGAAGTACCGGCGAAGCCGGGGTAGGGGGCCTTGTTTCTTCTCCCTCCTCCGCTTTCCCCGCGCAGGCTTCCTTCCTGCGGGCCACGTCTCGCCGGAGCAAGAGGGTCTGGATCCCCGCCTTCGCGGGGAAGACGGCGGGATGGGTGGGCGAGGGTTTAAGTGAGGGCCTTGTTTCTTCTCCCTCCTCCGCTTTCCCCGCGCAGGCTGGGACCCAGACCCTTGCCCACCGCCGGATCGCTCGTGGAACAAGCTCGTCCTTCGACAGGCTCAGGATGAGGTTGGATGGGTGGGAAGGGCCTTACTTCCCCCTAAGCCGTCCTGATCTCGATCTCGCGACCTAAAATCTGCGCAACCATAGCGCCGCGCTTGGCGGTCTGTTCGCCGAGTAACAGGTCGGCGGAGGCCGGTGAGGCGGTGAGAACCACGGCGCTAGGGGTAAAGCTCAGCTGTGCTGCGGAAAGCAAGGCTGGGCTTCGTCCTGACAGGTCGCAGCCCAATCTCATAGAAGCCCCCAAAACCCGCGCCCGTCTTTGCTGATCGCCGCTTAAGAGCCGATTGATCACGTCCAAGTCTGGCGGTGTCCCCGTTGGGGCATGACGCGAAAAGATCGTCAGGGCCAAGAAGGTGCGCTCGGCATGGTCCATGCCCGAAATGGGCGCGCGCAGCACCTGTTCGAACACCAGATCGGCGCGATGGTCCGGGTGCAGCCTTGCGCCTATATCCGCCAAGCGGCAGGCGGCAGTGAGCAAGACCCGGTCGCGGGACGTGGAGAACAGGGCGGGCAGGGTGGCAAAGGCCCCAGACAGCCAATCTTCAAGAGCTAGGCCAAGATCTTCAGCCACGCCTTGACGCGCGCCGAGCGCTGCGCAGCCTTCAACCAGCGGATCAAGCGCTCGGTCGGCGGACGACATGGCTTCGAACAAAAGGCCTTCGCGCAGGCCAAAGGCGGACAGGCTGATCTCTTGGATGCCCAGATGATCGACTAAGCAGTCCAGAACCGTTGCGGCATAGGGCAGGGTTTCAGACCGTTTTCGTGACATGCCCTCTATGCGGTCAAGTGATCCCTTGGACTGCTGCGCGATGAAACGGGCAGCCTCCTGCGCGTCTGTGGCTGAGAGCCCATATTGATGGACGATGCGCAGCGGATAGTCCGACATCCGCATCTGTAAAAGGGCGAGGTTGCGCCACGCGCCGCCAACGGCGTGGAAGGTGGCGGTCTTAAACTTCTGCGCATTGGCTTGGTTGAGGCAGCGCTCAACGGCGGCTCGAACCTTGATCGGATCGAAAGGGCCGGATGCAGCCAGGGCAAGCGGGCCGAGGGGCAGGGTGATCCCTTCGCCGACCCGACCCTGGCCGACCGTCGTGAGTTCAAGGCTCGAGCCGCCGAGATCGCCAACAACGCCTTGGGCTCGGGGATCTCCGGCTAAAACGCCAAGGGCTGCGTAGTTGGCCTCTTCCATGCCCGACAGAACCCGGATCCTATAGCCCGTCTCATCGCGCACGCGCTTGACAAAGGCAGGGCCGTCGATGGCGTCTCGCACAGCGGCTGTGGCGACCACGAACACCGCGCCGGGCTGTACGGACTCAAGCACGGCGCGAAAGCGCCTGACGGCTGCCAGAGCGGTTTCTATGCCCTCAGGAGAAAGCGTGCCGGTGCGCGCAAGGTCGCGGCCAAGACCTGCCAGGACCTTTTCGTTGAACACGGTCCAGATGGCCCGGCCCTCAAGCCGATAGACGACGAGACGGACAGAGTTGGACCCAATATCAATGACCGCCGCGTCGCGGGCGGGTCTATCGCCCTTTGCCCACATTTTCGATTGCTCTGGGTCTGTCCTTGACCTTGTGGCCTCGTCCAGACAGGCTTGGATTGGTCATGAAATACTCGTGGGCGGAAAAGGCGCGTTTGGCGTTCCATCCAGGCACGCGGTGGAAGTGACCATCGGAATCCAGCGCCCAGCTCTGGGCCTCGTCCTTCAGGTTGGCAACCATGATCTGGTTCAATACCTGTTGATGAACGGTCGGGGTCTCTATGGGCACCAACGACTCCACCCTGCGGTCGAGATTGCGCGGCATCCAGTCGGCAGACGAGATGAATACCCGGCACTGTGGACCCGGCATCGGCCCGCCATTGGCGAAACAGACGATACGGCTATGTTCCAAGAACCGCCCAACGATGCTCTTGACCCGGATGTTCTCGGACAGACCCTTGATGCCGGGGCGCAGACAGCAGATGCCGCGAATGACCAGATCAATGCTGACGCCCGATTGGCTGGCCCGGTAAAGCTCGTCAATGATCACTGGGTCGACCAGCGCATTGAGCTTGGCCCAGATGGCGGCGGGCTTCCCAGCCTTTGCGTTAGCGATTTCCTGATCGATCAGACCGATCAGGTCAGTCTTCAGGGTCACGGGCGAATAGGACAGCTTTTCCAGATGGTCGGGCTGAGAATAGCCGGTGATATAGTTGAACAATCGTCCACTATCGCGGCCCAAGCCTGCATCCGTGGTGAACAGCGATAGGTCCGTATAGATGCGCGCCGTGATCGGGTGATAGTTCCCAGTGCCAAAGTGGCAGTAGGTCTTGAGCCCGCCGCCCTCGCGCCGCACGACGATAGAGAGCTTGGCGTGGGTCTTATATTCCACAAAGCCGAACACCACGTGTACGCCTGCGCGCTCAAGGTCGCGGGCCCATTTAAGATTGGCTTCTTCGTCAAAGCGGGCCTTGATCTCGACCAGAGCGGTGACGTTCTTGCCGTTATCGGCGGCCTCAATAAGCGCCGCGACGATGGGGCTGTTCTTGGAGGTCCGGTAGAGGGTCTGTTTGATGGCCAGCACATTGGGGTCGGTGGCGGCTTGGCGCAGGAACTGGACCACGACGTCGAAGCTCTCGAACGGGTGATGGACCAGAATGTCCTTTTCGCGGATGGCCGCGAAACAGTCGCCGCCATGGTCTCGGATCCGTTCGGGAAAACGCGGTTCAAAGGGCTTGAACTTTAAGTCCGCTCGGTCTGGGGTGATCAGTTCGGCCACCTGAGCTAGCCCGAGCATGCCATCGACCATGATAATATCTTGCGGTTCGGCATGGAGGTTTTCGACGATGAAGCGCTTAAGCTCTTCGGGCATCGCCTTTTCGATCTTCACACGAACGACCGAGCCCATACGGCGCTGCTTGAGGCGGACTTCGAACTCACGGACCAGATCTTCGGCCTCTTCCTCGATTTCCATGTCGGAGTCGCGGATCAGACGGAAGTCGCCCCGCGCCTCGACCGTGCAGTCGGGGAACATCACGTCAATGAAGAGCGACAAGAAGGTCTCCAGCCGGATGAACCGACGCTCGACCTTACGGCCTCGCCCTGTCGTCGACGGCAGTTCCCAGAACCGTGCCACCTGACTGGGCATGGGCAGCAGCGCATAGAGCGGCTTGCCGTCTGACCGGCGCTTGAGCTTCAAGGCCGAGGCAAAGCCAAGATTGGGCAGGAAAGGGAAGGGGTGAGCCGGATCAATGGCCAGCGGGGTCAGGACCGCGAAAAGCTGGTTGGTGAAGACTGGGCGTAGCCAATCCATATCGGCGGGCGTAACATCCTTGGCCTCAAGGACGCGCAGCCCCTCAGTCGCCATCTTAGCCCGCAGGTCCAGCCAGATGCGCTGCTGACTGGCCATCAGTTCTGCGGCGGCTGTATTGACGCGGGACAGCTGCTGGCGCGGCGTCAGACCATCTTGGCTGATGACCCGTATGCCCTCGCTGACCTGCCCCTTGAGGCCAGCGACGCGAACCATGTAAAATTCATCGAGATTGTTGGCTGAGATCGACAGGAAGCGCAGTCGCTCGAGCAGGGGGTGGCGCGGATTTTCAGCTTCTTCGATCACCCGTTGATTGAAGCTCAGCCATGAGATCTCGCGGTTAAAGAACCGCTCAGGCGAGACCATCAGCGCCTCGTTCAAAGATACGTCTTGGCGCACCGTCATGGTGGGCGGCAAGGGTGCAGCCGGGTGGGACGTGTCTGCAGCGTCAGCTTTTATCTGTTCGGACATGGTCGCCTAAATCCGAGTTCGGCGGCGAAGATCACCCCCGACAGGTTTCGCTATTGGTTCTGAACGAGCGGGGCCAAGGCGGCAAGCCTTCAAGCGAACAGGTCGAGCGTATCGCTACGATTTTCAAGAAACTGTCGCGCGAGGGCGCGTGAAATGGGGCGTTGTGCCGCATCTGCGGCCTCATCGAGCCGTGCGACGATCTCTCGCGCCATGGGCACAGAGCGCTCGATGCGCCGCAGAAGGTAGGGCAGCAGGTCGTCTGTCGGGCGGATATTGCGCTCGCGGAAAAACTTGCGGATCACCTCTTCGAGCACGGCGTCGTCTGGTTCTTCGATCTGTGCGACGGGCAGGGCGTTCAAGCGCGACCGCAGGTCTGGCAGGTTTGTAGGCCAGTTGGCGGGGAGGATCCGGTCCGTGATCAACAGGCCGCCGCCAGTATTGGCCGCCATATTGATCAGGTGGAACAGGGTTTCATCGGGCACCTGATCGACATCGCCCTCGATCAGGACGGGCTTGCCCAGAAGCAGTTGCAGATTGTCGGTTTGAAGCGGTTGCCAGCGCACAGCCCCGACACGATCTTGCCAAATCTTGGCCAAGTGGCTCTTGCCGCAGCCCTCCGGCCCCACCAAGGTCAAGACACCGCCATGCCAATTGGGCCAACTATTGACCCGACGCACCGCCTCGGCGTTGGAGGACGACTCAACAAAGTCCTCAGCGCTGAAACGAATTGACCGATTAAGATCGAGGCGAAGTTGCAGGCCCAAGTTCCTGTCCAATTTAAAAATTCCGATGCTGTTACTAGCCTAAAACTGCGGAAAGATCGATTGGGTGAGGCCTGAATGGGGCTATGGTTAGGGGATAGCGGGCCTAGGGTTGGGGATAAGCCTTGGACAATCGGTGCCACTGGCCTTTGCTTCGCCGGGGCCTGCTGCTGTAAACCTTGACAAAAGGCAGGGACAATGCGCCCTTCGGCCCCTATTTCGCCGGCCGAAAAAAGAAGAATCCATGCACGCCTATCGCTCACACACTTGCGGCGCCCTGCGCCTTTCCGATGCCGGTCAAACGGTGCGCCTTTCGGGCTGGATCCATCGCAAGCGCGACCATGGTGGTTTGATGTTCATCGACCTGCGCGACCACTATGGTCTGACGCAGTTGGTGCTCAGCCCCGAGACCCCCGGTTTTGCCCATGTCGAGCGTCTGCGCGCCGAGAGTGTCATTCGGGTGGATGGCACGGTTCTGGCCCGTTCCGCCGAAACGGTAAATTCCGGACTGCCTACGGGCGAAGTTGAAATCCGCGTTGCGGGCGTCGAGGTCCTGTCCGAAGCGGCCGAACTGCCCGTGCCGGTCTTTGGTGAGCCGGACTATCCTGAAGAACTGCGCCTCAAGCATCGCTATCTCGATCTGCGCCGCGAGACCCTGCATCGCAATATCGTCCTGCGTTCGAACGTGATTGATTCTGTGCGCAAGCGCATGGTCGGGCAGGGCTTCACAGAATTCCAGACCCCGATCTTGACCGCCTCGAGCCCCGAAGGCGCGCGCGACTTCCTCGTTCCCTCGCGTCTGCATCCGGGCAAGTTCTATGCCCTGCCACAGGCTCCGCAGCAGTTTAAGCAGCTTTTGATGGTGGCAGGCTTTGACCGCTATTTCCAGATCGCGCCTTGCTTCCGCGACGAAGATGCGCGGGCTGATCGTTCACCCGGCGAGTTCTACCAGCTCGATGTTGAGATGAGCTTCGTCACCCAAGAGGACGTGTTCGCGGCTATTGAGCCGGTGCTGCACGGCGTGTTTGAAGAGTTCGCGAACGGCAAGTCGGTGACGCCCTATCCGTTCCCTCGCATCGCCTATCGCGACTCCGTCCGTCTCTATGGCTCGGACAAGCCTGACCTGCGCAATCCGATCCAGATGGCCGATGTGTCTGAGCCCTTCCGGGGGTCTGGCTTTAAGGTCTTTGCGGGAATGTTGGAAAATCCCAAATCAGCGATCTGGGCGATCCCTGCGCCGGGCGGTGGTAGCCGCGCCTTCTGTGACCGCATGAATGATTGGGCCAAGGGCGAGGGGCAACCCGGTCTGGGCTATATCTTCTGGCGCGAAGGCGAAGAGGGCGCTGCGGGTCCTATCGCTAAGAATATCGGCCCTGAGCGGACCGAAGCCATTCGCGAGCAATTGGGTCTAAAGGTCGGAGATGCTGCCTTCTTCGTTGGCGGTGATCCGGACGCCTTCTACAGGTTCGCAGGCGCGGCGCGCAACAAGGTCGGGTTCGATCTTGGCCTGGTCGATGAGAACCAGTTCAAGTTCTGCTGGATTGTCGATTTCCCCATGTATGAGTGGAGCGACGAGGAGAAGAAGGTCGATTTCTCGCATAATCCATTCTCTATGCCGCAGGGTGAACTTGAAGCCCTAAACACCATGAATCCTTTGGATATTTTGGCCTATCAGTATGACATCGTTTGTAACGGTATCGAACTCTGTTCCGGCGCAATCCGTAACCACCGCCCCGATGTGATGCTCAAGGCCTTTGAGATCGCGGGCTATGGTCCAGATGTCGTTGAAAAGGAGTTTGGCGGCATGCTGAACGCCTTCCGCTATGGC
>Ga0304730_1001065_pt1 | contig 21682 bp, 22 predicted proteins | sample M_130628_MF_Meta_FD_190474 | JGI IMG/M metagenome (GOLD analysis project Ga0304730, IMG submission 190474) | Freshwater microbial communities from Lake Montjoie, Canada to study carbon cycling - M_130628_MF_MetaG (v2) (version 2) | ecosystem: Environmental > Aquatic > Freshwater > Lake | place...
AACCGCTGCAATTGCAGCGACGGCAGCCGCTGGATCTAAATACCTGCCACCCTTAGTAATTGGTTCAAACTTTTCATTTAACTCATATAGCAGCGGGATACCAGTTGGAATATTAACCCCGGCAATATCAGCATCTGAGATTGCATCTAAGAACTTAACAATTGCTCTTATTGAGTTTCCATGAGCTGTGATTAAAACTGTTTTACCACTCTTTAAATCATCCATAACCTCACCAGTCAAATAAGGAACTACTCGAGCAACTACATCTTTTAAACACTCAGTCTTTGGTAATTGCTCACCCAGATTTGCATAATTCTCTTCATTTTTTTGTGAGTACTGATCATCATCGGCAATTGCAGGGGGCGGAACATCAAATGATCTGCGCCATAATTGAAACTGCTCCTGCCCATACTCTTTTAAAGTAGCAGCCTTATCTTTTCCTTGTAGCGCTCCATAGTGACGCTCATTTAATCGCCAAGATCTTTTAGTTGGAATACCGGTTCGGCCGCAGTTGGTAAGTGCAATATCAGCTGTATCAATCGCTCGCTTTAATAGAGATGTGTGCAAAACATCAGGTAAAAGGTTTGCTTCTTTAAGTAATTGACCGCCACGGGCAGCCTCTAATAATCCTTTTTCAGATAGCTCAACATCAACCCAGCCGGTAAATAAGTTTTTGGCATTCCAAATGCTCTCACCATGGCGAAGTAAGATTAATTTGTAACTCATAGTAGTAATCCTTTCACAATATTAAATTAGATGCTCAAAAGCTTTTAGATTAGCTAGGGATTCACCGCGAGAAACCCGCCAAGCCCACTCACGCCTAATTGCAGAGGAGAATCCCAATTCAAGTAATGGATTAAAGGATGAATCGGCATACTGCAGCACAGCGCCAAGAATGCGATCAATCTCTTGCTCAGTAACTGCCTTAAGTGGCAACCTGCCTACTAAATAAATATCACCTAACTCATTAATGGCAAAGGCAATTGAATACATCGATGCGTTTTTGGTTAGAAGATACTCATAGACCTTCTCTTTATTCTCATCTGGCTTTCTAATTACAAAGGCGTTAATACTCAAAGAGTGATCACCAATAATCAATGCGCAGTGGGTTTGTTGCTTGGCTTCTCCTGGCAGAGTAATTAAATAAGTATTTTCAGTATTTTGGTCGTAATCTAAATCATGTGATTGCAAAAAATCATCAATTACCGCGGCCGGATCAAGCATCCTCTGCCAAACGTAGTTTTGGATTACTTTGCTTTGAAAGCGCCCAGTCATAAACATCTAAGGTTTTACGCGCTGTATTCTCCCAACCAAAGTGGCTTGCATGCTCTACTGCGCCCATTGATAAGAGCAATCTGCGATGAGGCTCTGCAATTAATCTAGAGATAACTGCCGACCATGCCTTTGGATCATGACCATCTACTAATGAACCAGAAATACCATCAGAGACTGCTGTGCGAAGTCCACCAATTGCAGTAGCAACTACTGGTGTGCCACAAGCTTGTGCTTCTAAGGCAACTAAACCAAAGGACTCTGAGTAACTTGGCACGCATACTAAATCACTTGCCCGATACCAATTAGGTAGGTTCTCTCTTGATACAGGATCTACAAAATGTGTTACATCTTCAATCTTTAAAAACTTAGCTAATACTTTTAACTTCTCTAACTCATTTAAACCACTACCGGATGCTCCACCCATAATTACTACCGCAAGCTTTGCGCGCAGATGTGGTGAGTGAGTAACCATCTCAGTAGCAGCTCTAAGCAAGACATCAGGTCCCTTATGAGGCTGAATGCGGCCAACGAAGGTAAGCATTACGGCATCTGGTGCAATATTTAATTTCACTCTTGCCGCAGCCTTACCAATCCCAGGTGAGAAGGTTTGTAGATCAACGCCAGGTGCAACAACAAAAACATTATCTGGGCAGGCATCGTAGAGTGACACTAAAGATGCAGCTTCGGCGTCAGTATTAGCAATTAAGCCAGTAGATGCTTTAACAACCTGCTCTTCACCAATTGCTCTAGTTTGTGGCTCAGGTTTTTCATCTATGGCTAAATTTAAATTCTTAACCTTAGCGGTTGTATGCATAGTGTGAATTAATGGAATACCAGTTCGCTCGCTAACCATCCAGCCTAGTTGGCCTGAGATCCAGTAGTGAGAGTGAAGCAGTGAGTAGTAATCACTTGGTAATTGTTTTTGGTAATTCATAAATGCACTAGTTAGTGCACCTAACTGGCTTGGTAACTCCTCTTTAGATAATCCTTCAAAGGGGCCAGCAACTAAATGCTTAACATTTACCCCATCTGCAATCTCAACCGACTCTGGTAGATCTGGATGATTTGCTCTAGTAAAAATATCAACTGAAACACCAGCTTGCGCCATCTTCTTGGCAGTTTCAACTACATAAACATTCATGCCGCCAGCATCGCCAATACCTGCTTGATCAAGTGGTGAGCTGTGCACCATCAAGGTAGCGATCTTTGATTTCTTATTTGCCGGCATAGGTTAATTCTAACTTAACTTTTAGATATTAAATCTTGGCAATTACCTCACCAATTACGCGCCCGCCCCCATATATCTTCACGCTTTCATCCGGCATAGCAACTCCCCAGCGTTTAAAAACTTCCATAATGATTGGTGCTACTGGTCGCCATGAGCCATCAATAATCTTTATCGCAATAACTCTGCCATCACTTAACGCACAAACCTCAATACCCTCAGCTCCCTCTTTCATAAACAAACCAGGAACAGCTCTCATCATTCGGGTTGTTAACCGTCCTTCACCTGCAACTAACTCTGGATACTTAGTACAGGCTGCCACAATCTGTTTATAAACCGGATCATTTGATTTCACAACAGCTGCAATCGCCTTTGCAAGTCCAGTTAACGAAATAGCAAACAAAGGCGCCCCACAACCATCAAAGGTTGAGGCGGAAACCTTCTCGCCCGCTAACAATTCAATCTCATTCTTAACTGCAATTTGTAATGGGTGATCCATCTCTAAATAGGTTTCCATATCCCAACCATTTTGTTTGCAGGTAATTAACATTCCTGCATGTTTGCCGCTGCAGTTCTGGGTTAATTGCGTGCCAGGCTTATCGCCCCAAGAAATCTTTTCTTTTTCGCCAAGTGGTTTATCGGTGGCATTTTTCATTGCAGAAAGTGGAATACCGCGATCTGTAAGCATCTTGGTTACTAAATCAATATGGGTTTGATTACCAGAGTGGGATGCACAGACAATTGCTAACTCTTCATCACTAACAGTAAGTCCGGCCTTTAACATTGCGGATGCTTGTAATGATTTAACCGCTGATCTTGGATAAAAAGCTAACTCAGGGCTTCCCTTAGATAAATAGGTTGTGCCATCGGTATTTAAAACAATTAAATGGCCTAGGTGTAATGACTCAACAATGCCGCCGCGAGTTACTTCGGCAAGAACTTCACCTGCAAAATCATCAAGGTGTTTCAAGGTGTAGCTGCCCAAAGATTGGGAACTAGTTTTTTCATAGAAATATTATATTAGGCTATCACACTAGAAACTAGATCAAAGCTAACTGATTAGCTTGGAGAATTCCAGTTTCTTTCAACAAAATAATCATTAACTTCATTATAGAATTGATTTATATCTTTTCCGGTTACTTCTTTAAAAGTCATACTAAAATCCTGGCCAGGTTTATGTGATGTATAGAGTTTTTTTAAGCCTTCAATTCCTCCATAATTTGCGATCAAAACGTCAATGGCAAGAACGCCTTTTGAGTAAACGCATAATGTGGACAGTTCTGATCCAGAAACTACTAAATCTTGAATTCTTGCAGAAATACAGGAAGTTCTTTCCTGATTCCTATACTTGCCTATCCAATAATCCAACCATTGGTCATAACTTCGATCTGGATTCCAATTAGCATAAGCCATCACTGTGATTGCTTGGGGAACACTTTCATAAAACCAACGTGGGAAATAATTTTGTGGATACAACCCTAATTCAGAAGATACATTTTCACTTTGCCATATATGAAAAACTTCGTGAGTTAAAGTATGCATACTTTCTATTGATTTTCCATCCGTATGAACGTTCTGAACAATGGCTTCGCGCGAAATTCCATCCGCCCCTACACATTTACCAACTATTTTAACTCCCGTCCAAGAAAGTGGTTTGAAATCACTTGATTTCAATCCTTCCCAATTGCAACCTTGTTGAATCAATATTTCTCTTGCCCAATCATTTGTTTGTGCAAATGCAACGATAAAAGGTGATTTAACTTGAAAATCTAGCATGGACAGGAAATTTAAGCCCTCCTTTAAGCCCACTTGTAGATTTACAGAAATATCCGTTTGAGAAAATGGTTCAATTAAAAAAAGGCTTTCTGCCTTAAATTTTGCTGAAGGTGGAATGATTGAATTTATAGATTTGTAAACCTTTTGAGGTACTAATGATTCAGGATACTTACTCTTGGAAAAAGGCATTGCTTCACTTGGTTTTTGATCCGGAGTCGGAATATTCATAGACGGTGATTTAGTTTGGGATTGAGTTATCCAAATTAATTTTTTTCCAGACTTTACGCACTTGTAAGTAATGTTTGAAAATTTTGAAGTTAATCCAATTTTTTTGCATACTGTTCCAGGCTTGACCTTTGCTAAAGCCGGTTGAATTGAAATCGATGTCAGGGAAAGTAGGCATATTGCAACGCCCACAATTGATACCTTGGGCTTGTTTTTCACGGTCTTAGGGTATCCGCTTAGCAAAAATATTTAGCTAGACAGTACATGCAGGTTCGCAGCCAAATTTAATAAACTCGGTAAGACTGAGTGATCTAGCAATAAGGAGACTAAGTCTCATTTTTTTGCATTAAATGGAATCGTAGCAATCAAGTCACCTTCGTACGGTGCTTTGCTGCCCAGATTGTAATAATAGATTTGTAATGGAGACTTAAAGTTTTTATCTAAAGTAAGGCACTTGGTAATAACGTCTGCGGGAGATTTTCCGCCTTTGCCTTCTCCATCGAGTAAGAAGAAATCAAAGACAAATCTGGAGCCCTTTTTTTCTATTTTAGTACTGTACAAACCTTCTGTTTGAAGTATTGATTTAAAATCTGCTGAATAGAAGTAGAACCCGTTGCCACCAGAACGCTCTTCCGGAGAGCCTAAAAATCTCTTGCTAGTGAATTGAATTTGTGCCGACTTGCATTTTCCTGTTTTTTTGAAACTTGTAGTCCAACTTATTTCAAACCGATCTCCATATTTATCTATTTGGTATTGGGTTAGAGTGGTTGGGTCTGGAGGCAAAGTCCCTGAAGTTTCCGCGCTATTAGCAATATTTGGCATTGATAGACCAGTTAAGAGTGCAATGCAAGTTAATATTCGCTTCATTCCGACACACTACTAAAAACCGCTTCTGTTAGCCAGATCCACTGATCTAGCCATCAACAGGTCCTTAACGAACCTCATAAGTATTTATTACTCTGCCTGTCTTTCTAATGATGACCACAAATGTGCTTGCAGGGTTTGACCCTCTGCTGCCATGTCATAGGAGGTAAATAATTCACCCTCTACTAATCCATAAAGACGAGCACCTGATGTAACAATCTTTGCACTGGGCGCTGAATATCCTTGATCCATTACCAGTTGAATCTTTGCGCCCTGCACAACACCAACCCAACCTTCGGCAATGCCGGTGTTGTGAGCAAGAATTACCTCTAAAACATTATTTTCTTTTATTCGCCAAAAGCCAACCTCTGATGCAGCAGGACGAATGATCTCGTCATTTTCATCAATGATCCAAGAGCGAGAGAAGTAATTTAAAAAGGGGCGACCATCATGATTAAAGGAAACCTCTTGGGCGTATTGAAAGCCCGGCACATTTGGATACTCACCCCGTCCTTTACCGCGCCAAGTGCCAACTAGCCAAGCAAGTGGCATTAGATCAGGATGTAAATTTTCTGGAATGGTAAATGCCATTATTTTTTACTCTCATTAATATTTTTAACCGCCCCAGTAACACCCTTATAGATTAAAAAGAATGAGAGGGTGAAGGAGGCGAGAATTAATAAGATGGTAGTTAGTGTCTCCATTAGATAAGCCTAACTCCTCTATCGAAGTGCTAACTCCTCCTGAGTTGCTGCAACACCATCAGCGATTAATACCGCCTCCAGTGAGAGATTTCGTTTGACTACTGCCAGTGCAATTGGACCTAACTCATAATGACGGGCCATCGTGCCGATATAACCAACCTCTTTATCCTCAAAAAATAGCTTGGCTCCATGCTCTGGCATCGCAACCATTGAGCCATCTAAATGTAATAAAACCAATCTTCTAGGAGGCTGCCCTAAGTTAAACACCTTAGCCACAGTTTCTTGCCCACGGTAGCAACCCTTATTCATATGTACTGCGTTATTTAAAAAGCCCAACTCATTTGGAATAGATTTATGATCTGTTTCAAATAACAACCGAGCACGGCCTGCTGCAACACGTTCTGCTTCTAATGCCCAAATACCAACCTGGGTATGAGATTTATTAAAAGCTTCAGTCGTATCTTTTAACTCACTCCTTGGCACCAATGCATAAGGACCACCAAACTTATCTGCTACTCCTGGTGCACGAAGTACTGCATAATCATTTGATTTATCAGTAACATCGACCTCTAACATAAATTTCATCTTATTTAAGTAATCAACTACACCTTGTGTTCGCTCTTTTTCTAAATGTATCCAGATAGTATTTCCATCATCTACTAAAAATAATTGCTCAATCACATGTCCTTGCGGATCAAGAATAAGCGCATCAATCCAGGTTGCAACCGGAAGTTGTTCTAAGTGTTGAGTAGTTAAGGCGTGTAACCAGGTGAGGCGATCTTTGCCGCTAATTGAGATAACGCCGCGATGAGATAGATCTGCCCATCCATCGCCTTTCACTAAAGCTTTTTGCTCCTGATTTGGCTCACCAAAGTGCCAGATCGCACCCTTATCTGGACCATCTTCAACTAGAACGGCGCTCACTTACTTACTCTTTTTATTTGCGCACTTGCTGCATAAACCATAAACAGCAAAGTGGGTTACATCTGTCTTAAAGCCATAATCATCACTTAATGTATTAACAAAGTTTGCCGCCGTTTCAATTGGGGCATCCCCAATACTTTGACACTCAGAGCAAACTAGGTGCAGATGGGTTAACTCCTCTGCTGCATGATATGTCGCACCACCATGACCTAGGTGGGTGTGAATTACTAAACCAACATTTTCTAGCGTTTCAAGGTTTCGATAAACCGTTGAAAGATTAATTCCAGGATGAGTTGATCTAACCTTCTCGGCAACCTCTTCCGGTGTGGCATGGCCTAACTGCCTAACTGCTTGTAACACCAACTCACGTTGAGGGGTAAGGCGAAGGCCTTTTTCCCGTAACTCATGTGGTTTTGCCATTAGGTAAGTCTAAGCCCTAAAAAAGAGCTGCCCTACTTAACGCTTAGTAGCACGCACTATAAGTAAGTAAAGCTGGCAACCTAGGCAGAAACCAAAGGCAGCATTTAAAAATGCAGCAGATAAGGCAAAGCCGGTAGCAATTAAAAAGAGAGTGCTATTTCCAGTTAAGCCACCAATTAGTGCAGTAAATGCAAAGAGTGCGCCAATTAATTGGGCAAATCTTGGTGCGCTCTCATACTCACTTGGAACAGGACCTGAAAGACGCGGCTGAATTAAATTACGATATAAAAAACCATAAATTGATCTACGTAATCCAAATAAAACCGCTGACAAAAAGACGGCAAATTGGAATCCAATAATTAAATTAGATTCAGTAATTAAGGCAGCTGATAAGACTAGGGTGGTAAGGGCTGCGGTATAGCGCGGGCCTCTGGCATCAATTAATGGCACAGATTTACTTTTAGTACCTAAAGACATTTGTTTCTCCTTTTATAGTTGGGTTAAATAATTTAATTTTTAAAGCAATTAATTATTTAGCCAACAAATACAACCTTGCGCACGTCCATAATCAATTACTCGGCGCTTTGTGAAATAAGCTGGTTGTAGTGAGAACATGGGTGAGATTTTAGATTACTTTGGTAAATACTTCCTGCGAGTGATTTGCAACAGAAGCTATAAAGATGCGATCACTTTGATTAGCTGATCCCGCTTTGGCGCACCAGTTGCCCGGGCAATCTCAAAACCTGCCTTATCTAAAAATAAGGTGGTTGGGGTGGAGCGGATATCTACCTTACGTACTAACTCAAGATTTGATTCGGCGTCAATCTCAATATATGCAATCTCGTTTTGGGTAGAAACTACATCACTAATCAATGCCTTTGCTGCTCTGCACTCAGAACAAAAGGTTGTTGAAAACTGAACCACAGTTGCTCGCTTGCCGTACTTATTTCCTAACTCACTTTCAAATATTTGAAGACGAAACTTTCGTCTAACTTTTCCTAGGCGGCTTTTCATAAATAAGCCGATAAGTAAAGAAATAAGTAATACTGTTAATAAAATTAATATGTTTCTCAATTTTATCTAAACCTTACATCTCTGCTTTTAGTAAAAAATAGCAACCTGTGAATCTTTGTTACTACTCTTTCTGCAATCACTGTAAAATCAGGCCTACCAAGCCTCCAAAAAAATCCTCGCTTTGAATTACCTTCACCAATCAATCTTTGAATCAATTTTTGATAACTCCTTGGAATTCTCTTTGAGTGAACATGTAGACAACCTATCTCTAGCTTTGTATCTGGGTTTTTAATATTTGCTAGCAGTATTTTATTTCCAGCTTTAACAACTTTAAATGGTGATGGATCAAAAAAACCGGTCGATTTTGGAAGTAATCCTCTAGTTGAAAGGGGAATTCTATTATTACGAGCTTCTCCTCCTAAATAATATCGGCCAACAGTTCCAGCATCATAAACAATTTTAGTATCTATTAATGAACCAGATGATAAATAGCTGGCAGTATTATTCTCTTTTATATAATTATGTAATAAAATCATGTCAGTTATATCTTGCTTTTCCCAATTGTTAATAACAAAATTATTAAAATCTTCTAAGCTTTTGAGGTTATTAACTAAAAAAACCGATGCGCACCCAGAATTATCATCCTGTTTTGTGTATTTGATGCCCCAATCATTTTTATTAAATAATTCTTTAATATGCTCAATATTCAGTAAAACACAGTCTGATTCTAAATGAATTATTTTTTCAAAGTTATTCTTTTTCATTATATTTTCAATAATAAAAAATCTTTTAGTTGTATTCTGCCAATAAGATACATGCTGATAATTCCAGCTCTTATTTAGTTGATTAAATTTCTGAGTGTTTTCACTTTCTTTTATATCTTCTTCAAATATTACATTACAAAGATTATCAAGTTGTTTACATGCATACTCTTTACTTACCACTAAATATCTTGGGTTATTAGGGAATAATTCCTTGTGGATTGCGATTGAATTTAAAGCATACTTACCGGGCTTGCGACCAATCTCTGTCCAAACGAAAGGAATCTTATTGCTCATTAGATTTACCAAATATCTTATCTAAAATATTGATTCCAAATTGAATTGCCTGTTTTTGATCTAGGACGTTATTTGTATAAATTTCTTTTAATTCATTATCTTTTTTTTCTAGTAGCTCTGACCAACTATCTACTACCAATACTGGCCAATTGCTCTCACCAAAGTACTCAGATCGCAAAACAACTGGTACGGCGCCTAAGTACAAAGCTTCCCAGGTTCTATGGCAGTCAATACCGTTACCGGCAGGTGAGGGCACAAACATAGTTTTTCGCATAAGTTTATGAATTGTACTTGCAGCAACTCTTTGATTAATCACCAAGCTATTAAAGTGATTTCGAAACTCTGCTCTATATATTGGTCGCCTGGCGTTTGTTGCGTCATTCCATGCAATTAAAAAGGGTATTGTGCGATTACTAGTATTTGTTTGATATTTTTTTTGAAAATTACGAACTCTTCCTGCGCTTCGATAAGCCTGCCTTTCAATTCCAAGTGGAACTGGAGAACATCTATCATTTTTCCCAATTAGGTTATTTGAAAATACCTGGCCAACCTTTGAATACAATTTTGACAAATTTTGTTCGTGCTGTGTTGCATCAGATTCTCCTATAACAAGAGTTTGTATATTTGGAATCTGCTCACGAGCTTCAATAAATTGATCAATTAAATCTCCAACTAAATACACGGTTTTATAATTATTTGAATTTTCTCCTATAAATTTCTTTAAATCTGATGGAGTTAGGATCACTCTTTCGCATTTGGCCAGATATGTATCTGGGCATAAATAGGGGTAACTTGAGATTCGCTTTTGTAGATCTCTTGGCTTAACCTGAAAACTTAACCTAGATGAAATTTTACTCAACTGGTCATAAGCTTTTATGGCAGGATTTAAGCGCATTATGCAAGTATAACTATCTCTTTTTATTTGGTTCTAAGTCGAGTGGTTTTTCTGTACAATTTGCTCATTATGGCAAGGATTCTCTTACTAACAAATAATAATGGCGCAAGTGCTGATGTTTTGCCTGCCCTTGCCCTTCTGCAACATGATGTGAAGATCTTGCCGATTGAGGCTTCCGTTTTAGTTGAAACCCCAATTGTTGATTGTTTACTTATTGATGCTCGCCGTGATCTGCCAAATACAAAATCATTTACCAAGTTAATTACCTCAACAGGGGTGGATGTACCGATCATGGTGATAACAACAGAAGGCGGCCTATCTGCCATAAATGCAGATTGGGGCATCGATGATGTAATTCTTGATACCGCAGGTCCTGCCGAAGTAGCTGCACGAATACGAATTGTGATTGGCCAATCTGCAATTGAAAATCTGGCAAATGATCCCTCACTTCGTGAGATAAGAAGTGGTGAGGTAATAATTGATGAGTCCAGTTACACCGCTAAGATAAAGGGCAGAGTCTTAGATCTAACCTTTAAAGAGTTTGAATTACTTAAGTACTTAGCCCAACATCCAGGCAGAGTCTTTACTAGATCACAACTTCTGCAAGAGATCTGGGGATATGACTACTTTGGTGGAACTAGAACAGTTGATGTTCATATTCGCCGTCTTCGTTCAAAGCTAGGACCTGAGTTTGAGGCAATTATTGGAACTGTCCGTAATGTTGGTTATCGATTTAATGCAAGTAATTCACAAGTATCAGCTGATTTAAGTTAATACTACTTTGCAAGAGTTAAAACAATTAACACCTGCATTGCAAGCACAAGTTTTATCCCTAATAAATACAGCTCAAGGCTTTGATAACTCACCCGCAATTGCAGAGCATGTACTACTCCACCTACGCCATGGTGGGGATAAAGCTGATTCACATTTAGTAATCCAAAAAGATAACCAAGTAATTGGTTATGCCCACCTTGATAAAACAGATCAGGTAGCAGGCCCAAGTGTTGAGTTAGTAATCCATCCAAACCATCGGGGCAACGGTATTGGATCAGATCTTTTAAAGGCTGCAATTGAAGTGTGTGGAAATAAAATACGGCTTTGGTCCCATGGTGATCTACCCCAGGCACGCTCCTTAGCTCAATCGAATAACTTTATAAAGGTGCGAACAGTAATCCAAATGAGTAAGGATTTAACTGAAGTCTCACCAATAAAGAGTGATTATCAAATAAGAAGTTTCTTACCTGATCTAGATAATAAAGTCTGGCTTGGCCTTAACAACCTGGCATTTGCTAATCACCCAGAGCAGGGTAATTGGAGTGAGGCAGATTTATTAATTAGATTAAATGAAGACTGGTTTGATGAGAAGGGTTTTTTTGTTGCTCAAGATAAGAAAGAGCTAATTGGTTTTTGTTGGACCAAGATTCATGGCGGCCACTCTCACACTCACTCATCAGCAGATGATCATCATGATCATGCCCCAATTGGTGAGATATACGTGACTGCAGTTAGCAGTAAGTATGCTGGAAAAGGTGTTGGTAAAGCATTAACAATCACTGGTCTTAACTACCTTAAGTATCAAGGTTTAAACAGTGCGATGTTATATGTTGATGAAGATAATCAGGCAGCCTTTAATCTATATAAATCACTTGGCTTTTTGGAGTCAGGTAAAGATGTTATGTATAAATTAAAATCTTAGTTTAAAAGTCTTCACTGAATGTAATCAAACATTCAATATATGTATCACCTTCTATACCAAGATTTTGTGCATCAGGGGGTGCGGTAACTGGTTCAATGCAAATACCATCCTCATCCTCGTTATAGATTGTCCAATAAGGTGTATCGCACTCAATCTCCATCTGCGCCGCCCCTGGCCAAATTATCTTTGGTGAGCCATTTAATTCCGTAAATGCATCATCCCAAGGCCCCTCTAGTGGGGTAATAAGTTCACCAGTTGGTAGGTAATCATCTCCTCGCTTAAACATCTTATTAGCACTAAATAACAGCTCAGCAGAATCTCCCTTACCAATATCTCTGGCAAACCAGGGATGAAAACCTAATGTAACTGGAAGATCACAACCATTAGATTCATACTCAAGTGACCAACGAAGTGCGTTATCTAATATTTCATAACTTTGGGTAGCAGTTGCCCCTTGATATGGCTCAGGTAGTTCAAGAAATTGCCTGCCACCACCAATATCCTCCCAAGATAAATGCGCACCAAAACCAAGGAGGGCATGGGGTGGATAAAAATTTGTTGGCAGTTGAAATTTCTTTCCCTTACTGTCTTTAACTATTCCTTCATTAATACGGCCAGCATAAGGAACCATAGAAAACCAACCCCAGGTTAAAGATTGTCCTCTAAAGGGCAGTACAAACTGCATATCCCGCCACTGCAGTGATGCAAGACGTGCTCCTTGGTCTAGATCTATTGCAATTGAGATTTGATCCCCATCAATATTTAACACTATTTAATCTCATCCTTTGTTGGTGGCACAGCGCCAGTTCTAGAAACAGTAATTGCTGCTGCCTTTGCTGCACGTTCTAACATTTTCTTAAGTGCCTCGCCATGCAAATTTTCTAACCCGCTCTCAATCATTGCTTCAACCAATATGGCACCAACAGTATCTCCTGCACCGACAGTATCTACCACAATCACTTTCTGTGCTGGCACAGAAATCTTTTCCTGCTCACTAAATGCTGTAAGTCCCTTGTCACCAAAGGTAACCACAACTAACTTTACCCCCTTTGCAAGCCAGGCATTTGCCACATCATCGATACTTTTATCTGGGTATAACCAATTAATATCATCATCACTAACTTTGACTACAGTTGCAATATCAATCCATCGCTCAACCTGATTCACATACTCATCTCTATTACCCATCACAGCTGGCCTAATATTTGGATCAAAGACAATTGGGGCAACCTTTGCTAAATCACTTGCCCACTTATGCAAGATCGAGGCAGCAGGCTCTATTGCAGTTACTAATGTGCCAATGTGAAGTAGTGAAGGTTTATTACTAACAGGGTCTGGAAGCCAGCTAGGCGTGAAATCAAAGGTGGCAGTTTCTTCAATTACAAACTCATAAGTAGCAGAGCCAGAACTATCTAATGAAACTATTGCTAAACAGGTTGGTTTATCTGAAAAATGTACAAAATCTAACTTCACATTATCTTTGTGTAACTCTTTTAATGCCACCTGGCCATACTTATCACTTGAGATACCATCAATAAATTGAGTATCAATGCCAAGTTTTGCTAACGCCTTAGCAGTGTTAGCAGGCCCACCACCCACAACAGCTTTACGTTCTACCCCATCTGGAATTAAATCAATTAATACCTCACCAACTACCCAAACTTGATTACTCAAAGTAATTCGCCCTTACGAGCTAAAAACTCAGTTAAAACCTCAACTGCAAAGAGATGATCCTCAACCTGGGGTAGCCCGCTGATAATTAGTATTCCGGCAAAACCGTTAGGTGTTATCAGTGGAAGGGCACCGCCATGAATTGCATGGGTATCATCTTCAACCTTATTTTCCTTATACCAATCAACACCAAGTTCTTCTGCTAATACTCTTTCATACATAGTTGAATGTTGCTTCATCATTACAGCCCGTGATTTTTTACCTATCCACCAATCATTCTCAGGCTTTGACCCCTCAAGGGATGCGTGAAAAACTACCCACTCACCAATTCTTACCTCAATTGCAATCGCTAGTTTTCTTTGCTTACCTAAAGTGGTTGCAATCTCACCGATCTCAAGCGCGTCATTATTTGTTAATGATGGAAGTTTTAAAACCTCCTCTTCTCCAAGTAATTGCTTACTACTAAAGCCACCTGTGGTCATGCAGGTAAGCCTATTAGAGAATTTACTTAAGGTTAAAAGCTGCTATATCTTTAATGATTTGATCTAGATTTAACTGTGGTGACCAACCTAAAACCGTCTTTATCTTTGAAATATCAGGCACTCGCCTCTGCATATCTTCAAAGCCTGCTGGATACGCTTTTTCATAGGCAATCTTTTCAATAGTAGATTTTGATCCTGTAATGTCAATAACTTTTTTAGCTAACTCCATAATTGATATCTGTTGATTATTACCAACGTTGAAAACTTCACCCACTGCCTTATCTGAATCCATAACTAGCAGTAATCCTTTAACGGCATCATTAATGTGGCAGAAGCATCTAATCTGCTCACCACTTCCATAAACTGAGAGTGCTTCACCTTTAAGCGCTGAGTGAACAAAGCGAGGAACAACCATTCCATAATTGCCAAGCTGTCTTGGACCTACCGTATTAAAAAATCTAACAATTCGTGATTGCAAGCCCTCTTCTATAAAATAAAAGTAGGCAAGGCTTTCATCAATTGCCTTTGCTTCACTATATGCCCACCTAGATTTAAGCGGATGGCCAATAACCCGATCATCTTCTTCATTTAATGGCACCTTATCGTTCTTGCCATACACCTCACTTGTTGATGCAATAAGTATTGGCTTCTTATACTTATTAGCAGCCTCTAAGACAATCTCAGTTCCTTGCAGATTGCTTTTCAGGCTCTCAAGAGGTTTGTTCACAATGTTTAACACCCCAAGTGCAGCTGCTAGATGCACAACGTAATCAGAATTTGATACTAACTTTTCAACTAAAGACTTATCTAAAATATTGCCTTGTTCAAATTCAACTTTATTTTTAATTGTTGAAAGATTATCTGATAATCCAGTTGATAGATTATCTAAAATAACAACTTGATCACCTCGAGAAATTAATTGCTCAGTTAGGTGAGATCCAATAAATCCAGCACCACCTGTTACAAGATACTTCACTTTGATCCTCTGGTATTTAGTACTGAAGTATTACCTAATTTACTTAACTGAATGTAATCGTGGGGGGTGGCAATTATCGCTAGATCATATTGATCAGTAATTGGTACAGATCGTTGATTATTCCAAGTTTTAACTAGATCATCATGCCAAGAGACTGATGCACCTGCTTTTTCAAGGCCTGCAATAAGAGAAGAAACCGGCGTCTCTCTAACATCTGCAACATTTGGTTTATATGCAACTCCGATAACTAATACCTTTTTATCTTTTAATCCACCTAAAATTTCAGCAGCTCTGCCCACAAAGTAATTTGGCATCTCTAAATTAATTTGATCTGCTAACTCAATAAATCTAGTTGGAGCTCCTGCTTCTTTAGCAGCACTTGCTAAGTAAAGAGGATCCACTGGAATGCAATGACCGCCCACGCCAACACTTGGATAAAATGGCATAAAGCCATACGGTTTTGTTGCAGCAGCTTTTACAACATCATTAATATCAATTCCAATTTTTTGACAGAAAATAGCTAGTTCATTGATAAATGAGATATTTACTAATCTAAATGAATTTTCCAACAGCTTTGCAGTCTCTGCAACTTCAAGAGAATCACAAATATCAACCTGATTAATAAATTTAGAGTAAAAAGCTTTTGCTTTTTGGGCCGCTTCTTCATTTAATCCTGCTACTAACTTAGGAGTGTTACTTACCTGCCATTTTTCATTAGCAGGATCAATTCGCTCTGGCGAATAGGCCAGCAGTAATTTACTTTTGCTTACTTTTGAATTTTTTTCAAGCAGGGGAAGTGCAAAATTGCGAGTGGTACCTGGTGCAATAGTTGATTCAATTATTAATAATGTACCTTCACTTAGAAATTCAGCAATGCTCTTTAATGCAGACTCTAAATTAGAAAGATCAGGCTTATGTCCATCTGTTAATGGCGTAGGAACACAAATAAGAATTACATCTAATGAATCTAATTCTTTGATCTGGCTAGTTGCCCGGTACCTACTTGAGGTATTTGCAGATTGAAGATCAGCATTAGTAATATCTCCAATGGGTGAAATTGCCTGATTGATTAATTCAATTTTTTCAATATTATTGTCATATCCTACGACTGAGTAACCTGCATTAGCAGCAGCTAGCGCTAGTGGAAGCCCCACGTATCCTTGGCCAATTACACCAATCCTTGTCTGCATTTTAATCTACTGGTTTAATTCTGCCTGCGCAGAAATAACTTTAGGATTAGATGAATCAAATGAAAGTGCTTTATCCAAATATTCTTGTTGATTTACTTTATCGCCAATAAATTTGTAGTCAAAAGCCATTTGTAAGTAGTTCTCTGCATTCCATGGGTCAAGAATGGCAAGTTTTTCTCTCATGGAAATCGCTTTTGGTACCTGCCCTGACACCTCATAGTAACTAGATAGCACTGTTATTGCATCTAGGTTATATGGATCTTCAGTGTGCAATTTCTCAAGCAAAGAAACAGCATCTTGTTTGTAATCCATACCATGAAGAAATGTTGCAGCCATAACTTTATATTGCAAATCAATTAGTGGCGCGCTTATTGTTTTATTCGCAAAGTCATAAAAAATAGTTTTTTGTGCTGGAATTGCTGGATTATAAGCTGACCTTAATTTAAATATTGCAGAATCTCCTCTATACAAAAATACTACAAGTATTATAGTCAATACGCTCAAAACAACAGATGTGATCGGTTGTAACAGATTTATCTCTTGTTTTTTGAATTGCCTTCCCTCATTCAACTTTTCTTTTGGTAAATAACTTTCGGATTTTTCTACTGACAAACCTACAATTATGCCGGCTAGAACCCAACCCCAAATACTGATGCCAATATTATCAATTGAAATTACTGATTGCCCTTGAAAAGCAAGCCAAGCAATGAAAAATACTGCAAGCGTATTTCTGTCCTCTCCTTTAAACTTTCGCAGTGATTTTATTCCACACCAAAATACAAATAAAGTTATTAAAATATATGAAATTCCAACAAAAATCCCACCAGTTGCAAATTGTTGAATAAAGACATTGTGAGCATTTGTGCTCGTAAGGCTATAGCCGTACTTAAGTGGGTAGCCTACTTCTCTGTACTGCTTAAAAAAAGAGCCGTAATTATCCAAGCCAACACCAAACAAAATGTTATTTTGAAACATTTCTATTCCAGCCCGCCAATAAAAACCTCGAACAGAAACCGAATCTTTATAAAGTAATTTGGTTAGTGGTCCAATTTGCAGCATACCAAGAATTGAAGCCAATAGGCCTGCAAAAGAAAGTAATATTGCTATACGCCCAATAATTCGATTAAAGTTGTAAATCATTACAATAATTAGATATGAGATCCCAAAAAACAAAAGCAATAAACCCTGACGAGCATTTGTGGGGAAAATTGTTATCACAAGTATGACAAATGCGATTATTGAGATGCTCGATAGTGCAACAGAACTTCGGTATATATAGCTTCCACCTAATGTTATGGTGGCTAGTATTGCCATTAGCGAGCCAGCAAAATTAGAATTACCCATAGTTGAAAAAAGGGCCATGCCGCTACTTGACCAATTTACAAAATCATTACCTGTCATCTGTAATAAGCCATAACAGCCCACAGCAAGTGCACTTAACAACATAAATTTATAGATTTTTATTGAGTTATTATTTCTCACATAAAAGACTGTAATTAAAAATATAATTGATAATGAAAGATATGTAAGATAACCATTCTTTCGCATATTATCGCCAAATAATGCAATGAAGTTATTTTTTGACATGATCATAGAAATAGTTAAAAAGCTAATAAATACAATAATTAAGATAACTGATTTATTTATTATTCCTTGTAGATTTTTTTTGTTTTCTCGAAAATAAGAGATCAAATAACCTGATAACCATGCGGCTCCAATTAGCAACACCCAAAACTTTGGAGCGTTAAATGGGTCTTGAGCTCTTGAATTAAAATAAATTGTTACTAAAAATAAAAAACAACCTACCCACCAAACAGCTTTATCGCCTTGGGATTTTGGTAGGTTTGCAGTTTTAGCCATTGCGTAATGCTATCTAATGGCCAGAGCCCGACCCCCCATTTTGGGAGCCGGGCTCTGGCTTAGATCAGTTAAAGAGGCTTATTAAGCCTTAACCTTCTTCTGAATCTTAAGTACCAAGTTTGTTAAAGTGGTAATTAAGGTTTTTAGAGAAGCAACAGTTGTAGCTAGTGCTGTAACAGCTGCAAGAGCTGCTGCACCACTATCAGTAACTGTAATTACTGTTGTTCTTGCAACTTGATTAGCAGTTGCAAGAGCTGTTCCACCAGTATAAGAGAATGTCACAGTACCACCATTAACTGGTGCGTACAGTGTGAATGTCTTGGTATTGGTGATGTTTGAGTAGTCAGCAATTGTGCTAGCAGGTAATGTTGAAGTACCTGAAAGATTCATTGATGAAGTTACTCCTGTTGATGAGAATATGTTGGCATATGTAGTAGCGCCAAGTACATTCTTAGCAGTTGAGTCAAGAATGGTCACTGTCATTGTGATCTTCTCACCCGGTGCATAAGTTGCTTTGTCTGTAGTAACAGTCACGTTTGAAGGTGTTGCTACTCCTATGCGAACAGCAACTCCAGCTGACTTAATTGTTGCAGCTGCTTCAGTAGATGCGTTACCAAATGAAATATTGGCAGTTCCTACTTTTACGCCAGTAACAGTTACCGCATAACCATAATCTGCATCATATGCAGCTACGGTTCCAACTGTTGCAACAGATGTATCGCTTGAGTATGCCCAAATAGTTGTTCCGCCTGTTAGGCCGCTAACATTATTTGTACCATCTTTAGCAAACGCCCACACTCTTGTTGTTCCAGCAACTGCAATCACTGATGAATCAGTGGTTCCAAAAGTTGGAGCTGCAATTGTAGTTGGTGTGGTTGCAGTCCATGTAACAGTTTTTACTGTTCCAATCTGAACTCCACCAGTTGTTGAGGTTATGGTAATTGTTCCAGTGCCTGCATTTCCATCAGCAAATACACCAATATACTCACCCATTTTTAGGATGATTGATCGGCCCTTGATGGTTGCATCGGAGCTAGATGTACCTATACCTAATGTTCCGTTACCGGTAATAGTAGCGGTAATAGATTCCTTTGCTGCTACTGATGATGCATTTAACAGAGTTACATAGATATTAGCTGCTGCATCTGCGCTAAGTGTTTTTACAGTACTTACTGTTGAGTCTGTAGCGTGAAGCGCAGCATCAGCAGTCTCTCCTGAAACCATAACAGCAGTTGAGGTCGTTGCTGAAGCAACAGTTGAAGCACTAGCAGCAGTTGTCACCGTTATAGTGATTGTCTGTGCTGTTGCATTAACAAGTGGACCGACACCTTTAGCTGCAGGTGTGATCTTTACTTTGTATGTTCCTGCTGTTGGACCTGAAACGTTTCTACCTTGGTTCGCCATGTAAATTGCGTACTTGATAGATGTTGTTGATGTTGATGAGATAGCAGAAATACCAGAAGTTACGTTCATCCCAACTGTAGAGCTGTCTTTCTTGCTATCTGTACCTACTGCGATTGTTGTAACACCAGCAGTTCCTCCGGCACCAAGTACCTCAATTGCAGAATCAATAACTGCAGAAGAAGTTTCAATTAATCTTAAAACTGGGACTGAAGTTGAACCAGCTGGAGCTTCGATCAATGCTGTTGTTAGAGTCATTGAATCACCCTTTGCACCAAAGAATGACATAGATACAGTCGCTGAAGAAGCTGTATAAGTCTCAGCGGTTGTTTGAGCTGCAGTTGCTGACGATAAAGTCAATACATCTGAGTTAAGTGTTGCTTGTGATGGAACTGAGCTAAGTACTCCCAGACCCAACGCTGCAACAGCAACAAGCGCTATGCGCTTGAAGTTTGTCGTTGTAGACATTTGTTTCCTTTCGATAGTCGTTACTGAGTATTTCTCAGTAGCGGCTTCGAGATGAGTCGCACGTGCTGACGCATCTCTTTCCCCCCGCAATATCCGGATTGCAGGAGAAACCTGTTTGTTCGGTGTCATTTATTTGACCCCTTTGGCGCCGATATTGATCGCCTGAGCAAGGATTGTGCTCTTGCTAGAGTTCAAAATTATACGGGTAGTTATCTCATTAGGAATCGCATCGACATCTAACCCACCAATAGCCGCCACAAATAGGGCGGAATCAACTGTTGAATCTATATATGTGGTGTCAGTTAGGAGGTAATTTCCATTCGAAAGGCGGGTAATCGTAGAGGCCGAGCCGGTCTGGGTCAGTGGAAACCATGATCCAGCCACAGTCACAGATGGGCTTCCATAATATGAAGTTCCTGAGCCATCAACTGTAATTGTTTGAGATATTAACAAGTTAAGAGTCTGATCACCTTGTGATTGGGCATAAGAAACTAATACATAGCCATCTGGATTAGTAATTGTTGATTGTAATGAAACAGAGAGTGATCCAACATTGCCAGCAGAATCTGAAACGGTAAACCCGTTTGGTAGACCATCCTTTGAAAGACCAGCAAATAATGACTTTGAGGCACGGAATAAAATCGCTGAGTTATCTTCAACTAACTTTTGGTTTGAAAGATCTTCCTCTGTTTTAGATGGAGTTGGTGTTACTGGAGCAATCTGAGTTGTAATAGGAGCCTCTTGAGTAAAGTTTGAAACAGCTGTTCCAGTATTAAATTCTGTTCCAGTCACAGAGTTAAAGCCTAAGAATGCAACTAATACAATAAGTAATGAGAGTGCAACCTTTGAAGATTTCTTAGCAAGCTCTGCTGCCTTCTTATATGTACCAGAGAGTGCGTCAAGTGCAGTCGACCCAGTTTTCTCATCCACTACCCATTCGGTAAGAACACGAATAAAAGAAGCACGAGCACGTTGCACAACATGGCGAACATTTTTCTCACTAGTTCCAATTGCAGCAGCAATCTCTTTAGTGGTCCGTCCTTCAACCTCCCACATAACAAGAGCGGTGCGTTGAGTCTCAGATAAACGAGATAGTGCTTCGCGAATAATTGAAGCATCCTCTGCTGCAGCAAGGGTGGCATCCATTGGGATGTGATTCTCTGCTGCAATCTCAGATAGACGCTCTTGAGTTGCATCAGAATCAATCGCAACTAAATTAGGACGGGACCCTGTTGCACGGATTACATTTAGACATAGATTGTTAACTGTGGTGCGCAGATATGCCATGGCACGATCTGCGGTATCTAACTCAGGAGCTGCCAAGATAAATTTAAGGAAAGCATCTTGAACAACCTCAGCTGCATCAGCATCGCTTCGAAGAATTCGGCGGGCTTGGGCGATGAGTGATGAGCGGTTTTGGGTATAAAGAGCGGATAAATCAGAAACAGACCACGCAGCAACAGTCGCTGGGGCCTGAGCCTTCTTACGAAGTGACACTTTGATTTCCCGCTTTCAGTTGAGCCAACGTCTTGACCCCTCTACTTAGTAAGACACCAAA
>Ga0304730_1001067_pt1 | contig 21679 bp, 16 predicted proteins | sample M_130628_MF_Meta_FD_190474 | JGI IMG/M metagenome (GOLD analysis project Ga0304730, IMG submission 190474) | Freshwater microbial communities from Lake Montjoie, Canada to study carbon cycling - M_130628_MF_MetaG (v2) (version 2) | ecosystem: Environmental > Aquatic > Freshwater > Lake | place...
CCGATTTTCTTAGCGAGGCCATCATCACAGCCCGTGGCCTTGTCCGTTACAACACCAATGCGAACAGGCGCGGCATTGGCTGTGACAGGCAAGGCGATCAGCGCGAAAATCAAAGCCAGAAAACGGATCATTTGGCCTTTTCTCCGGTGGGGCGACTGGCTCTGCGCTGGGCGATCTCTTGGCTGCGAATGGCTATAATCTCAAGATAGTTATTGCGGTCGGTCGCAACATAGGTGCTGCCTGGGTTCAAGCCGGCGTCAACCCATGCCTTTGGATCGTCATAAGGCATGGCCGCCAGCGCGCCCCGAACAATGTCTTGAAAAGGCTGAGGGGTGTCTGTGCGCATAGCGACGGGTGAATTTGGGATCGGACCCCCAGTCCAAATGATCCGAAAGTCCTCGACCTTGATCAGGCCGCGGCGTGACAACTCATTATAGGCCCCGGTTGTAAAGCCTGTCTCCGGTGTCCCGCCGGACGCCACGAACGCGACAGCATCAAACTGGCGGTTGGCCAGAGCCAGTACGCCTTGAGTATGCCCCCCCGTAATGGCTGACTTGCTGAAAAACGTATCGGGATCAATGCCCTGACTACGCAATTTCCAACGCGGGTAAAGATAACCAGATGTCGAGTTAAAATCGACATAGCCGATCGTTTTGCCTCTTAAATCCTCGATTTTTCGATAGGGCGAGTCTGCCCGAACGAGGATGCCAGAATAGTAGCCCGTTACACCCTCGGGAGATCTTTGGATTAAGATCGGCGCAGCCTTGAGGCCTACCTGTGCATCAAGGCTCGCATAGGCCGCCGGGCCCAACTGACCCACATCAACCTGTCCTGAAGCCATGGCCTGAATGATGCCGTTATAGTCGGACGCCCGATAGAGCTTGGTGGGAAGACCGGTGATAGATTGGAGATAGGTTTGATAATGTTGCCAGGTCCCAAGGACGACGGCCCCCTCTTCACCACCTGTTATACCCATACGAACCTGCTTGACCTCGGCGCGCCAGTCATTTGCGTTGGCGCGGCCAGTCATTGCTCGGTCACAACCGGCGAGGCTCAAAGATATCAAGGCGACAAAGGTCGCAACGGCAGCTCGCACCCTAAAGACCATGAAGCACCGGTTCCCAATATGTTTAGGATATTAGGTCACAGCTATATGTCAGCCATACGACTATGACAGGATTGAACTTTAGATGAGTTGAACAGTTGTTCTGGAGATACCGATAAGGGTAAGATGCTGGGTGCACGAGTGGCGCAGACGTCAACCTAAGGGTTGGCGGGGATTTTCATTTCAGGAGGGTAAGGTGAAAGGCTCAATCGGGACCATTGGCTCCATCAGCCTGGTGATATTCGCCGTGCTGATGACTGCGTCCTGCGCCCCCATAGATCCAGAGGCTCGCTCTGACTCCGGCAAACGCCTGATCGGCGCTGGAATCGCCGTGCCTGCCGCAGCCGAAACCCAATCGGTGGCAACTCAGCGCGGGGACGCCGCCGACGATCCGGAAATTTGGGTCGATCCAAAGAATACCAACAGGGTGGTGATCTTTGGTACCGATAAGCAGGCCGGGCTCTATAGCTATGACCTGTCCGGTCAACAGATCGGGTTCATTCCTGACGGAAAGCTCAATAATGTCGACCTGCGAGGCGGTCTTATGACCCCTCAAGGCGAAAGGATCTTGGTCGGCGCCTCTGATCGCGACCGGATGGGCGCGGCGTTTTATCTTCTGGACCCCTCGACCTTGAAGGTCACGCCTTGGGGATTGGCGAAGCTGGATCTTAGCGAGCCTTACGGCTTTTGTATGGGCCGCAGGCAGGACGCCTTCATTGCAATCATTAATGGCACTGACGGACAGGTACGGCAGTTACGGATCTCGGTCGGGGCCGACGGCGGCTTGATCGCAACCGAGGAACGCCGTTTTGACGTCGGAAGTCAGACCGAAGGCTGCGTGGTGGATGACCAGAAGGGCCTGCTCTATATCGGCGAAGAAAGCGTCGGTGTTTGGCGTTACGACCTTGATCCCACTTCAAGCAATCCCCGCAGTCTAATTGCATCTGCCCCGTCTGCCATGCTGCAGCCGGACGTTGAGGGCATTACCCTGCTCCGCGAAGGACCAAAGACTTGGCTAATCGTCTCAAGCCAAGGCGATAGTGCCTTCGCCATCTGGCGCGTCGACGGTCCTGAGCCGGCCTATAGCGGCCGTTTCTCGGTTGTGGCCGCTGGCGGGGTTGATGGGGTAACCGGTACAGACGGGGTCGCAGCGATGGGCGGCGTTGTCGGGCAATATAGCGAAGGCTTGATCGTCGTGCAGGATGATGTCGACGATGCCACAGAGACCTCAACCACGAACCGCGTAAAACAGAACTTCAAGCTGGTAGACTGGCGCTCGGTCAAGGCGGCCCTAAAGCTCAAGACCAATAAAAACCCCTAAAGGCTTATATAATCCAGTAGGAGCCCCTAATGTCCAGCATGGTCAGACTTGAACTGCACAATGACGAAATCAGGCTTCCACAACCGCAGGGCGGTTCATACCAATATCACCGAGCACCAATCAGCCTCTCGCGCCAAGCCGAATGCCCGCTTCGTCGAGGACACGATCATGAGGTTCGCGCAGCGGGCTATTTGATAGGTACGTCCGACGACCGCAAATAGCTGTTATTGGTCATCCGACGGCGCATGACTAAAGCGCCGAGCAAAAATCCAAAAGCGCATGAGGACGAGGTTGGCCAGCGGAACCGCGACCGAGACCAGTACGAATGTGATGATATGCGGCAGGTGGAAAAGGGCCGTCAGGACCGGCAGCCACCCGGCGAGCAGCAGGTCCATGAGGGCCATTACCAAAAATCTTGGCAGTTCGTCGCGGTTGCGCCCTTTGGAGCGAAAAGTGCCATACTTGTGGCCAAGATAGCTAAGCGCCAGTACCGGCAGCAAGGCAAGAACGCTGGCGTACCGGGGTTTCATGCCCAGAAACGTGATATAACTAGACAAGCTGATATATAGCACCGCATTAAATCCGGCGACCACTGCGTACCAAACCAGCGACGTACGCGGCCTCTTCGCGTCTTGCATTTCCGATCGGCTACCAGACATCGTGCTTTATGTGCCTGACATCAGATTGGCACCAGTCCGGTATAGCCAGAGGGCAAAATCAACGGAAAACTTGGCACCCAACGAGACCCAGGCTACGGAAGCGACCGCAAAGGGGACCGAGGCCAGCATAAACAGGCCGTCTTTTTGCAGTATCCCTAGGCCCAACAGGACGCCGGCGATACCCGGCAAAAGGTTCGCGCCGGGCATCGGGATGATAAGAACGATGGCCATAATCAGCGCCTGAAGTCCAAACAGCGTCAGTGCCAGCCTGCTGGAGAGAAGAGGCAAGCGCGGCCGGGACAATACCTCTACCCGCAACAGAAACGCGGAAAAGGCGCGCAAAGACCCCCTGAGGACCTTCGGCTCAAGCTTCAATTTTCTTATGAATTGAGGCAACCAGACACGGTCGAGGCGAAAGACCATTTGCAGCGACGGTGCGATCAGCAAGGCACCGAAGAGGGTTGAGATGCCGGGGATATTGGGGATGCACATGGGCATCGACAAGATGAGCAATAGAAAACCGACACCGCGATCGCTCAGCCGATCGACAAACTCGCCGACAGCCTGAGGGGCATCATCGATATCGACCGCCAAGTCGCCCAGCAATTGCGAGGTCGGTTTTAAATCTTGTCCGGCGTCCTTCATCGTCTTCAGGGTCGGCATGACAAGGATTTATGCCGGATCATAGTGCGCCGTTACAAGGCGGCGTTCGGCCGCCTCCACATCGAGGTCCCCCTTGACCCGAAAGAGGCCCAGACTCTCGCATGCGCTAATCTGGTCAAGAAATGGCAGGACATCATGATAGCCGGGCCTGTTCCAGAAATCGTGAACCGCGATGATCGTCGCTGGCGACACCCTAAGCGCTGTTTCCAAGATGCAGGCCACTCGAAAGCGGCCATCGATAAAGACCAGGTCAAGTTTGCCGTCACCGACATTTGACCAAGGGCGGCGCGCATAGTTCGGCCAGCTTGCCTGCTTCATACTCGGGCGGCCCAGCGCACCCACGGGACCGACGTCGGCATGGAGCAGCTCTAGCCTTCCTTGCTCCACAGCGCGGCCAAGGGCATCGTCCAATTTAAGCCGGTCAATCCAATCAGCGTCCGATTCGACAGAGGTTACATGGCCCACGCCCATTTTGATCGCCAGTGCCGTGCTGCCGCCCGCGCCGAACTCCAGCACGCGGTCGGATTGTCGAAGCAGTGAGGTCAGGAGCGCGAGTTCGCGAGGGCGCATCGCGGGCTTAGCCAACGATACCGGATCGAGCATTACATTGCCGCCAAGGACCAGCCGACGATATCGCCATGACGAGCCGAGCGGCTGAGCAATCGCCCTGTGGGCCTCAATAGGTCTTTCGACCATGTCCGCAGACTTTGCCAATGTCAGGGGTGTTGCGGTCATGTGCAGCGCCTCGGCAATAGATATGACCACCTTGTGCCCATCCCGAATGCACCGCGTCAAGCCGCAATCACAAACCTTCGCAAGGACATCATGGCGGCAGCCTAGCAACCCGGCAGAAGGCTCATCAAGGACTACTCCAAGTCGGGTCGCGACCTCTAATTTAAGCTCGTCGGGCTGCACACAGCACGTGCAGGACGATGTCGACGATGCCGGAGAGACCGCAATCACGGACCGCGTAAAACAGGACTTCAAGCTGGTGAACTGGCGCGCCGTCAAGGCGGCCCCAAAGCTAAAGGCCGATAAAAACCCGGAAAAGTTGTCCAAACTTATGGGAACTAAACGTCAGATTTCAACTTAACAATGACCGATCAAGGCTCTGTTAGAAATTACAGTTTTGATTTAGCGCGCATCATTCACGGCGCGAAAACGCGGCAAGGTCTGCGGGATCCTATTTCGACGCTCGGCCAAAACGCCAGATCAAGGCCGGAAGAAGCAATAGACTCATCAGGGTTGATGTGATCAGACCGCCCAGGATGACGAGCGCCATAGGGCCTTGGATTTCACGGCCCGCCTGCCCGGTTTGAAGCGCAAGCGGTGCCAGACCGAGCGCAGTGACCAGTGCAGTCATCAAGATGGGCAAGACACGCTCGCGCGTGGCAAGAACAACCGTTTCCAAAGACCAATCGCGCCCTTCATCTTTGACCAAATGGTCGGCATGCGAGATCAAAAGGATCGCATTGCGCGCTGCAACGCCAAATAGGGTCACAAAACCCACCAAGGCTCCAAGCGACAGCCCCGATCCCGTAACAGCAACGGCCAAGACACCGCCGACCATGGCAAAGGGAGCCGAAGCAACAATCAACCCAACAGACCGACCATTGCCAAAGGCGACCAGTAACAATGCCACCACCCCGACACTGGCCAAGGCTATGTTAAAGAGCAGCTCGCGCTGGGCCAATCTCGTCGCCTCAGCGGTTCCAGAGAACTCCAGGTGAACCCCAGGGGGAAGTTTTAGGCCCTTTAAGGCGGTTTGCGCCGCAGCAGTGATCTTAGCCACCTGACTTGGAGGCGGGTTTGTCGTGACGACCTGACGGCGCATACCGCCTTCATGTGAGATGATCGTCCGGCTATCGGTCAAAGAGACTCGCGCCACCGTCTGCAGGGCAACCATTTGACCGGTTGGCGACCGTAGCAAGAGTGAACCAACCGCTTCAGGATCTTGGCGGGCCTCTTCGGGCAAGGTTACGGCAATATCGATCGTTCTATCGGCCTTAAAGATCTGCGCCGCTGAAGTACCCTGATAGGCGATCTGGATCTGGGCCAGAACATCGTTCGCCGTGAAGCCCAGCTGCGCTAGCTCGTCGAAATTGAGTTCAACGCGCACAGACGGGGCCTTAGGCGGGGTTTGGATCTGGACATCGACCGCGCCAGGAACCTTCTCTAGCAACGCCGCAACCGCCGCGGCGGTCTGGTCGAGGACATCGAGATCTTGGCCATAGACCCCGATCGCCAACGAGGCCGTCTCTCCGGTCAAGCTCTCGCCGATGCGGTCGCCCAGGAAGGTCAAGACCTCAGTCGTTAGTCCCGGATAGTGACCAAGCACAGTGCGAATCTGATCTTGGATATGGTCTTGATCCTTACCGCTCAAGCCCGGCTTGAGCTCAACGTGGAATTCACTGCGTTCAGAACCCCAAGTGTCCTCACCGCCCTCAGCCCGTCCAATCTGCTGTTCTACGGTTTGGATCCCCGGAATGGCCAAAAGCTCTTTGCTTATACCGACGCCATAGTCCCGCATGACCGCCAAAGAGGTGCCGGGCGGTCCAGCGATACCCAGTACAAAGTGACCTTCTCGGAAGGCCGGTAAGAGCTCGCTGTTTAGAGTTAAGAAGCCGCCTGTAGTCGCGATGATCGCGGCGACCGTCAGGGCGCTGGCCAGCCGGGGCAGCGCACAGATCCGGCGCAAGATCTTCTCGTGCCAATCCTTGGCGCGAACCAGATAGGTTGGCTCCTCGGGAAGATTGGCCTTTTGCAACAATAGCAAGGTCAAGGGCGGCGTTACCACGAGGGCCACGATCAAGGAGGCCATGGTAGCAACAATGAAGGCCGCCGCGAGAGGACGGAAGAACGATCCCTGCAAACCATGGAGCATCAGCACAGGTAGCAGGACAAAGGCCACGACCAAGGTTGCATAGATCACCGGGGCCCGCACCTCGAGTGAGGCGGCTAGGATCGTCTCAATGGCTGAAACAGACCCTCCCCTATTAGCACGCAATCGCCGCACGATGTTTTCCACATCAATGACTGCGTCATCGACCACGACACCGAGGGCCACAGCCAGTCCTCCGAGCGTCATGGTGTTGATGCTCATGCCCATGGCGTTGAGGACAATGACCGCAGAAAGTAATGCGAGGGGAATGGAAACGAACGAGACCAAAACGGTTCGCGGGTCGCGCAAGAAGACAAACAGCACCAACCCGATCAGGACGGCGCCAATAGCGAGGTCATCCGACAGGCCCTTGAGGGCTGCTTCAATGAAATTGGCGGGCCGGTGCAGGCCCGTCTCAATTTCGACGCCCTGAGCTTTCAAGGCGGGGGTCAGATCGGACATGGCAGCCTCTACGGCGCGCGTCGCATCCAGTGTATTGGCCCCATACTGGCTAGATAGGCTGATCAGAACACCGGGCTTGCCCATCACCAGGGCATCGCCCTTAAGTGGAATGGCACCGTCCCGCACCTTGGCCACATCACCAATGCGCACGGGTATGCCATCGATGATCGAGACCAGACCCTTAGCTATGTCGGCGCTATTGGCCGCCTGACCTTGCGGTTCGATCAAGAGCCGCTGCTGCGGTGTATCGATCTGCCCGCCGCCGGTGACATTGGTCGAGGCCCGCACGGCAAAAATCAGATCGTCAAAGCTTAGACCCTTGGCTGCGAGAGCCTCTGGACGCGCTCGGACCTCGATGCGCCTTTGTAACCCGCCATAGAGCGTGGCGCGCGCCACACCGGGCACACTGAGGAGCCTTGGCTGAACCGTTGTCTCGACCAGATCGCGCAGGGCCATGGGATCAAGACGGGTGCTGGTGAAGCCTATTTTAAGAAGGTCCATGGTCGAGGAGGTCAGCGGCGCAACGACCGGAGACTTGACCCCCGCGGGCATGACTGTGCCGGACAGGGCCTCTGCTACAATTTGTCGAGCGCGGAAGGGATCACTGCCATCGGCAAAGACGACCGTAACGATCGACAGGCCCGCTATGGAGTCTGACCGAACCGATTGCACCCCCGCAGCCCCGGCGACGGCGCGTTCGACCGGACGGGTCACCAACTGCTCGACCTGATCGGCGGCAAAGCCCTCGGCTTCGGTCTGGATCTCGGCTTGAGCGGGAACAAAATCAGGAAAGACGTCGAACGAGGCGCGGGACAGCACTACGGCGCCATAGATCGCTAAAAAAAGGGCCGCAAGGGCCACAAGGCGTGGCCGAACCAGTGACCAACGAACGATGGCAGACAGCACGTCAGTCGTCCTTTTCGGCTGATGCCGTGCCAGCTGTTTCAGCGCTCAGCAGCATAGAACCGCCCTGAACGACCAAGGTTTCGCCAGCAGCGACGCCAGAGCGGGCGACCAGTCCGGCACCGTTGGCTTGACCGATCACGACTGCGCGGCGTTCAAATGTCGTGGGACTAAGCTTGATATAGACCCAAGTCTGCCCACCCGTCCTAAGAAGAGCAGCGCGAGGAATAACGACGCCGGAGCCCTTGAGCGGAAGGGTTAGACTGACCGGTGCGGTCAAACCTGCCGCCAGTCGCTTCGCCAACGGACCAGTGACTTGCCCGATCAATCCAGGCGAACCCATGCGCGTATCGGCTGTTCGCGCTGCGCCTAGGATGGTCACGCGAGCGGTGCCCAATCCTTCAAAGGTCGCCTCTACGGACTTCAGCCCCCCCTGCCCGGCTGCGCTAGCGGAATCGATACGCACCAAAACGGCTTGGCCCGTGGTCAAAAGGTCGATCAGGCCGGTTCTGCGCTCATCACTCAAAGTCCCAATGGGACCCCATTGAATCGCCAACTGTCGGCGATAGAGGGTGACCCGCGCGGCATCAACACGGGCTTGAGCCTGCGCGGCTTCTACCGCGCGCAGCGACATGGCCGATCCATTGGCATTCAGGCTCTTGGCCCGGGCCGCTTCGGCGCGGGAGGCATCCGCAACGGCGATGGCGGAAGTCAGATCAGCGTCCAAGCTTGCCAACGACAGGGGATCCAAGATCTTGGCATAGCCACTGACTGTTTCGGATTGACGGATCGAAGCGGCTGGTGCGGTCGCCAGATGAAGCCTCTGCTGAGTGGCAAGGGGCATCGACACAGGCGCGGCCAAGGCGGGGGCCGCAAGGCTCAGCGCCATCAGGCTGCTGATAGCCGCGCGTTTCAATGGGGTCATGGCTTGGCCTTTAAACGATCGACAGCAGTTTGTAGCCCTATCCTGTCCTGGACATTGAAGGGCCGGCGAAGGGCATCTTCCAGATCCGCTTGGGCGAGGCTCGCCAAATGTCTTGTCTCAAGAGCCGATAGGTTTGCTTCAGCGATAGCGGCCTTCGCAGAAGCAAAATCCAATCCGTCCGTTTCCCCAAATCGGTAGGTCATCTGAGCGTTGCCAAAGGCTTTGCGGGCCAACGGTAGGTCTGTTTGATCGGCTTGATTGCGATTGGTTTGAGCCTGCTTTAGCGCCGTCCAAGCCTGATCTACAGCGGCCATAACAGCCGCTTGGCTCGCTTCCAACGCCCTGCCCGCCTCTACTCGCCGGGCATTGGCTTCAGCGATGGCTGCACGGTTCAAATCATAGGGCGGAAGGCTCAGTCCAACGGAAAGGGGCAGTTTATCGACACCGCGTTCCCAGACATAGCCCGGGCCCAGCCGTAGCTCTGGATATTGCTTGGCATAGGCAAGACGCAGCTCAAGATCGGAGCGTTCATAGGTAGCGACGGCAGAGAGAATATCTTTGCGAAGCAGCACGGCGTCGCGTCGCCACATCACGAAGTCCGCCTGGTCAAACGCGCCATCGTCCACGTCAGCGGTGATCTTTAGGCTCTCGACCTTGTCTACCCTTACGCCCAATGCATCGGCCAACACCTGATCGGCGCGGGCGCGCCGCGCTTTGGCAGCGCGCTCAAGGCCTTGAGCCAAGGCGAGGTCAGATTTCATCCGCACCAGCGCCAAATCAGGCTCTTCACCCTGCTGGGCCCGCTGCGCCATCAAGGTCAAGGCGGTGCTGCGCGCCAACACCAGCTCAGAAGCAATTTTTTGCTCTTCATCGGCGTAACGCCGGTCAATCAGGCCGTGTTTGATCTTAGAATAGGTGCCCCAGAGCGCGTCGGCATAGGCATAGTAGGCTTCAAGCGCGGTCAGGTCCGCCGATTGAACGCGACTGTCGCGCCGCTGGCCGAGGTCGGTGGGCAGATCCAAGGCTGCCCCATAAAGCCAAGGCGATGTGCCGCCCGCCGCTTTGGAATATTCGGTCGTCAAGCTGAGGCTCGCAGCAGGACGAATTTTGGCGCTTTGCGCCGCGGCGCGCGCTGTCATGACGGACGATTGAGACTGTAATAGTGTCGGTGAAGTCTTTAGGGCTTGCGCCATGAGGTCGGACGGTGAGAGGCCCGCACCGTCTTGAACGCCCTCGAGCGGACGCACATCATAGAGCAACGGATAGGCCCCTAAATCGACGGATCGCGGCTCATACTGTGCGCAACCGCTCAGCAGCGCAAAAACGGAAATGATCGCCAGGTGTTTCAATATTTTGCCTTGGCCATTGGGATAGCGTGTATCTCTAACGGGAATGGTCGTCTGTTTGGTGACAATCGATTGTTTCTCGGTCTTATCACTCCACCAAAAGCGATAGGACACGATTTCAGTCAATGGCTCACACAAGATAAACAGCTGTCATCTTTGATCCATAGGCTGATTGAGTTGGCTATTCGAAAATGGAAATCGTGCTTTGAAACGCTCACTCGACGTTGCCTTGATCCTGACCCTCAGCCTTTGGTCGGGCGTTGCCACGGCACAGATCAAGCTGATCGGTATCGGTACACTGGATCACAGCGCCAAGGGCGCAAATGTCGACCTGTTGCCGGACAGCGCGCGGCTCGAAAACGGTGTGCCTGCCAATGTCCTTGGTGGGCTGGGCTCAGGCTTGGCCTACGCGGGTGGCGACACCTTTCTCGCGTTGCCCGACCGCGGACCGAATGCATCGCCCTACAATGGCTCCGTGGATGATACCGTCAGTTTCGTGTCTCGCTTTCAAACCCTGCGGATCAAGCTGTCTGAGCAGCCAGGGGGCTCAAATTTACCGATCGCGGTAAGCGTAGAGTTGATAGCGACGACCCCTCTGTTCAGTACCAAGCCCCTAACCTACGCCAAAGTCGGCCCTAGCCTTCCCGATGGCACGCCGAAGCTTAACGCCCGCGCCAAATATTATTTCACGGGCCGGTCCGACAATTTTGACCCTTCACATCCGTCGACTTGGGAAGGCAATGGCCGCCTTGATCCAGAAGGCCTGCGGATCTCGAACGATGGCGCAAGCGTTTATATTTCGGACGAATACGGGCCCTATCTTCGCCAGTTCAACCGCGCCACGGGGCAGATGATGGGCACCATCAAGCTCCCAGCCAATTTGGGTATCGAAACCCCTGCGCCTCGCGGAGCCGATGAAATAGCCGACAATCTTGAAGGTCGCACCGCCAATAAGGGAATGGAAGGCCTCGCCATCTCGCCCGACGGTAAGGTTCTGGTCGGAGCCATGCAGGCGGCCCTGCTGCAGGACGCCTCAGACCCCGCAACGAAAAAATTGATCCGTTTGATCCGGATCGATCTGGCGAGCGGGGCGGTTCAGGAATTTGGCTACCGGCTAACCGACGGTTCTGGGGTCAGTGAAATTTTGGCCATCAATAGCCACGAGTTTTTGCTGTTAGAGCGCGATGGCGCGGGTCTTGGCGATAAAAATCCAACGGCCGTAGCCAAGAAGCTTTTTCGCGTCGATCTGGCTAATGGAGTTGATATCACTGACCTCAAAGGTACGGCAGCATTGGCGGCGGTTTTGAAAAAGACGCTGGTCCTAGATGTCGTTGAGGCTCTTGCTGCAGGGGGCATAGACGCGAGCAATGTACCGGCCAAATTAGAGGGCATTGCCTTTGGCCCGGATGTGAAGGTCAAGGGGCAGAGCCTCCACACCCTCTTTATGACCAACGACAATGACTTTGGGCCCGATATAGCGGGCCCCAACCGTATCTATGTTTTTGGATTTGACGGTGACGACTTGCCCGCTAGCGACCCTCAAAAAATTAATTCAGCGAACTGACAATAACGTAAACGTCAGTAACGACACAATTTTAGTAATAAAAATTCACAAATCCTTCACTTGCTAATGTCGTTAGTAAGGCCTCAAAGCCCTCACAGGTAAGGTGGGCGGTGGATTCAAGATGAATCTTTAACCTGTATGCGCACCTCAATTTGCGTGGGGCAAAATTCATCATGACACGGACAATTTTTTCAAGATTACTAGCTGTTTCTAGCGTTTCTGCATTGGCCCTTTCGGCGTCATTAACATGGGCCAGTCAGGTACACGCCGCTGAGGCCGCAAAGCCTTCATCCGTCGACGCAAAAGAGGTCGAAGAGATCGTCGTGACCGCGCCGGTTGGCCGCGCTGCTGACGTTGCGCCGGTCAAGGCATCTTTGACTGCCGTCCAGCCACAAGCCGTTATCACCCGCAAGTTCATCGAAGAATCTGCCCCGCGCGTCGGTGACTTCACGACCACGGTCGTGTTGGCCCCCTCGATGGTCACCACCCCCAATCCGAACGGCTCCGGCGCAACAGACGGCGCGAAGCTGTCGATGCGCGGCTTTCAGGATGGCGAGTACAACATCACCTATGACGGTATCGCTTGGGGTGACACGAACGGTCCCAGCCACCACTCAAACTCATTCTTCCCCTCATCCACCATTGGCGGCGTCGTGGTCGATCGTGGACCTGGCTATGCAACCGATCTGGGCCAAGCCAATTTCGGCGGCGCGGTGAACCTTTACTCTTTGCCCTTCGAAGATGACTTTACGGTTCGCCAGACCCTCACGGTCGGCAGCTATGGCACCTCCCAGTCGGTCACCACGCTCGGCACCGGCCCGGTCAAGGCACTGCACGACGCTAACTTCGTCATGAACATCATGGGCTATAAGACCGACGGCTATTTGACCCATAGCCCGAGCGATGGCCTAAACGAATTTTTCAAGGCAACCTTGCCCGTCAATGACAAGGTGTCGATCACCGCGCTCTACACACACAACTACAATACCTATAACCAGAGCGACAGCGTCACCCCGGCCACCCTGGCCCAGACCGTGGCCTATGGTAAGCGCTTCTCGTTGAGCACTGACCCAACGCTGCAGACCTTCAAGGACTATAACTTCACCAAGAAGCAGACCGATTTTGGCTATATCCGCGCCAATGTCGATCTTGGCGGCGGTCTGAAGGCTGAAAATACCGCCTATAGCTACTGGTACAGCAACAAGACCCTTTCAGCAGCCAACGGCGCGGCAGATGCGACGATCGGTGCGGTCGCTCTAGCGGCTGCCAATAAGGTCATTTTGAACCCCGCAGCCGTCTATCCCATCGGCGGCGCAGGCTATTCCTCGACCCTCAAGGTCAACGGTATTCCGGGCTATACCAAGCGCAATGAATATCGCGTGCGCGGCGACATTCTAAAGTTCGACAAGGATTTTGCGACCGGCAAGGCGACGTTCGGCGTCATGTATGAGATGGCGCAAACCAGCCGTTCGCGCTTTGACTTTGACTGGGTCACATTCCGCCCTGATTACCGTGAAAAGGCCGCCCTGATCACCGGCGACTTTGGTTGCGCGGGCCTTCCAACCACGGTTGCGCCAGGCAAGACCTATAACGGTGCTTGCCAGGTTCCTCTGAACATCGCCTATAACGAATATTCAGGCTGGCATCAGTATCAGACATTCGCTCAATATGAGTGGAAGCCCAACGATAAGCTGACCGTCACGCCAGGTGTTAAGCACGTCAATTTCGAGCTCTATGTCCACGCACAGGCCTTGGCCGTGAAGGGCTCGATTCAACCCGCCAATACCTCCTCGACCTATACCGCGACCCTGCCGTTCCTCACTGCGAACTATCGCATTCAGCCAAACTGGGCGGTCTATGGCCAGTATGCTCAAGGCTTCTTGGTTCCCAGCATCGGCGTTTTCTATGTGAACGCCCCGGGCAAGAACAAGGTCGAGCCACAGACCTCGACCAACTATCAGCTTGGCACGGTCTATAACGCTGGCAATGTGACCATCGACGCTGACATCTACTATATCGACTTCAAGAACAAGATTCAGTCGGTGACCGATGTCGCGACCAATGAAACCTACCAGACCAACCTCGGCGGTGCGACCTACAAGGGCGTTGAAGGACAGATCACCTATGTCTGGGCCAAGGGCCTAAGCACCTTTGGTAACCTCTCGGTCAACAGCGCTGAAGGTAAGAATGACCCCTATAATGCCGGTTATAACGGCCATCAGCTTCCCAAGACGCCGTTCTGGACCGGTGCAGCTGGTGTGCGTTATCAAAAGAATGGCCTCTTCACCTCGGATGACAGCTTGATCGCGACCTTGAACGAAAAGATCATTGGCCCACAGTTCACCAATGGTGCCTCGGGTGCGACCGGACCTAGCGGCAAGATCCACGCCTTTGATCAGGCTGATCTGAGCGCCACCTATAGCCTTGGCCGTTACAGCATCCAGGCTCAACTGCTGAACCTGCAAGACCACCAAGATGTGACCTCGTTCAAGGGCTCTGCCCTTGTCGCGGGCACCAACCTGCCCGCCCAAACCCTCGCTCAGGGCGGCGCAGCCAACATCTTTACCTATCAGACCGGCCGCAGCTATCAGGTTACGCTAAAGGCCGTGTTCTAAACCAAACGTCAAAGGGCTCGGCGTGAACAGCGCCGAGCCACACCTTTCTTTGCAGGCCACCTCAAGGCTTTGACCATCAGGTCGATCCATCACTTTCGGAGCATCCCATGATCCGCCGCCTGTTGGTCAGCACCACTCTTATAGCCGCCATAAGCCTTGCGGCGCCGGTCTTAACCTCAACAGCGTCGGCGCAGGTTGCCAGTAAGCCGTCCGCCCCTTTGGTACCCGCCAAACCCAAAAAGGTGCTGAAGTACCTTATGGCCAGTGACATTGACCCCAAGCGTCTATTGCCGCCCCCTCCGGTGGACGGATCGGCCATGGCCTTGGCCGATCTTGCCGAATTGCATCGTATCATTGCCGCGCGGACGCCCGAGCGGTTGGGGCAGGCACAGTGGGATGATGACCACGAAGATGCCTCAGCCTTCAATGCCACGGTCGCTGCGGGTTTTGACGTTGCAAAAGTGCCTATGACCGCTGAACTACTAGAGGACGTCAATGTCGACGCCGGCCTAGCAGCGGCTGCTGCAAAGTCCCTGTTTGCCCGCAAACGCCCTTGGGCCGTAGACCCGACCATTCCGACCTGTGATCCAAACGATGCGCCGCTGACCTCTTATCCCAGCGGTCATTCAACGCGCGGCTATGCCATCGCCATGACCTATGCGCTGCTCATCCCTGAAAAGGCCCAAGCCTTTATGAGCCGCGGCGCGGACTACGCCTATAGCCGTCAGGTTTGCGGTTCGCACTATCCAAGCGACACCACTGCCAGTCAGGCCTTGGCCGCCGCGCTCGTAGCGACCCTCGTCAAAAATCCAGAATTCCAATCCAAGCTCGAAGCCGCACGCGCTGAACTTCGGGTCGGCCACCATACCGGGCAATAGGTCTTAGGGTTCAAATTGGGCGGGCCTCAGCCACAGTTAGCGCCCGTCACGGCAGCGGTCTGAGCAATATCGGACCTCGTCCCAGACCTTTTCCCATTTCTTGCGCCAAGCGAACGGCCGAGAACATTTCGCGCAGATTTTGGTGGGCAGATCACTTTTCTTGCGCATCTTCGGCACGATGTTTCTCCAGGCCTGATGAACCAAACGGCTCGCACTATCGTAACAGATAGGTCGATAAAGACACGTCTGCCCAGAGCTATGGACCCCTTATGAAAAGCCTATGTCTGGTACTTGGCGACCAGTTGACCAAAGGCTTAAGCGCCCTTGATGGGATCGATCCGGCCCGTGACATCATTTTTATGGCCGAGGTCGAGCAAGAGACCCGCTATGTCCCCCATCATAAGCAAAAGATTGTCCTGATCCTGTCGGCCATGCGCCACTTTGCCGAGACACTTCGACAAGAGGGCTTTCAGGTTCACTATGTTGCCCTCGACGATCCGGCCAATAGCGGATCCTTTAGCGGCGAGCTGGCCCGCGCCATCGCCCTGCATCAGCCTGATCGCGTCATTGCGACCGAGCCCGGAGAATGGCGGGTCGCAGATATGATGCGAGGTTGGGCCACCCAGCTTGGCGTTCCCCTTGAGGTTCGCGACGATGATCGGTTCTTCTGCTCTCGCCAGCGGTTTGCAAAGTGGGCCGAAGGCCGAAAATCCTATCGGATGGAGTTCTTCTACCGCGAAATGCGCCGCGAGACGGGCCTGCTGATGCAGGGTGATCAGCCCGAAGGCGGCGAATGGAACTATGATAAGGAAAATCGCAAGTCTCTGCCCGCAAACCACCCCCTCCCCTCGCGATTGCGCTTTGAGCCGGACGAGATAACCCGCGACGTGATGGCTCTGGTCGCGCGCCGTCACGCCGATCATTTCGGCGACTTGGAGCCGTTTGGCTGGGCCGTCACCCGTAAAGATGCCCTTGAGGCGCTCGATCATTTTATGACGGTCTGTCTGGTGGGCTATGGCGACTATCAAGACGCCATGAAGACCGGCGAGCCCTTCGTCTATCACGCGATCATTTCGCCCTATCTCAATTGCGGGCTGCTAACCCCCCGCGAAGTCTGCGCCCGCGCCCAGCAGGCCTTTTATGCAGGCCATGCCCCGCTCAATGCGGTGGAAGGCTTCATCCGCCAGATCTTGGGGTGGCGCGAATATATCCGCGGAATCTATTGGCACCATATGCCCGCCTATCAGGCGACCAATGCGTTGGAAGCCAATCGCCCCCTGCCCGACTTCTTCTGGACCGGCGACACGCAGATGAACTGTATGGCCCAAGTGATCAGCGACACCCGCCAACATGCCTATGCCCATCATATCCAAAGGCTGATGATCACCGGAAACTTCGCGCTACTGGCAGGCCTTGAACCGTGCGCCGTCGAGGAATGGTATTTGGCCGTCTATATCGACGCTTTCGAGTGGGTGGAACTGCCCAATACCCACGGCATGGTTCTGTTTGCCGATGGCGGAATGTTGGCCTCTAAGCCCTATGCAGCATCCGGTGCCTATATCTCCCGCATGTCCGATTACTGCAGCGGCTGTGCCTATGATGTGAAAGAAAAGAGTGGTCCCTCGGCCTGCCCCTTTAACCTGCTCTATTGGCATTTTTTGATCGAAAACCAGCAAAGATTGGCGACCAATCCCAGGTTGGCCATGCCCTATCGAACCCTTGGCAAGATGACCGATGATCGCAGAGCCCAGATTACCCGCGAGGCCAATGCGTTTTTAGACACGGGCATCCGCCTCAATCGCCCGAGACAGATGGCGCTGGACCTTTAGTCCTCACCAGGGGATAGGGACACCAAGATGATCAAAGAAGCCGCCGGTTTGATCCGGGTTCAACCCATCGATTACATCAAGAAGCCGCGCCGCAGAGCCCTCGGCGGTCTGAATCTCTAACCCGTCCTTGCTAAAGGGCGCGGAAAGGCCAGTGGCAACAGTTCCAGGATGAAGGGCAACGCAGATGGCGTCCGGCGAGCGCCGCTTCAATTCCACAGCCGCGGTCCTGACCAGTTGATTGAGCGCTGCCTTCGAAGCGCGATAGGAATACCATCCCCCCAAACGGTTATCGCCAATGCTGGCCACCCTTGCCGAGAGGGTGGCAAAGACGGATTTTCCGGTTCGCGGCATCAGGGGCAATACATGTTTCATGATCAGGGCCGGACCGATGGCATTGAGAGCGAAAGCTCGTGCCATCTTGGCCGCATCGATCTGTTGCAGGCTCTTTTCTGGACCCTGATTTTCGTCGTGTAGGAAGCCAGTCGCGTCAATAACAAGCCGGATTTCGCCCTTGCTGGCGCCATAGGCTGCAGCCCGCGCAAGGCTGGCCTCATCTAAGAGGTCGATTGCCACAGGTGTGGCGCGACTGAAGGCGACCACATGGTCAAACCTTTGACTTTCCAAAAGGGCTTGATTGAGCGCACGCCCAATACCGCCGCTCGCCCCAAAAACAACGGCAACGCCGCCGGTCTGAAAGGTGCCTAAACCCCTCGCAGTTTGAGTTTCATCCATTGATATTGGCCATCATCCTGCCGTGCCTTCCAATATGAGGTAGGGTTCATAGACCCTAAGGGTAGATCCTGTCGAACGATGGGCGCGATCAATCAATCTTGTGTTTGACCCTGCACCACGCGATGGTTCTGGATAGGGTTTCAGGAGCCAAAAAGTGTCAGACCACGAAGGCCAAACCGCAAATGCGGCTCAGATTGATTACTGGAACAAGACGGCCGGTCAAACCTGGGTGCAACTCCAAGACCAGCTTGATCGCCAGATCGAGCCCTTGGGCCTTGAGGGTATCAAGGTTCTAAACCCTTCGGTTGGCGAGCAGATCTTAGATGTTGGCTGTGGGTGTGGACAGACGAGCTTAACTCTCGGCGATCATGTTGGGCCCTCAGGTGGCATAACCGGCGTGGACATTTCCGCGCCGATGCTGGATGTCGCTAGGGCGCGGCCTGTGTCGGAAGGCGCGGGCCATCCAACCTTTGTAGAATGTGACGCACAAACCGCAAAGCTGGGTGAAAGTGTCTATGACGCCGTCTATTCGCGCTTTGGGGTCATGTTTTTCAGTGACCCTGTCGCGGCCTTTAAGAATATGCACCGCGCGCTAAAACCTCATGGTCGCCTCACCTTTGTCTGCTGGCGTCCCTTCCAAGACAATTTGTGGATGAGATTACCCATGGAGGCGGCTCGGCCGTTTCTTCCAGCTTCAACGCCATCAGATCCTACAGCGCCCGGTCCTTTTGCCTTTGCCGATGCCGGCCGGGTTCAATCCATTCTCACGCAAGCTGGTTTTACCGGGATTGGCCTGAGGCCCTTTGACATGGCCATTGGCGGGTCATCGCTTGATAAGACCGTCGCTTTGACCTTCAAGGTTGGTCCTCTGGCATCGATCCTAAGAGAACAGCCAGACCTGAAGCCGGTTATCGAAGAGGCCGTAAGGGCGGCGGTGTCCGCGTACCAAACACCGCAGGGTGTTCTTATGCCCGCCGCCGTTTGGATCGTTAGCGCGACAAAGGACTAGGGGGTGGGGTCTTGTCGGGTAAAGATCCGGCTTGATCTGACAATCTGTCATGTTCCAATGCTACGATTGGTTTTTGGAAGGCGATGACGGCGTCATTGCCCGTAACGGCAAGGGTTTGAAGATGACAAGATCGCACCTGAAGGCCCGAATGATCGCGCCCGTCAGCCTCGGACTGTTGTTATTGGCAACCACGCCCCTGCAAGCACAGCCAAGAGACGCGGCACCTCGGACCATCGGCCTTGCCACTACCCAAAACCCAAAGGCCATCCCCGGCGGCTTTGATCTGCCCAATGGCTGGCGGATCACTCCGGCCAGCAAGGCGCTCGCGAGCGCTGGCGATCTGATCTTGAAGATGGTCACCGCACCCGATGGCAAGGCGGTCATTGCCGTCAATTCCGGCTATCAGGCCCATGGCCTGACGGTCTTAGACCCTGTGACAAAGGCTGTGGTTCAGCGCATTGCCCTAAAGTCTACTTGGCTAGGCCTTGGCTGGTCGCCCGATGGCAAGACCCTCTATGTCTCTGGCGGCAATGCGGCCGGTGCTCCCGTACCCTCGGCGGCGCCCATCTACCTCTTTGACTACAAGGATGGCCGCCTTTCGGCCCAGCCGACCGCCACGCTCGATGAGACCTTGCCTCTGGACAAGGTCATGTGGTCCGGCGTCGCGCATCACCCGTCCAAGCCGCTGGTCTATGCGGCCAATCGGGGCGTCGATGACAAGCCGACCTATGTCGCCGTATTTGACGCGGTCAGTCATGCCTTGCTGACCCGTATTCCGGTCGAGATCAGTCCCTATGAGCTGGTCTTCTCCGCTGACGGGGGCCGCCTGTTCGTCTCCAACTGGTCCAGCCATTCGGTCAGCGTCATCGACACTGCGACCAATCAAGTGATCGCCACCCTTCAGGTTGGAGCCAACCCTAATGACATGGCCCTGTCTGCCGATGGGCGTCTGTTCGTTGCCTGCTCCGCCGACAATAGTGTCCATGTCATCGACACCAAGACCTTGACCGTATCTGAGCGCCTTTCGACGACCTTGCACCCCTTCTCGCCTCAAGGCTCCACACCCAATGCCCTGACCATCGATCCTGCGCGCAGCCGTCTTTATGTGGCCAATGCTGACAATAACAATGTTGCGGTCATCAATATCGCCAAGCCGGCCCGTAGCGACGTACTCGGCTTTATCCCAACCGGTTGGTATCCAGCAGCCTTGACGATCGCGGAAAAGGGCGACGCCCTCTATATTGGCGCAGCTAAGGGTCAGGCGGCCTATGCCGACCTGCACGGCCCAAGCTCGACCCTGAAAGATGCGCCGCGCGAGTCGATTAAAACCCTCCAGACCAGCACCATTGAGCGGGTATCGCTGAAGGATCTGGATAAGCGCCTTGAGGCCTATACCAAACAGACCCTCGCCAACTCGCCCTATAATGACACCCTGCTCTCTGCGGCCCGGCCATCAAAAGCGCCGTCTGTGATCCCAAGCCGCGTTGGGGCAGGATCACCGATTAAGCACGTCATCTACATCATCCGCGAGAACCGCACCTATGATCAGGTCCTTGGCGACCTGCCCGGAACCAATGGCGACCCGCGCCTGACCATCTTTGGCGAAAAGGTCACCCCAAACGCCCACGCGCTTGCCAAGCAATTTGGCACATTCGACAATTTCTACGCCGATGGCGAGGTCAGCGTCGATGGCCATTCCTGGTCAAATTCAGCCTATGCCACCGATTTTAATGAAAAGATGTGGCCCGCCAACTATGGCAGCCACTCCAAGGTTTCCAATGCCCCGGCCTATGTCCCAGCAGGCGGACATATTTGGGATCTGGCTCGGGCCAAGGGTCTTACCTATCGCAGCTACGGCGAATATGCCGCTCGCGTTAGCGACGGGGCGACCATGCAGGCTGCTCCAGGCGTTGATGGCCTGATTGGCCACGTTGCCGTTGATTATCTAGGGTTTGGCGCGCGCGACACGGACAATGTCAATGTCTTCCTGCGCGAATTTGATGGGTTCGAAGCGGCCTTTGACAGTGCTGACCCGGCCAAGCGTCTGCCCAACTTCTCGGTCATGTCGATGGGCGAGGACCATACCAGAGGCGCTACGCCCGGAGCCTTCACGCCCACGGCCATGGTCGCCAATAATGACTGGGCGCTCGCCCAGCTGATCGACCGGGTTAGTCATTCAAAATATTGGGCGCAGACGGCAATCTTCGTTGTCGAGGATGATGCTCAAGACGGGGCCGATCACGTCGACGCGCGCCGCACAGTTGCCCTCGCCATCAGCCCCTACAGCCGTTTGGGGAAGGTTGACTCCACGCTCTATTCGACGAGCTCAATGGTTCGCTCGATTGAGCTGCTTCTTGGCCTGCCGCCCATGAGCCAGTTCGATGCGGCCGCAACACCGCTCTATGCCGCCTTTGGCGACAAGCCAGACCTGACGCCCTACACCGCGATCGCACCCTTGGTCGACGTCAATGCCAAGAACCTTGTGACCGCTTGGGGGGCTGAAGAAAGCGCTAAGATGAACTTCGCCGAAGTCGATCGTGCCCCTATGGGCCGTCTGAACGAGATCATCTGGCGCAGTGTGAAGGGCGCAGATGTGCCCATGCCCTCCCCCGTCCATCGCTATCGCGCCCTTGTCCAAGGCCCGCAGGATGATGACGACTAGCCGCAAAAAGCTGCTATTTTGGGTCAGACATGACCCAAGATTTATCCAAGACCGATGAGCTACGGCCAGGGCAGCGCCTCGGCTCCATCCTACGTGCCTCAGCCGGGAATATGGTCGAATGTTTT
>Ga0304730_1001069_pt1 | contig 21669 bp, 19 predicted proteins | sample M_130628_MF_Meta_FD_190474 | JGI IMG/M metagenome (GOLD analysis project Ga0304730, IMG submission 190474) | Freshwater microbial communities from Lake Montjoie, Canada to study carbon cycling - M_130628_MF_MetaG (v2) (version 2) | ecosystem: Environmental > Aquatic > Freshwater > Lake | place...
CACGCTGATCTCGCGGATCGGCTCGGCCGCTTGGCCATCACGGCCCTCGTTGATCTGCGTCTTGAGTGCCATGGCGGTCAGTTCCGCGGGCAGGCCCGGCAGCGAGACCGTCTCCACGAGGATCGCCGTCACCTCCCGCTGCTCGCGGGGGAGCGGCGCGGGCGTGCCGGTGGCCGGCTCCTTGGGCTTCGCCGCCGTCGCCCCCTCGACCGGCTTCGCGTGCCCCTCCTGCAGATAGAAACCTTCCATGTTCACGTACACGCCGCGGTCGACGGGCGTGTCGGTCCGGGCGAGCACGCCGGTGACGGTGAATGGGTCGTGGACGAGGCCGTCATCGGCGCCGTGCGTCGGGGCGAAGGGATCGCCCGCCTTCAGGCCGAGTTTCGCGGCCACCTCGCAGCCGAGCACGCCGCCGAAAAACTCGTCATCGCGGAAGTTTCGGCCGGCGGCGAAGGCGAAGGTCCGGGGCGGTGCTGCCGCGGCGGAGTGGCCGAGCAGCCTGCCGAGCCAGCGGGGCAGGCCCGCCGGCGCACCGCCGCCGTAGGTGAGGCGGTCGAAGTAGGCGGCGCTGGTGCCGATCACGCGGTAGCCGCGAAAATAGTCTCCCATGCAGATCGGCACGGCGGTCTGCACGCTGCCGGCGAACGTGCCGGCGACGCCATCGGGGCGGGACGCCGCGGGGAGAAACTCCTCGTAGAACGCCCAGGAAATGTTCTCGATCGGCTTGCTGACCAGGTAAACGCTGTTGAGCACCAGTTGCAGCGGGCTGCCCTTCGCCCCCACGATCATGTTGTAGCCCAGGCCCGAGCCGGATTTGAAAGCCTGGGTGACGATGTTTCCGATCACCAGCGTGGCGACAACGAGCGCCACGCCGAGCGCGAGCGACAGGGCCGTCAGGCCGCTCGTCAGGAGCCGCTGCCGGATGGTGCGCCAGGCGATGCCGAAGAGTGACATGGAATTAGAGCGACATGGATTGTGGTGAGGCGGGTCGTGGTGGGACGGCTCAGCCGTGATGGACGGCCGCGCGGTTGAAGTCCTCGAGGCGGAGGCGCTTCGGGAACCTGGCGGCGACTTCTGGGGAGTGGGTGACGACGAGCAGGGCGACGTCGTGCTCGGCGCAGGTGCTCGTGAGCAGATCGATCACCTGATCCTGGTGGGCGGTGTCGATGCTCGCCGTCGGTTCGTCGGCGAGGACCACCCGCGGCCGGTTGGCGAGCGCCCGGGCCACGGCCACCCGCTGCTGCTGGCCGATCGAGAGTTCGCCCGGCTTGTGATCGAGGCGATGGGAGAGGCCGACCGAGGCGAGCAGGTCGGCGGCCCGCCAGCGGTCGGGTTTGCCACTGCCAAACGACATCGCGACCAGCACGTTCTCCAGCGCCGTGAACCCGGGCAGGAGGTTGAACTGCTGGAACACGAGGCCGAGCGTGTCGGCCCGAATCCTGTCGGTGGCCGCCTCGCCGAGCCGGGTGATGTCGTGGCCGGCGATGCGGACGCGGCCGGTGTCGGGCCGCATGATCCCGGAGATCACGTGGAGCAGCGTCGACTTGCCCGACCCGCTCTGGCCCGTAAGGGCGACCTGCTCCTTCTCATCGAGTGAGAACCGTTCGATGTCGAGCACGGCCACCGTCTCGCCGCCGGGCATGGCGAACGCCTTGCGGACATTTTCAAGTTCGACGACGGGGGATGGCATGGGAGGGAGTTTACCCGCGGCGGCTTGTTCGGGCTCCATGGTGGGGCTCGGGGTTGCCCGTGCCCGTCGCCGGGCGCTCGCTACGGGCATCCTGCCCTTCACTCGCTCGATGCTTTCTCCGCTCCGCCATCGTGGCTGCGCGGAGAAAGCAACGCCGGCTCCCGGGCACGGGCAACCCCTCGCAAAGAGTCGTTGATCGGCAGGCGGTTCTGGCTCTGCCGCGTTCAGGATCGGGCAGCCGGGCGGGTCGGGGGAAGTCGAGGCGAGTAGGCATATCCTTGCCTTCCGAAGCCGAGGCTTTCACCGCCCGCCCGGCGGTTTTGGCTCGTCAGGCTGGCATTCAGCGTGCGTTCCACCGCGGCTTGGCGGTGGCCGATTGAGCCGCCGGCGCACGGGCGTGTATCATCCCGACCCCGCCAGAAAGGCGTCGGCGTCCGCAACGGAGCGGAGCAGCCGGGCCCGTAGACACGCTTCCCAGGAGACTCGCCGTGCCCATTCGCGTCGGCATCAATGGTTTCGGCCGCATCGGCCGCCTCACCTACCGCGCCATCTACGAGAAGTACGGCCTCAACGGCGACGTGCAGGTGGTGGCCCTCAACGACCTCACCGACGCCAAGACCAATGCCCACCTCCTCGAGTTCGACTCCAACTACGGCCCGTTCAAGGGCCAGGTGGGCTATGAGGGCAACGACCTGTTCGTGGATGGCAAGAAGATCCACGTGTTCGCCGAGAAGGATCCGGGGTCGATCCCGTGGGGCAGCCAGGACGTGCAGATCGTCGTGGAGAGCACCGGCTTCTTCACCGATGCCACCAAGGCCGTCGCCCACAAGCGCGACAGCGTCAAGAAGGTCGTGATCTCGGCCCCGGCGAAGAACGAAGACCTGACGATCGTGCTCGGGGTCAACAACGAGATGTACGACCCGAAGAAGCACCACGTGATCTCCAACGCCTCCTGCACCACCAACGGCCTGGCGCCGGTGGCCAAGGTGCTCCACGAGACCTGGGGCATCGACCGGGGTCTCCTGACCACGGTGCACGCCTACACCAACTCGCAGAAGACGGTCGACACCGCCGCCAAGGACCTGCGTGACGCCCGGGCCGCGGCCCTCAACATCGTGCCCTCGAGCACGGGTGCGGCACGGGCCGTGGGCCTCGTGATCCCGGCCCTGCAGGGGAAGTTCACCGGCATGGCCTTCCGCGTGCCGACGCCGACGGTGAGCGTCGTCGACTTCACGGCGATCCTCGGCAAGGACGCCGCGCCGGCCGACATCAACGCGGCCATGAAGAAGGCCGCCGAGGGTCCGCTCAAGGGGATCCTGCGGTACACCGACAAGGAGTTGGTGTCGACCGACCTCAAGGGCGACCCGCACAGCTCGATCTTCTCGGCGGTTGATACGATCGGCCTGGGGAACTTCGTGAAGGTGGTGAGCTGGTACGACAACGAGTGGGGCTACTCCAACCGCGTTGCCGACCTGCTCAACTTCCTCGAAGACCGCGGGCTGTAATTACGCCGGCAATGCCATCGTGGCCATTGCCGGCTGGGGTTCGCTCAGCATCCTACGTCGCGGGCAATGCCACTGTGGCCATTGCCGGCTGAGGTTCGCTCTGCACCCTGCGTCGCGTGAGGCCGATCGTGCCTTCGGGTGGCGAGGTGTGAGCCATGGATTCGAGATCCGCGATCCTGCGTAGGTACGCGACGGCTCTGGCCATTGTGGGCCTCGTACTTTTGTTTCGCTGGTTGCTCACGCCGATCGTCGCTGGCGCGATCCCTTTCCTGCCGGTCTATATCGCCGTCACGCTCACCGCGTTTTACTGCGGCGTGGGGCCAACCGTGCTGGCCTTCGTGCTCACGTTCCTCGCGAGCGACTACCTATTCACGCCGCCGCGACGCTCGGTGTTTGCGATCACCACCGCCAAGCAGGCGGTCAATCACGCGCTCTCCGTGGGCTGGTCCGTAGCCGCCGCGGTGATGGTCACGTACATGCGCCGCAAGGTCGACCAAGCGGAACGTGATCGCTGGTCCCTCCAGGCCGAGATCGGCGAGCGGGAGAAGGCGCAGAGCATGCTCCAAGACAAGGAAAAGGTGCTGCGGAGGCTGATCGACGTCCAGGAAAGTGAGAAGCAGACGATCGGCCACGACATCCACGACGGCCTTCTCCAGTACGTGATTGGCGGACGGATGCTGCTCGAGAGCTTTGAGAGGGGCAATCTCGACGCCCACCAGCGAGACACGCTCGACTCCGTGATCGGCTATCTCTCCAGGGGGATCGACGACGCCAGGCAGGTGGTCCGTGGGGTGCGGCCCACGGTGCTGGACGATCTGGGCTTGCAGGCGGCCATCGACGACTTGGCCGATCAGTACCGCGAAGCGGGCGTGCACGTCGAATGCACCATGGACCGCAGCCTGGACGGTGTAGCCCCGTCGCTCAAAACAACCGTCTACCGCATCACGCAGGAGGCGCTCGCCAACGCGCGGAAGCACAGCGGGTCAGGCAGGCTGCTGGTTGGCCTCGAGCGGCAGGGGGCCGACCTGGTGCTGACGATCGAGGATTTCGGGTGCGGTTTCGATACGCAGGGCGCAGCCGATAAGGGCTTCGGTCTTACCGGTATGGCCGAGCGGGCCCGGCTGGCCGGCGGTGAGTGCCGGGTAGTGTCGAAGCGGGGAGGCGGAACGAAGGTGGTTTGTCGGTTGCCGATCGTTGCGCCTCGCGGCGACACGACGGATTCAACAGACGCCTGAGCCGCCCGACGTCAGCGCGTCGGGATCGTGGCATCGGTTTCGAGCACCGCCCCTTCGGGGCCGGTGATCCGCACCGCCACCCGCACGTGGTCGCCGGTCGGCGGCACGCCGGTCCAGCGGAGCGGAAAGTGCATCCCGCGGAGTCGTGTGGTTGGCCGGAAATGCGTGGCGGCCTGCTCGGTCGGGATGGTCCAGGAAGCGATCGGTGTGGACGGTGCCGAGGCGTCGAATACCGCGATTGCCACGACGCCGGGGGCGGGTACGAGCTTCTCGGCCGCGTCGCGGGGCTCGAACGTCACCGCGATGCCGTCGGTCGTTCCATCGCCATTGTCGTCGAAGCAGCTGGTGGTCGCGGTGCTGATCTCGATCCTGATCGGGCGGCTGTCGGACAGGGGCTGGTCGTAGGCCACGGGAATGGCGACCGGGAGCGGCTGCGATTCCGGCGGGCCGGCCGCTGGCGCTGCCGCGGAATCGCTCGGCTCTGGAAGCGCGAGGGGAGTTGGCTCGGACGTCGATGACGGCTTCACCGGGAGCGGCGGGATGTTGTCGAGCGCGGGAGGCGCGAGCGGCGCAGCGGCGGGGGCGGGACCGCGGATTGCCTCCGGGATCTGAAGGGCCGGCGGCACCGTGACCGGCGCTGAGGCGGGCCGGGGTGCGCCCGTCCGTGATCGGCCCAGTGAGTCGCCTGGGGTCACCCCGAGCTGCTTCCGGAGGCTCTGATTCTCGCCCGACAGCATGTCGAGGCGGGCGCACTTGTCCTGCAGCTCGTCCTGCAACTGGTAGATCTGATCCTCTTGGTAGCGGAGCTCCCGCTCCAGGAGTTGCTGGCTCAAGTCACTCTTGCAGCCCGCGGTCGCGACGCACGAGAACGCGACGATGGCAGTCCATCGGCTCGCGTGCCAGCGGCATCGGTCGTGCGACCACATCGAAGCGTCTCCGAGTGCCCGGGTTGCGGCGGCGAGGCCGTCCGTCCAGGGGCATGCTGTCATCCGGCTTCCACCGGGCGGCAGACGCTAGCAAACACCGACACCATCCCGCAATCGCAGGATCCCCCGTGGATGAGGGCCCTTTTGGGCCGCGGGGTGGTCGGCTCAGGCCGTCTTGTTGGCCGGCATCCGCTCGATCACCTCGTCGATCAGCCGATAGTCTCGCGCCTCCTGCGCCGACATGAACCGGTCACGATCGGTGTCCTGCTCGATCTTCTCCAGCGGATGGCCCGTGTGCTTGAGCAGGATGCCATTGAGCTTGTGCTTGATATTTTTGAACTCTTTGGCGTGGATCATGATCTCTTCGGCCGTGCCCTCCATGCCGGCGAGCGGCTGGTGGATCATGATCCGGGCGTTGGGCAGAGCCCGACGCTTGCCGTTCGCTCCGGCGGCGAGCAGCACCGCCCCCATCGAGGCCGCCTGGCCGATGCAGTAGGTGGCCACGTCGCACGTCACGAACTGCATCGTGTCGTAGATTGCGAGGCCTGCCGTCACACTGCCGCCGGGCGAGTTGATATAGAGGTGGATGTCGCTTTTGGGGTCATCCGATTGCAGAAAGAGCAGCTGGGCCACAATGGCGTTTGCGACCTCGTCGTTCACCTGCGTGCCCAGGAACACGATGCGGTCCTTGAGCAGGCGGCTGTAGATGTCCATCGCCCGCTCTTCGCGGCCGCTCTTCTCGATGACGTAGGGAATCAGGGGCATGGCGTGGGTTTCTTTTCTGGATGGCGGAACGGACGACGCTGGGCTCAGTCCTTCTCCTGCTCCTCGGGCAGCACCGGCGGCTTCGTCAGCACCTCGTCGACGAGGCCGTACTCCTTCGACTCGGTCGCCGAGAGGTAACGGTCGCGGTCGGTGTCTTTGGCGATCCGCTCGATCGGCTGGCCGGTGTGGTGGGCCAGGATTTCGTTGAGCACCGCCCGCGTCTTGATGATCTCGTCGGCCTGGATCTCGATGTCGCTCACCTGGCCTCCCACCTGGCCATACGGCTGGTGGATCATCACCTTGGCATGCGGCAGGACGAATCGCTTTCCCTTGGCACCACCGGCGAGCAGCACGGCGCCGCCGCTGGCCGCAAGGCCGACGCAGTAGGTCGCCACCGGGCAGGAGAGGATCTGCATTGTGTCGTAGATCGCCATCGTCGCCGTGACGCTGCCGCCGGGGGAGTTGATGTAGAAGTGGATGTCCTTCCGGCGGTTCTCGCTCTGCAGATAGAGCAGCTTCATCACCAGTTCGTTGGCGTTGCCGTCGAAGATCTCGCCCTGCAGGAGGATGATCCGGTTTTCGAGCAGGAGATCCCCGAGCGTCATCGTCCGCTGCCGCTGGTAGTCGCGGTAGGCGCTCGACGCGGAGGCGGCCGTCACGGGCGGGAGAAACGGCGATGCGTGGTGATCGTGGCGTTGCATGGGCTGCGCTGGGGGTGACGGGTCGGGGCGACGGCCGGGCCGCCGGCTAGCCACGCTGGCCGGGCCGGGGGGTTGGCTCGGGCTGCGTGGCGGTCGGGATCTCCTCCTCGCCCACCACGATGCCACACACCGCATGGTCGATCGCCTCGGCATCCGGCCGGGCGAACTCAAACGGCGTGTCCTTGAACGAGGCGTGGGAGGTGATCAGGTCGATCGTCTTCCGCTCGATGATCTGGTTGCGGAGCACGTCCATCAAGCCGCGCCGCTCGAGGCTCGCCCGGACGCGGCGCGGGGACTCGCCCGACTGGGCCGCGACCGCGCGGATCTCCTCGTCGTAGTCGGCGGCGTTGTCGGCGATGCCCTCATCCTCTGCAATCCTCTCGAGGATGAAGTGTTCCTTGAGGGCCCGGGCCGTGCTCGCCATCACGCTCTGGCGGAGTTCGTTGACGTAGCGGCGGATCGAGTCGTCGTCGAAGCCGCTCCGGCGGAGTTCGAGAATCGCCCGCTCGAGTTCCCGCTGGGCCTGACGCCGCAGCAGGGACGGAGGCAGCTCCCACGAGGCCGAGGCGGTCAGGGCGCTGGCCACTTGCTGCCGAACTTGCTTGCGGCGGTGCCATTCGAGCTGCCCCTCGAGCTGCTTCAGCACCGCGGCCTTGAGGGCGTCGGCCGACTCGAAGCCGCCGAGCTCTTCGAGAAGGGTCGGCGTCATCTCGGGAAGCTCGAGCCGCTTCACATCGAGGACGGTGAGTTCCATCGTCACGTCCTTGCCGCGGACGTCCTCGAGGGCCGCCTCGTCCGACACCTTCACGGTCGCGGAGACGGTCGTGCCTGGCTTGGCCTTGGCGACGAGTTTTGCGAAGCCAGGAAGCTCGGCATCGGCAAACGAGAGCCGGTCGCGGACGATGATCTCGGCCTCGTCGGCCTCGGACAACACTCGATCTCCGTCCTTGAAGGTGAGCTTTGCCACGATCAGATCGCCGGCGGATGCGGCGCCGTCGTGCGGCACGAATCGGGCGCGTTCGCGGAGGTGGCCGCCGAGCGCCTCGTCGACGTCGGCGTCGGTGATCTCGCGGGCGGGCCGGGAGATCGACAGACCCTTCCACTTCGGCATTTCGAACTCAGGCCTGACCTCGATCGAAAACTCAAAGGTCATCGGACCATCGTCGGGCAGGAGCACCGCATTCACGTCGAGTTCGGGTTCGCTGATCGGCGAGAGCTTCTGCTGTTCCGACACCTGCGTCATGGCGTCGGTGAGGAGTTTCGAGCGGATCTGGTCGGAGAGTTCCGACTTGAACCGGCTGCTGACGAGCCTCCGCGGAGCGCGGCCCGGTCGGAAGCCAGGCAGCAACGCCGTCGGCACCAGGTCGCCGAGCGCCTCGTCGCGGTAGCGGTCGATGTCCTCGCGAGGAATCGTCACCTTCACCCGCCGCTGGCAGGTCGAGACGGTGTCGACGGCAACGTCGAGGGCAAGCGGCTTAGGAAGGCCCTCGGAGGCCTCGGGGCTGGCGACGGCAGATGCATCGGACGCTGACATGAACGGTTCCGGAACGAGGGTCGTTGAAGAAGGCATCCCGCCCGTGGAGACGTCCCTGGGGAGATCTCCAGGGAGATCTCTCTGGAGAGAGCGGCACGACGGAAGGGCGGGGACATTCCCGGAGTCGCCATGCCGCCACCAGGACAACCTGGCCGGCCCAGTCGACACCGAGACACGGGACAAAGCGGGTGATGGGATTCGAACCCACGACAACCACGTTGGCAACGTGGTGCTCTACCAACTGAGCTACACCCGCAGGAGTCATCCGCAGGGTCGGAAACCACCGCCGGAGCAGCGGAATTCCAGCCTGCAAACGCTCCGGGATTATAGGCTGGCACGATGCCGCCGCAAGGTCACCCCCTGGGCCGCCCGGGATTTCGGAGCAGCCTGGGCGGGCGTGAGTTGGAGGCCCTTCTGACCGGTGTACACTCGCAGAAAACCGTCGGCGGAGGCTCTTCATGACGACCCAACCCAGCACGTCGCGGCGGGTCACCGTGCTCGATCTGGCTGCGGCCAGAGAGCGGGCCAGGCCGCTCTCGATGGTCACGGCCTACGATTGGCCCACGGGCCGGCTCGCCGATGATGCGGGTGTCGACTGCGTGCTCGTCGGCGACAGCGTGGCGATGGTGGTCGCCGGCCGCTCCTCGACCATCCCCGCCACGCTCGAGCAGATGATCTACCACGGCGAGATCGTGTCGCGGGCCGTCTCACGGGCGCTGGTCGTCGTCGACCTGCCCTTTCCGTTTCAGCATCTCGGCGTGCGGACGGCGGTCGAGGCCTGCGCCCGGATTCTCAAGGAGACCGGCTGCCAGGCGGTGAAGCTCGAGGGCACCGCGGGCCAGGCCGACGTGATTGCCGGGATCGTGGCTGCTGGCATCCCGGTGATGGGGCACGTCGGCCTGCGGCCGCAGGCGGTGCACCAGCTCGGTGGCTATCGGATGCAGCGCGACGAGGATCGGCTCATGGTCGACGCCCGGGCTGCAGCCGACGCCGGCGCGTTCGCTGTCGTGCTCGAGTGCATTCCGCGGGCGGTGGCTGCCGCGATCACAAAGGCCCTGCATGTTCCCACGATCGGGATCGGAGCCGGCCCCGATTGCGACGGCCAGGTGCTCGTGATGCACGATCTCGTCGGGCTCTCCCCTGACCGTGTGCCGAAGTTCGTCCGCGGCTACGCCGACGCCAAGGCGACGATCGCCGAGGCGCTGGCTCGCTGGCGGGCCGATGTCGAGCGGCGGGAGTTTCCTGGCCCGGGTGAGACCCTGGGGTAGGGTGTCGCAGGTTGCACGGGCGCTACCCGAGGCGTGACGCTCTTCCGCCACCGCGACCGCGCCACCGCGACCGCGTCTACGCGGCCCTGCCGTGGGGTCTGTGGCGATTAAGGAATGACGACTTCGTCGGAGATCACCACTGGCTTGCCCGCCGTGATGCCAGCCGGCGTCGGTAGCGAGGCGCCGGGGCCCGGCGAACCTCCCGGACCAGCGGGCATCACCGCGCCAGCGGGGATGCCAGTAGGCACTCCGCCCTCAACCACGGTTCCACCGCCCTCGCAGGAGTTGCAGCCTGTCGAGACCGGCGCCGACTCGCAGCATTGCGACTGCGACTGCTGACCGCAGACCCGCGGCGCCGCAGCCGGCGCCGCGATCGCCGCGCCTGGTGGCGTGAATCCGGGCGGCAGGTGCCCGAAGCACTTCTCGTACTTCCACACCTCCATCGCGATGTACCGCTCGTTGAGCGACTTGCAGCCACCGGCAGATCCAACGGCGACCACGGCCGTCAACGCCAGCAGCCGACGGGCCCAATCCTGTGCACGCATCGATCCGTCTCCTCGGACGGCCGTGGTGCCCGCAGACAAGCGGGGATGAACTCATGCCCCATCGCGCGGTCGTCACCAACAGCCACGCAACCCTACCCCACGGTGGTCGCGCGGCAACTGAAAAGGTCGGGAGTCCGGCGCGCGGACGCAGAACTGGTGGCAGACCCTGCGGGTCGTGTCGGACGGGCCGTCGGCCACCACGTCGCGCGAGGCGAATCAGCCCTTCCGGTGCCGGATGCGGGCTCGCATCCGCCGCTTCTTCTGACCCAGTTTCCGCCGACCCTTGCCCGTTTTCTTAACGCCCATTCTGTCCTCCACGTGGCCGACGGCGCCCATAGCTTCGGCCGTCGGGCTCGCGGACGTTGTAAGATGGCCCCTTCCCCGTTGCAAGCATCCCCGGCAACCATCCGCGGCATGATCGTGTTCTTCCCCACCTACGCGAGCCGTACGCCGCATGGGTGGACGGCTCGGCTGGCAGGCATGGTCGCCAGGCCGCTGCCCGAGCGGAGCCGGCGGCGGGTGCTGGCGGTGGCCGTGCTACGGCGTCTGCTCGATCTCGGTGAGGCAGAAATGGCCTCGGAAATCTTCCGCCGCCGGGCGGAGATGTTCCTGTTTCGCAGGGTCGCGGGCCACCGCATCCGGATCATGCTCGGCGATCGTATTGTCGATGTCGGTTATACCGACAAGGCGGGCCATTTCGAGACGCGCGTAGATTTTGATGACGAGTTTTCGGCGGCGTGGACGGTTGCCGATGGGGCCGCCGGACGGCGGCTCGAGTATGCCGGTGTGGCCGATCCGGACAGCGATGAGGGAGATGGTGTGCCGACCGGCACGGGATGCGTCCACCTCATCGAGGACTCGGGCACGTCGGTGATCTCCGACATCGACGACACCGTGAAGTTCAGCAACGTCGCTGACAAGCGAGAGCTTCTCCGCAACACGCTGCTCCGCGAGTTCATCCCCGTGGAGGGCATGCCCGAGACGTATCGGCGCTGGCGGGAGGCCGGAGTGGATTTTCACTACGTGTCGAGCAGCCCCTGGCAGCTCTCCGATCCGCTGTGCCGCTTTCTCGGTCAGGCCGGCCTGCCCGCGGGCTCGATGCACCTCAAGCTCTTCCGCCTCAAGGATTCGACGCCGCTCGGGCGGCTGCCATCTCGAAAGCGCGGCAAGCGGAGGACGATCGATCGCATCATCGATGACTTCCCGGGGCGGCGGTTCGTGCTCGTGGGCGACTCCGGAGAGCGGGACCCCGAGATCTACGCCTCGATCGCCCAGCGGCGGCCCGAACAGATTTCCGGCATCCTGATCCGCGAAGTTCCCTCGAAGTCATCGCGGGCGAAGGTTCGCGAGCGACTCGCCAAACTCGCCCGCCGGCTGCCGCCCAATTGCCTGACCGTGTTTCAATCCCCAGACGAGCTATCCGACCTCCAGATGCGCGGCGGTTGAGCGGTCTGCCGGCATGCGTCCAGACGTAGGTGCAGGTTGTCAACCTGCACCTGACACCCTGGTCGGCGCACGCGGCACTGGTTCCACTCACCCCGGATCGTCGAAGGCATTCTGGTAGTGCTCGACGACGGACTTGCCGGCGGCGTCGAAGGTGACGGCCACCACGTCGATCCGCACGCTCTGGTCCTCGAGTCGATGGCGACGGATGTAGGCATTGACGAGGGTCGCCAGCCGCCGCTGCTTCGCGAAGCCCACGGTCTCGGCCGGATGACCATGGGCGGTGTCGGAGCGCGTGCGGACCTCGACGAAGACCACCGTGCGGCCGTCGAGGGCGACGATGTCAATGTCGCCGCGGAGCACCCGCTCGCGGCGGCCGACGATCCGGTAGCCGAGCCCGCGGAGATACTTCGCCGCCTCGTCCTCGCCGCGGCGACCGAGTTCGTCTCGGGAGATCGCCACGGGCATGCCCCCGCATCAGGTGGTGGCCGAAGCTGCCTTCTTGCCCTTCCCTGCGGCCGACTTCCCGGCGGCCGACTTCTCGGTGACCACGTCGTCCCGCTTCTCGCGGAGACGGGTCGACTTGCCCGAGCGGTCGCGGAGGTAGTAGAGCTTCGCCCGCTTCGACACGCCCGACCGCTTGACCTCGATCTTGGCGATCTTCGGCGAATGGACGGGGAACTTCCGCTCCACGCCCTCGCCCGCCACGATCCGGCGAACGGTGAACATCTCGCGGCTGCCGGCGCCGCTCTTGGCGATCACGACGCCGTTGAAGATCTGAACCCGCTCCTTCTCGCCCTCGAGAATCCGGGTGTGGACATCGACGGTGTCGCCGATCTCAAAACGGGCGGTCTCGGGCTTGAGGCTCGAGGCCTCGACGGCGGCAAGCATTTTGCGACTCACGATGCGCTCCTCTGGGGGTGGCTTGTTAGGGGTGGCTTGTTACGAGTGACTGGGGGAATGAACGGCGAGTGGCCGGCCCCGCTTTGCGGTCGCCGCGACGGCCTGCTCACGCCGCCAGGTGGCGATCCGGCCATGGTCGCCCGAGAGCAGGATCTCGGGCACGGCGAGACCGCGGAAATCCCGCGGCCGCGTGTACTGGGGGCCCTCGATGAGCCGGTCGGCTCCCGAGAACGAATCCTGGCCCGCGCTCTCCTCGTGGCCGAGCACGCCGGGCAGCAGGCGGGCGACGGCATCGACCACGACCATCGCGGCGACCTCGCCGCCCGAGAGCACGTAGTCGCCGATCGAGAGTTCTTCGGCGGCGAGCGTCGCGCTGATCCGGGCGTCGAAGCCCTCGTAGCGGCCGCAGACCAGCACGATGCGATCGAGGGTCGCGAGTTCCTCGACCGCGGCCTGATCGAGCTGCCGGCCACCCGGCGTGAGGAGAAACGTGCGGCCTGCGGGTGCGGACTCAGCCTGCACAGCCTCGACGCACGACACCACCGGCCCCGGCATCAGCAGCATCCCGGGACCGCCGCCAAAGGGGCGGTCGTCCACCTGCCGGTGCACGCCCTCGGCGAAGTCACGGATGTTGGTCAGCCGGACGTCGATCAGACCCGCGCGGCGCGCAGACCCAAGCAGGCTTCCGTCGAGGAAGCTCGTGAACATCTCGGGGAACAGCGTGACGATGTCGATGCGCATGACGGTGACGCGATCGGCGCGGTCGTCCGGCCGCCGGGCTTAGGCGGGATCGGGGCGACGCGGGCTCACTCGGCCTTCGGCTCTTCGGCGGGGGCTTCGGCTGCTGGCTCGGCGACGGCTTCCGCCACCGCTTCGGCCACGGCGGCCGTGGCGGGTGCCTCGGCCGCAGGTTCGGTCTTGGGCGTGGGCACGAAGGCCGGCTCGCCCGGATCGGGAACGATCCGCTGCATCGAGAGCTTCGCGCGGGCCGCCTCCATCTGCGTCACGTGCGTGCCGTTCGTCCCATACTTCTTGATCAGCACGCGGACGGCGTCGCTCGGTTGCGCGCCGACGGAGATCCAGTAGTCGACCCGCGGGCCGTTGAGCGTGCAGCGGGCATCGGTCTCCGGGACGTGGGGATCGTAGGTGCCGAGTTCCTCGATCACACGGCCGTCGCGGGGACTGCGCCGGTCGGTTGCGCAAATCCGGTAGTATTCGCGGTTCTTCCGGCCCATCCGCTTCATTCGAATCGCCACTGCCACGGTCGGGAATCTCCAATAAGCCTAGGAATGCTCGGGGATCGTCGAGCCCCCTATGGTAGCCGGGCTTTGCCGGAACCCAAGACCTGCCCCGTTGCCCCCTGTTTTCGGCGTAATCTCAGTGGAATCCGTGACAAAAGTGACCGACGCTCGCCCCGCTGCGGTTTCGGCAGACGAACTGGAAGCCATGGACGTGTCTGGCTTCTGCGCCTCCATCGAGCGGCTGAAGGCTGACATCTATCGGCAGATCGGACCGGCCGACTTCGTCCACCTTCGCCGCATCGAACTCTACGGAAGGTTCGCCACACTCGTGGGCTACGCCACTGCCTGGATCATCCCCAATCCCGCGACGGCATTTGTTCTCAGCCTCGGGCAGTTCACCCGCTGGCTGCTCGCCCACCACATCATCCACCGCGGCTACGACCGCGTGCCGGGGATTCCGGCCCGCTATACCAGCCGCGTGTTCGCCCGTGGCTGGCGGCGGTTCATCGACTGGTTCGACTGGCTCCATCCCGAGGCCTGGGACTACGAGCACAACGTCCTCCATCACTACCACACGGGCGAGGACGCCGACCCGGACGTGGCCGAGCGGCACCTCGAGTTTCTCCGCCGCATGCGGGTGCCGCGGTGGCTGAAGTATGCCCTGATCGCGGCGGTGGCCTGCACGTGGAAAATCATCTACTACGCCCCCAACTCGATGAGCGTGCTCGATCCCACGAGCCGCAAGCGGCTGCGGCACGAGAAAATCCTCTCCCTGACGGTGGGCAGCGTGATCGACTTCCGCCGCTCGGCGGTCCGCCGGCTCTGGCTCGTCTGCTACCTGCCCTACGCCACCTGGCACTTTGGCATTGTTCCGCTGCTCTTTCTGCCGCTGGGCACGACGGCGGTGTGGTGCGTGCTCGTCAACAAGCTGCTTGCCGAGGCGATCACCAACGCCCATGCGTTCCTCGTGATCGGCCCCAACCACACCGCCAACGACCTCTATCGGTTCGCCTTCCACTACGACCGCAAGGAGGAGTTCTACGTCACGCAGGTGATGGGCTCGGCGAACTACCGCTGCGGCAGCGAGTTGACCGACTACCTGAGCATCTGGCTCAACTACCAGATCGAGCACCACCTGTTTCCCGACCTGCCAATGCGGCAGTACACCCGCATCCAGCCCGTGGTGAAGGCGATCTGCGAGCGGCACGGCATTCCCTACCGGCAGGAGAGCGTGTTTCAGCGGTTCGGTCGGATGCTCGACGTGGCGGTGGGGAAGACGAGCATGCGAGAACTGGAAGCTTTTCCACGGCCAGCCCCTCGAGGAGAACAGCGATCTCATTCGCGTTGTTAGGGAGATCGACGTTTGGCTGGCGCGAGATCCGCTTGAGAGCGTGGCGAGTAGCACAGGTTTTCAACCTGTGCCGGGTGGCCGCAGGTTGAAAACCTGCGCTACGTATTCCGCCATGACAGCCACGCTGGACCCGGCGTCTGGTGGCGGTTCGCCCCACGCCTCACGGCGTTGGGCTTAGACAGCCGGCCGCGCGCAGGCTCATGAAGAGCCCGTCTCAGTCGCGGTCGTCGCGCTTCTTGCGACGGGCGTCCTTGTCCCGCTGCTTCTTGAGCTTCCGCCGCTCGTCGGCCGTGAGCCGGCGGCCCGTGTCGCCCTTCGGCTTGCCGATCCGGGCGTTCGGGTTCGCGAGCTGCGACTGGAGCTGCTGCACCTGCTGCATCCGCTCCCGCATGCCCAGGCCCGCCATGCCCTTCATCATCGCCGCCATGCCGTCGAACTGTTTCACGAGGTCGCTCACCTCCTGGAGCTCGACCCCCGCACCCTTTGCGATCCGTCGCCGGCGGGACTGGTCGACGTGCCGCGACGGGTTTCGCCGCTCGTCCTGCGTCATCGAGTCGATGATCCCGAACAGCCGGTTCATGTCCTTCTCGAGGTCGGCCCCGCCGAGCATCTCCTGCATGCCCCCCATGCCCGGGATCATTCCGAGCACCTTGCCGAGAGGGCCGAGCCGCCGCGTCTGGAGGAGCATCTTCTTGAAGTCATCGAGTGTGAACTCGCCTGCCTTCAGCCGCTCCTCCTGCCGCTTCATCTCATCCTGGTCGAACTTTCGCTGGGCCTCCTCGACGAGCGAGACCACGTCGCCCATGCCGAGGATCCGGCCGGCCATTCGCTCGGGATGGAAGTCCTCCAAAGCCTCGATCTGCTCGCCGGTGCCGATGAACTTGATCGGCACTCCGGTGACGTTCTTGACCGATAAGGCCGCGCCGCCGCGGGCGTCACCGTCGAGCTTCGTCATGATCACGCCGTCGAGTTCGAGGGCCTCATTGAAGGCCTTGGCGCTCTTCACGGCGTCCTGGCCGGTCATCGCGTCGACCACGAGATAGACCTGATCGGGGCCGACCGTGCGGTCGATCTTGGCCAGCTCCTGCATGAGCGCCTCGTCGATCGCGAGCCGGCCGGCGGTGTCGAGGATCACGACCGAGACGTTTTCCTTCTTGGCCCGGGCCACGCCCGCGTTGCAGACGGCGACGGGATCGGCGCTCCCCCCCGGCATGTCGGCCGGGGTGTGCACCGGGATGTCGAGCTGGCGGCCGAGCACCGAGAGTTGCTCAATGGCCGCCGGTCGTTGGAGGTCGGCCGCGACGAGCATCACCCCCCTGCCCTGCTCCTTGATCTTGCGAGCGAGCTTGGCGCACGAGGTCGTCTTGCCCGAGCCCTGCAGGCCGCAGAGCATCAGGATCGTGGTCGTGCCGTTCTGCAGGTGGAGCGAGTGGTCCACCGGCCCCATCAGGTCGACGAGTTCGCGGTGGACGATGCCGACGAGCTGCTGGGCCGGATCGAGCGACTCGAGCACCTTGGCGCCGACGGCGCCGTCGGCAACCCGGGTGAGGAACCCATCGGCCACGTCGTAGGCGACGTCGGCCTCGAGCAGCGCGGTCTGCACCGCGGCGAGGCCCTCCCGCATGTTGGCCTCGGTCAGCTTGCCGCGGCCGCGGAGGGAGTTGATGGCGGACGAAAGGGACGCGGTCAGCGACTCAAACATGGCGGCTCCGGAACGGCGGGGCCGACGAGTATACCGCCCGGGAAACCGCGTTCTCCCCGCGGTGACGGGCCGCTCGAATCGGGAGCAGACACACAGCGTGCCGCTTACCCGACGCGTGGCCGGCGTGAACGGCGCGTCACCGGAGGGAGAACGCTATCACCCGCGACGCAGCCCCTCCGGACCGCCGCCGCAGGGTTCGTCCGTCAGCTGAACGTGCCGGGCTGGCCCATGATGGGCGCGCCGCCCATGGGCGCCCCCATGCCGCCCTCGCAGCACGGCGCGGCCGACTCGCAGGCGGGGCCACAGGCGGGCTCGCATGCCGGAGCACAGACCGGCGCGGGGGCCGCACAAGGGGCCGCTACGGGTGCGGGCGAGCCGCACGAACGGAACTCCATGAACGACGGTCGACGGCAGCTGCTGCCACCGAAGCAGCTGCTGCAGCCCGGAGCGGCCGCGAGGCTTGCCACTACGAGCGTCAGACACATTGCACGAGTCATGACGAGATTCTCCAGCTCGGACCGATGGGGCAGGCGGGCGTGGGGCTCGCATGCGGCGTCGCCGACGACGCCACCAGAACCGTACCTCATGATTGCGGCGCGGCATGCCGACGCGGCGATTTTTCCCGCGGTGGCGGCGCGGTTATTTCATGGCTGCAGGTAATGCCGGTCGTAACACGCTGAGTCGAGTTTGACGACTGCGAAAGATGGTGCGGTAAACGGTGCTAGAGTTGCATCGCCAAGGCCGGCGGCAACACACATTATGACGATGCACATCCAACACGCCGACGCTCGACTCACCGCCATGAACCCGACAACGATCCTGTATCCCGTCCGCACCATCCTGACGATGGCCGTCCTCGCCGTTGGCATGGCCTCCCCTTCGGCGGCCGAGTGCCCCGAGGGGGACGTGTGGGTGGTGAGCACGCGGAGGCTGCCGAGCATCTGCGGCCTGCCCACGCACGCGGACTTCGATGTGGAGCGGCGGATCGCCGGCCGCTGGGAGCGGTCCGACATCGCCGAACTCATCGACGATCCGTCGCGGCCGCTGGTGTTCTTCATCCATGGCAACCGCTATGAACCCCACGATGCCAAGGCCCAGGGCGTCGCGGTGGCACGCCGACTCGAGGCCCATGGCTCGTTCGCGGCCCCACCGCGAACCGTGGTCTTCTCGTGGCCGAGCCAGCAGCAGGGGCGGTTGATCGCCTCCAGCCGCAACAACTACCGGCGGTCGTATGCCGACGGCCACTACCTCGCCCGGTTACTCGGCGACGTGAGCCCGGTGCAACCCGTGGCCATCATCGGCTACAGCTTCGGCTGTACGATCGCCGTCGGTGCCATTGAAGACCTGGTCGAGGCGGGGGGCGATCCTACCCCGAGCGTCGCTCCGTGGGTCGGCCGGCCCGGCCGCACGCATCTTGTGCTCGTTGCTCCGGCGATCCGCCATGACGCGCTGGCGCCCCGTGGCCCGTTCGCAGCGGCCGCGTCCGGGATCGATCGCCTGACGCTCGTGATCAACTCCAGCGACCTGGCACTCAAGATGTTTCCGCATCTCGATCCGCACATGGGAAGCGACGCGCTCGGCGCGGTGGGCATGCCCCGCCGCTGGCTGCCGGGCTCGGTGGAGTTCGCGGCGACCGATGCGGCGGACATCATCGGGAGGAAGCATGCATTCCCGCTCTATCTCGAGTCGACGACGCTCTCGCGGCGGATCGGTGCCGGTGCGGTCGCTGGGCTCGCCGCCGAGTGATCGTGGCGGCGGCTTTAGGCCGCACGGCGGGTGGCGGGCTGCTCGGCGACCCGGGCTTCGACCATCATCTGCACCACGTCGGGCATCGCGTGACGGGCGGTCCAACTGAGCCGCTCGGTGGCCCGACGGGTATCAGCGCGGCCCCGCTCGATCTCGGTCGGCCGCACGAGCTTGGGGTCGCGGACAACGTGCCGCCGCCAGTCGAGGCCGACCGCCGCGAACGCCGCCGCCACGAACTCCTCGAGCGAGTGTGTTTGGCCCGTGGCGATCACGAAGTCTTCGAGGACGTCGAGTTGGAGCATGCGGTGCATCGCCACCACGTACTCGGGAGCCCAGCCCCAGTCGCGGTGCACGGAGAGATCACCGAGCGAGAGCGACTGCTGCTCGCCGCGGGCGATACGGCAGGCAGCGGCCACGATCTTCTGCGTGACGAATCGCTCGGGCCGCAGTGGGCTCTCATGGTTGAAGAGGATGCCGGTGGCCGCGCGGATGCCATACGCCTCTCGGTACTGGGCGATCTGCCAGAATGACGTCGCCTTGGCGATGCCATAGGGGCTGCGCGGCTTGAGCACGGTGTGCTCGCCCGCCGGCTCGTCGCCGGCGTTGCCGAACATCTCCGAACTGCCGGCGTTGTAGAGGCGGATCGGGGTGCCGAGCATCCGGATCGCCTCGAGCAGGTTGATCGTGCCGACCACGATGCTCTCGAAGGTCTCCACCGGCTGGTCGAACGACAGCCCCACCGACGATTGGCCGGCGAGGTTGTAGATCTCGTCGGGGTTCGACCGCTTGAGCACCTGGAAGGTCGAGCGAAAGTCGACGAGCGACATCGACATCAGCGTGACGCGGTCGCGGATCCCGAGGCGTTCGAGGCCCGTGAACCGGCCCGCTTGCGCATCGCGGCTGGTGCCGACCACGGCGTAGCCGAGGTCGACGAGATGCTTCGCGAGGTAGGCGCCATCCTGGCCGCCGATCCCGCAGATCAGCGCGGTGCGGTCGGTGGGATTGGGGGGTGTCATGGGCGGGGAGGGTAGCAGCCCACCCCCCACGACGAAACGCCGCTTTCCCGCCGGGACGGTCGTCTTCTTCGGAGGAAAACCTGCCTGTCCTGAGGGCTCGGGGCTGCCCGTGCCCGTCGCCGGACGCTCACTGCGGCCATCCTGGCCTCCGCTCGCTCGATGCTTCCTCCGCTTCGCCATCCTGGCTGCGCGTCGGAAGCAACGCCGGCTCCCGGGCACGGGCAGCCCCTCGCTGCTCTCCCCCGTAGCACAGGTTGTCAACCTGTGTGTCTTCCTCCCGTAGCACAGGTTGTCAACCTGTGTGTGTTCCTCTCGTAGCACAGGTTTTCAACCTGTGTGTATTCCCAGGTCGCATTGGGCTCGCATGTGATTCCGGCTGCGGAGGGCCCTCCGACGCGCGAGGATCACGTGCGACGCGTATTAGCGGTCGGCGAACCACTGGGCGGTGAGGGCGATGCCGTCGGCCAGCGGCACGGTGGGCTGCCAGCCGAGGACGGTCTTGGCGAGCGCCGCATCGACGAGGTTGCTTCGCAGGTCACCGGGGCGGGCGGGGCCGTGGAGCGGAGCCGGCGTGGCGAGCGTGCGGCCGCGGGCCTTGGCGGCCGCCGCGACGGCGGGGCGAATGAGAGCCTCGAGTTCGACCACGTCGGTGCCGATGCCCGTGCCGATGTTGAGGCTCGTGAGCGTGCCGGGCTTGCAGCGGTCGGTCGCCAGGAGCGCCAGCACGTTGGCCCGCGCCACGTCGGGGCCGTAGACGTAGTCGCGGATGTAGCGGCCGTCGCCGTTGATCGTACTCGGTTCGCCGGCCAAGAGCTTCTTACAGAAGATCGCCACCACGCCCGCCTCGCCGTGCGGGTTTTGCCGCGGGCCGTAGACGTTCGAGTAGCGAAGAGCCACCGCCGTGAGGCCATGCTCGGCGGCATAGAAGGAGAGGTATCGCTCGCCAACCCACTTCGTGATCCCGTAGGGACTCACCGGGTTGGCCGGCGTCGATTCGGGGGCCGGCGCCGTGACGTCGCCGTAGAGCACGCCGCCGCTCGATGCGAACACGACCCGCTTGCAGCCCCCCGCAACGGCGGCGTCAAGGACGTTGATCAGCCCGATGCAGTTGACCCGGGCGTCGAAGAGCGGCTCGCGAACCGAGCGGCTCACCGACATCTGCGCCGCCTGATGGCAGACCGCATCGGGCTTCTCGGCGGCGAAGACACGGCCCACCGCCTCCGGGTCGACGATGTCCGCCACATGCAGCGGTACGCCGGGGGGCAGATTGTCGCGGGAACCGCTGGACAGGTCGTCGAGCACAGCGACCGCATGCCCCTCCCGGAGAAGCGCGTCGACGATGTGGCTGCCGATGAAGCCGGCGCCGCCGGTGACCAGGATCTTCATGCGAGTCGTCTTCTCCTGCTTCAGTTCGCGGAAACGTGTCGGAAGCCGCCGCGCCGGCCGGGTAGCATACCCTTCGGTCCCGGCGGCCGCGGTTTTGAGCCATACTAACGTGCCTGAGCGGGCCGGCCGGATGAGGCCGACCGCTCGTTTCATCCCGGAGGCCTGCATGGCGACCGTGCCCCTCGATCGATCCCCCGACCTCGGCGCTGACGACGTCGCCGCCCTCGACCGGCTTCGCGGCGTCTACGGACGGCTGCGGCAGGAACTCGCTCGGGTGATCATCGGCCAGGAGGAGACGATCGAGCGGCTCACGATCTGCCTCTTCGCCCGCGGCCACGCGCTGCTGATGGGCGTGCCCGGCCTCGCCAAGACGCTCCTCGTCAGCAAGCTTGCTGAATGCGTGTCGCTGAAGTTCAGCCGCATCCAGTTCACGCCCGACCTCATGCCGATGGACATCACCGGCACCGACATCCTCCAGGAGACGGCCGATGGCCGCCGCGCGTTTCACTTCGTGCCGGGCCCCGTGTTCGCCAATATCGTGCTCGCCGACGAGATCAACCGTGCTCCACCGAAGACCCAGGCGGCGATGCTCGAGGCGATGCAGGAGCACAAGGTGACGGTGGTCGGCAAGACCTCCCACCTCGATCCGCCGTTCTTCGTGCTCGCGACGCAAAACCCCGTCGAGCAGGAGGGCACCTATCCGCTGCCCGAG
>Ga0304730_1001070_pt1 | contig 21658 bp, 24 predicted proteins | sample M_130628_MF_Meta_FD_190474 | JGI IMG/M metagenome (GOLD analysis project Ga0304730, IMG submission 190474) | Freshwater microbial communities from Lake Montjoie, Canada to study carbon cycling - M_130628_MF_MetaG (v2) (version 2) | ecosystem: Environmental > Aquatic > Freshwater > Lake | place...
TAATGTGGATCACCACCTGAAAAATAAACAAGTGCGCTATCTCTAACTTGATCGGCATACTCTTGATTATTGGCACCATCTCGATCATAGATCGGTAAAAATATTGATTCAACTCCTATTTTTTCTGCTTGCTCACTACCTAACTCTCGCCAGTGCTTTAATCGCACTTCACTTTCTCGACCTGCAGCAGTTGGTATTTGAATATAAATTGGTTTCTTACCATTTTTAATACCATCATCAATTAAAGATTTTTCAAACTCAACCATCTGGGGTAGATACTCACCTGAGCCAACTAAGGCTAATGACCCATTCATATATTAAGTGTTACTAGCGTCCGCGCTTAGATAATCTTTCATAATCTAAAACTACGACCGCTCTTGGCTCTAACTTCACCCAACCGCGGGAAGCAAAATCAGCTAATGCTTTATTAACTGTTTCACGGGATGCACCAACTAATTGCGCAAGCTCCTCTTGAGTTAACTCATGATTAACATGCAAGCCATCATCTTTTTTAGTTCCAAATCGCTCACCTAATTCAATTATTGCCTTTGCAACTCGTCCTGGCACATCTGCAAAAACTAGATCTGATAAAACATCATTTGCTTTGCGTAATCTTTGGGCCAGGCGTCCTAAAAGTTGAAGTGAAACCTGTGGGTGGGCAGTTACCCAACCAATAACCTGATCATTTGCAAGTGCTAATAATCTTGAATCAACGACTGCTGTTGCTGTTGCAGTTCGTGGTCCTGGGTCAAATAGAGATAACTCACCAAACATATCCCCAGGTCCTAAAATTGAAAGTAGATTTTCTCGACCATCTCCTGAAGATGTTCCTAACTTTAATTTTCCTTCAACTACAACAAATAAACGATCTCCTGCATCACCCTCTTTAAATAATGTTTGACCCTTGGCTACTTTAACTGCGGTCATTGAGGAACGAAGGGTGGCAGCTGAGGCATCATCTAATGCGGTAAACAAAGCCGCACGGCGTACTACCTCTTCTTCGTTTCTATTTGGCATACAGCAGAGGATACAACGCCTACCCACTTTAGCTCTAATCAGCGTAATCTTTGCCAAATGCGTGAGAGTTTGGCTGATAAAAAGGTTAAAGCAAAAGCCACCTATCGACTGCTTACAAAAAATTATCCAAATGTTAGATGCGAATTAGATTATGCAAATGCCTTTCAATTATTAGTTGCAACAGTTTTATCTGCGCAGTGCACCGACAAACGTGTTAATCAAACTACCCCAGCACTTTTTAAGAGATATAAGAGCATTAAGAAGATGGCATCAGCTGATCAGAAAGATATTGAAAGGTTAGTGAAGTCAACTGGTTTTTTCCGGGCTAAGGCAAAAAATATAAAAGGATTAAGTCAAAAATTAATTAGTGAATTTAATGGTGAGGTTCCAAATAATTTAGAGGATTTAATCACCCTGCCAGGAGTTGGGCGAAAGACAGCAAATGTTGTCTTAGGGCACGCATTTAACATTCCAGGAATTACCGTCGATACACATTTTGGCAGATTAAGTAGAAGATTTGGTTGGACAAAAGAAAATGACCCAGTAAAGGTTGAGTTTGAAGTTGCCGAGTTAATTCCAAGAAAAGAGTGGACAAATTTGTCGCAGCGAATGATTTGGCATGGCCGGCGGGTATGCCACTCACGCACACCTGCTTGCGGTGCTTGTGCTTTGGCTAAGTTATGCCCATCATTTGGAATTGGTGAAACAGATCCAGTTAAGTCAAAGAGATTAGTGAAGTCGGAGGCAGATTTTAAGTGAAAAAACTTTTAATCATCATTACCTCGGTCTTACTTATAACAAGTTGTTCAACTAGCCAGCCACCACAAACTAAAACCTTAGGAAGTGTTCCTTCTTGTGATCAGATAGATATAAGTAAAGTAAGTTATAAAAAGCTTGAAATGCCATGCCTTGATGGCTCATCAGTGATTAATTACCATTCCATAAAGGGGCCAATAATTATTAATGTTTGGGGTTCTTGGTGTGAAGGATGTCGGGAGGAGATGCCGTACTTAGTTGATCTCTATGCAACTGAAACATTTAAAAGCGGAGAGATAAAACTACTTGGTATCGATGTTGAAGAGAGCACATTAGAGGCTGGCCCTAATTTTATTAAATCACACAGTATGACTTGGCCACACCTATTAGATATTGATAGCAAATCAAAGTTTGTATTTGGCATGGGCGTTCCAGTTACCTGGTTTATCGATGCAAATGGTGATGTAATCTATAAACATATTGGTGCTTATAGGGCCAAGAAAGAATTACATGATCAAGTTGAGAAGTACTTTAAGGTTAAGCTTTGAACTACTTTGATTTAATAATTGGTGCAATACTGTTAATAACTGCCTCCGGTGGATTTAAAAATGGGTTGCTCCAAAGTATCTTTAAAACAGTTGGATATATCGCAGGTGGTGTAATTGGAGTTGCAATTGCTGTTGAGGTAATGAGCAAGTGGAGTAATACGCTAGCAAAAGCGGGTGGGGCAATAATTCTTATTTTGCTACTGGCAACTGCAGGTGAGTTTGTTTTAGGAAAAGTGGGCTTAGGGTTTAGAAAAGCACTTCTTATTGCGCCACTAAAATTAATCGACTCACTCCTTGGCGGCCTATTATCAGTATTTAGAACCATATTTATTGCTTATTTATTAGCATCTATATTAATTGCCACCCCTTGGGGTTTTGGTGATAAATACATCAAACCTTCAAAGTTCTACACTTATACAGATTCACATTTGCCAAAGGTAATTACTGATATAAAATTGCAAGCAGATAAATTATTTAAAGAGCTTAATTAATCCTCGCTTTTACCGCTCTTTAAGCCCTCTGAGATTAACTTCATTACATTTGGATCAGCCAAGGTAGTTGAATCTCCTACCGCACGATTTTCTGCAACATCACGTAAAAGCCGGCGCATAATCTTTCCACTCCTTGTTTTAGGAAGCTCTGCAACCACCATAATCTGGCGAGGCTTTGCAATTGGACCAATCTCTTTTGCAACATGATCACGTAATTGTTTAACTAACGCATCGCCTGTGGCTGCTTCTATTCCACCTCTTAAAATCACAAAAGCAACAATCCCCTGCCCAGTCATCTCATCATTTGCACCAACTACAGCAGCTTCAGCAACCGCTTCATGGGAAACCAATGCAGATTCCACTTCAGTAGTTGAAATACGATGTCCTGAAACATTCATTACATCATCTACTCTGCCAAGAAGCCAGATCGCACCATCTTTATCTAACTTCGCACCATCTCCTGCAAAATATAAATTATTAAATCTTGACCAATAAGTTTCTTTATAACGATCTGGCTCTTTCCAAATACCACGCATCATTGAGGGCCAAGGCTCTGTTAACACTAAGTAACCACCGCGGCCATTGCCAACAGCTTTTCCTTCATCATCTACAACCTCTGCTCCAATTCCAGGAAGAGGCTTCATTGCACTACCTGGTTTAGTTGCAGTTACTCCAGGTAATGGTGAGATCATGATTGCACCAGTCTCTGTTTGCCACCAGGTATCAACAATTGGGCAATTATTTTTGCCAATTACTTCTCGATACCACATCCAAGCTTCTGGGTTAATTGGTTCTCCAACTGAACCTAATAAACGCAGCGATGAAAGATTAGATCCATTTGGATACTCATCCCCCCACTTCATCCAAGTTCTAATTAAAGTTGGTGCGGTATATAAAATACTTACCTTATATTTTTCAATGAGTTGAAATACTCTGCCCTTAGTTGGGGTATCAGGTGTTCCCTCATACATCACCTGGGTTGCCCCATTAATCAACGGCCCATAAACCACATAAGAGTGCCCAGTTATCCAGCCAATATCTGCGGTGCACCAGTAGACATCACTCTCTGGTTTTAAATCAAATACAACACTGTGTGTAAATGCTGCCTGTGTTAAGTAACCACCAGTGGTGTGATAAATACCCTTTGGCTTTGCAGTAGTTCCAGATGTATAGAGAATAAATAAACCATTTTCTGAATCAAAAAACTGCGCTGTGTGTTTATCAGATTGCTTATCAACAAGCTCATGCCACCAAAGATCTTTATCCCCCCAGGCGGTTTCCTGACCTGTTCTTTTCACAACTAAAACATTTTTAACATTTGTCGAACCCTTTAACGCTTCGTCCACCGCGGGTTTTAAGGCAAAGGCGGCGCCTTTGCGATAACCACCATCTGCAGTGATTACTAAGGTGGCATCAGCATCTTGAATTCGAGATAACAATGAGTCGGCGGAGAAGCCGCCAAATATCACAGAGTGCATGGCTCCTAACCGTGCGCAGGCAAGCATGGCAATTGCTGCCTCTGGAATCATCGGCATATAGATTGCAACTCGGTCCCCTTGTTTAATGCCAAGTTCAATTAACGCATTCGTTGTCTTACAAACCTCACTAAGTAATTGTGAGTAAGTAATTGTGCGAGTATCTCCAGGCTCACCCTCAAAGTGAAAAGCTACCCGATTACCCCGACCTGCCAATACATGTTGATCTAAACAGTTATAACTTGCATTTAATTCACCGCCGATAAACCATTTAGCAAAAGGTAGTTGCCAATCAACAACCTGGCTCCATTTTTTATCCCAATGCAATCTATTGGCTTGCTTTTCCCAAAAAGCTAGGCGATCTTTATTTGCCTCATCATAAATATCACTCTTTGCATTTGCATTCTTAATAAAAGTTTCAGAAGGGGTGAAGGTGCGATCCTCATAGGATAAATTCTCAAATGATTCACTGCTCATAGCAATTAGGTTATCAGCGATAACTTATCCCCACCATAGAGATTGATAACTTTTAAGTGCCACTATTTATATATCTTTGCCCCACCTGATAAAGCCCATACTTACTCAGTAATAATGATTGGAGCTTTATGTTAAGTGCAACCTTAATAACCTTAATTACCCTGCTGGAGCGATTACTTGCCAATGGCACCTTAACCGCAGCACTTTCTGCTCTCTTTAAAAAGGCGTTGATCTTGCTGGGGGCCTACTAAGTTAAATGAGCACACCTTGGGGCGGTGATTTCTAAAACCGCCCCAAATGTGGTGGAATTAGCCGTAATCCCGCAAGAAACTTATAGATCAGCTGGCAGTGGTGCTAGCAGAATGTTAGTAATGGGAGAGTAAAAAAGATGGCAATTGCAACACCTGAGGTATTTGGTCAGATGTTAGACCGCGCTAAATCTGGCGCATTTGCATACCCAGCCATAAATGTTTCATCCTCACAAACTTTAATTGCAGCCCTTCGTGGTTTTGCCGAGGCGCAATCAGATGGAATTATTCAAATATCTTGGGGTGGGGCCGAATACGCTTCCGGTTCAACTGTTAAAAATATGGTTGATGGCGCAGTGGCGCTCGCAGAATACGCCCACATCGTTGCTAAAAATTACAATGTAAATATCGGCTTGCATACTGATCACTGTCCAGTTGAAAAATTAGATGGTTTTATGCGCCCACTATTAGATATCGGGGCAAAGCGAATCAAAGAAGGAAAAGCTCCTTTGTTTAACTCACATATGTGGGATGGATCTGCCGTTTCAATGCCAGAGAATATGAAGATTGCCAAAGAGATGCTTGAAAAATCTAAACTTGCAAAAACTGTACTTGAGATTGAAATTGGTGTTGTTGGGGGTGAAGAGGATGGCGTTGAGGCAAAACATGATGCCAAGCTTTACTCAACACCTGAGGATGCGTTAATGACAATTGAAAGTTTGGGAACAGATACAAGCGCTCGCTATCTAGTTGCTGCCACATTTGGAAATGTTCATGGTGTTTATAAACCTGGCAATGTTGTTTTGCAACCAAAGATTCTTCGCACCTTACAAGATGCGGTAGTAAAAAAACTTGGTCTTAAAGCCGGGGATAAACCAATGGATTTAGTTTTCCATGGTGGATCAGGTTCTCTACTTTCTGAAATCCGTGAATCACTTGATTACGGTGTTGTGAAGATGAATATTGATACCGATACTCAGTATGCATTTACTCGCCCAGTTATTGATCACGCCTTTAAAAATTATGATGGCGTATTAAAGATTGATGGTGAGGTTGGAAATAAAAAAGCTTATGATCCGCGTGCTTGGGGCAAGTTAGCAGAAGCTGGTATGGCTGCTCGTATTGTTAGAGCTTGTGAAGATCTTCGTTCAACTGGCACAACTTTAAACAAATAAGCCCATGCCTGCTGTAGTTCTACTTGGTGCGCAGTGGGGCGATGAGGGCAAGGGAAAAGCAACAGATTTATTAGGTGATCGAGTTGATTATGTTGTTCGATACCAAGGTGGCAATAACGCAGGGCACACAGTTGTAATCGGTGATCAAAAATACGCACTTCACTTACTTCCATCTGGAATCTTGTCACCAAATGTAATCCCAGTAATTGGAAATGGTGTTGTTATAGATCCAGCAGTTTTATTGCAGGAGGTTAAAGATTTAAATGATCGAGGTATTAATACCTCAAAGCTTAAGATCTCAACCAATGCCCATTTAATTACGCCATATCACCGCACAATCGATAAGGTCTCAGAGCGTTTCTTAGGTAAATCTAAGATCGGCACAACTGGCCGCGGCATAGGGCCTGCCTATGCTGACAAGATAAATCGAATTGGTATTCGTGTTCAAGATCTCTTTGATCCATCAATATTAAAACAAAAGATTGAAGCTGCCCTTCATGATAAAAATCAGATCTTAATCAAAGTTTTTAATCGCAAAGGAATTAGAGTTGATGAGGTATTAACTGAGTATCTTGGTTTTGCCGAGATATTAAAACCATATGTAACTGATACTTCTTTGTTATTAGATCAAGCATTAAAAGCAGGTAAGACAGTGTTGCTAGAAGGATCACAAGGAACATTATTAGATGTTGATCATGGAACATATCCCTTTGTTACATCATCTAACCCAACTGCAGGAGGAGCTTCAACTGGCTCAGGAGTTGGTCCAACAAAGATCACTCGCGTAATTGGAATCCTTAAGGCCTACACAACCCGGGTTGGTAGTGGTCCTTTCCCAACTGAGTTATTTGATGAAGATGGTGAAGCGCTTAGAAAAATAGGTGGTGAGGTTGGCGTTACAACCGGGCGCAATAGACGATGCGGTTGGTTTGATGCCCCAATTGCAAGATATGCAGTGCGAGTAAATGGCTTAACAGATTTCTTTTTAACAAAGCTAGATGTTTTAACTGGTTGGGAGAAGATTCCAGTTTGTGTTGCATATGAGATTGACGGCGTTAGGGTTGAAGAACTGCCATCATCACAATCTGATTTTCATCATGCAAAACCAATTTATGAGTCTTTGCCAGGATGGAATGAGAATATTTCAAAGGCAAAGTCACTTTCTGATCTACCTAAAAACGCACAGGAGTATGTGAAGTTTTTAGAGAAGATCTCAGGTGCCCCTATGAGTGCAATTGGAGTGGGACCTGGCAGAGATGAAACTATTGTGGTTAGGGATTTAATCGTATGAGTATCACACCAAATATTTTAGCAACCAGGTATGCCACAAAAGAGATGGTGGCAATCTTGGATCCAGTAAATAAAATTATTAATGAGAGAAAATTTTGGGTAACAATTCTAAAATTACAACAAAAATCTGGATTACCAATCACAGATAGTGATATTAAAGCGTATGAGCAGGTAGTTGATAAAGTTGATCTTGTTTCGATAGATAAGCGAGAGATGAAGACTCGCCATGATGTTAAGGCGCGGATTGAAGAGTTTAACGCCCTTGCTGGAGTTGAGAAGATTCATATTGGTCTTACCAGCCGTGATTTAACTGAGAACATTGAGTTAGTACAGATTAAAGCAGCACTTGAATTAATTGAGCATCGAACATTACAAACCTTATTTTTACTTAATGAAAAAATCACAAAGTATGAAACAACTTATATGGTGGGCAGATCACACAATGTTGCAGCTCAAGTTACTACCTTAGGTAAGCGATTTGCTTCCTGTGCTGAGGAGTTGCTATTTGCTCATGCATCGTTGAAGGAGTTAATTGCGCGTCTGCCACTTCGTGGCATTAAGGGCCCGGTTGGCACATCCCAAGATGCGATAAGTGCAATGGGCAAAGATTTTGAAAAGTTAGAAAAATTAATTGCAGATCAATTTGGTTTTGAAAATACTTGGGTCTCAGTTGGCCAGATCTATCCAAGATCGGTTGATTTTGAGGTTGTATCCAAGTTATTACAGATTGCATCTGCGCCATCATCAATGGCAACCACAATCAGGTTGATGGCAGGTAGTGGCTTAGCCTCTGAAGGTTTTAAAGTAGGACAGGTTGGCTCCTCTGCCATGCCTCACAAAATGAACTCCAGATCATCTGAGCGAATTAACGGCATGATGGTTTTACTTCGTGGCTATAACACAATGGCAGCTGATTTAGCTGGGGATCAATGGAATGAAGGGGATGTCTCTTGTTCTGTAGTTAGAAGAGTTGTAATTCCTGATTCATTTTATGTTCTAGATGGCCTACTACACACTTTTATGACCATACTAAATGAGTTTGGTATCTTTGAAGAAAATATTAACTCAGAGGTTAATGAGCAATTACCATTTCTTGCAACTACAAAAATATTGATGGAGTGCGTTAAGGCTGGAATGGGCAGAGAGGTAGCCCATGAAATAATCAAAAAACATGCTACTTCGACTACCCCGAGTAATTTCTTTGCTGCACTTGTTAGTGAAAAGAATTTTCCACTTACGATTGATCAGTTGAATAAATTAATTCAAAACTCAGCAGAGTTTGCTGGTCTTGCAGTTGAGCAAGCTAGTCAGGTTAAAGAGATGATTAATTCTCAAATAAAGGGTGTAATCTCAAAGGTTGAGTTAACCGATCTTCGATGAAACAAGATTTAGAAGTAAAGAATCAGGTGAAGCAGATACTTAAGGTAATAGAAGTGTTAGCGCCTGGTAGATCAGTAGAGCTTCGAATACCACCATATGCTGCAATTCAATGTGTTGAAGGTGGCAACCATAGAAGGGGAACACCTCCTAATGTGGTTGAAATGAGTGGGCAAACTTTAATTGCACTGTCTAAAACTCCAGATTTATGGGATCAATTGTGCTCAGAAGGTGCAATCAGTGCCTCTGGCACAAACTCAAATCTTGCCGATCTTTTTGTGCAGGTGAGTAAACTAATCTCAAATTTTGATGAAGGGTTTGTCAATGGCAAGTAAATCAAAACGTGCCCGAATGGCGCCGCAACGTAACCTTGCAAAAACTTACATGTATTGGGCAATTACGGTATTTGTAATTAAGTTATTAATAATTTCTAACGTTCAGGGCAATGCTTGGCTAGGTGCTGATGGTGAAAATTATGTTTCTGGGTATGAGGCTTTGGTTAACAATGGAATATTTTCGACTGATTGGCGCTTACATTACTGGCCAGCTGGATACCCATTATTTATTTTACTACTATCATTTTTGGGGAAAAGCTGGATATTTGTAACAATAAGTATATTCCAGTCATTGATCTATTCATTTGCAGTGTATTTTTTAGTTTCACAATTACTAAAAACAAAATTTAAAAACTATTCCTTCTTGATATGTTTATTATTACTTTTTAACCCAACTCTTTCCCTTTCTTCAATATGTATAGGCTATGAAAGTATTGCTGCATCAGGTTTATTAATTATTTTAGGACTGTTGATACAAGACTTAACAAGTTCAACAAGAAACATATTTATTCGTAACATAGCCGTAGCATCAATAATAGTTGCGTTTATTACATTTTTTCAACCAAGATTATTACTTTCTGGCGTAGTCGGACTTGCAATTTGGATTTTTGTTCGCAAGCCAATGAAGTCTGCCTCTATAGTTCTACTCTTGTCAGTTTCAATTGTTGCAGTATCGCCAAGCCTATTAATATTTAGAAATCAAAAAGCTAATGGGTTTTCTTCGATTTCAACAAACTTAGGTGGAACAATGAATTTAGGAGCAGGAGACAAGGCAGATGGTTCATACAAACCAAAAGGAGATTATGGCGTTCCTTGTCCTACGATTACTGGTAATGCTGCTGTCCAGGATAGTCATTTAACAAAGTGCGTTATTAATTGGTATTTAAGCCATCCAGCAAAATCACTTGAATTATTTGTAAATAAGGCAATATTTTTTTGGTCGCCTTGGGTTGGTCCGGAAGCTGTTGGATCTATGGCAAGAAATCCTTGGCTAAAAATTAACCCAATTGTTAATATTGCAAAAAATAGTCAGGCTGGAAATGATTTAGTTTATGGCTTGACTGGAAAAATAATTAGTTGGTTATGGCTAATCGGCTCAATTTGCTTGCTTGCTATTGGATTTTGGCAATTATGGAAGAATAAAGGAATTGAAAGATTAATTGGTTTATTCGCAGCCACGCAGATTGCATTTAATTGGGTGGTTTCGATTGGAACTTTAGGCGATCACCGTCAGAGATTGCCAATTCTCGGTCTAAGCATATTGCTGCAAGCCATAGGACTTAAAACAGTATTTAAGGGAAAGAAAAATATATTGTCTCCAGGACCTAATTTGCCAACAAAGGCATAGATTTCTGCAATTTGAACGGGCAAATTGAATTTCAGAATAAATTAGCAGTAATCTATCCATATTCGAAAATGATCATTGAAGGAGGCCAGATATGGGCCGAGGCCGTTCGAAAGCTAAACAAACCAAGGTTGCAAGAGATCTTAAATACTCAAATCAGGATATGGATTTAGAAAATCTTGCCAAAGAGTTACACGGTGAGGTCAAAAAAGAGAAGAGTTTTGAAGATGAAGATTCTTATTCCAAGGACAGCAATAATTAATCTTTTTAATTAATATATGCGCCCTACCCCATATGTTGCGTCTTTGAGAGTTTATGAACCATTAACTGCTTTTAAACCTGCCGATCAACTTAGATGGAATCAAATTGCTGTTACATCTCCAACTGGTTGGGATGAACAAAATAGGGCGCTACGGCGGACGATAATTACTGAACCTCCAGCATTAAAAGCTGATGGTGCTCATGTATTAGAGCATGAAGAAAAAAGATATATCGCACCCTGGTCAACTGCTGCAAGGTGTTGGGCTGCCCTTGATGATTTTAAATCTAGCCTGCCATCAACAATTATAAAATTTTTCCTACCTCAAACAATTGAAGATGCCATAAGTGTTAACTCAGGGGTAGTTGAAGATAAGGTTTCACACATAATTACCTCAACTTGGAATATCCCGCCACGATGGTTTTCACTCTTTGAAGCAAATGATCGCCTTCGTGGCACAAATGAGGACGGTTCATACACAATCCTTAGAACCTCAATCTCAAATGCAAAGCAGAGATGTTTATTTGCCCACCAAGCAGTTGTTAATGCATTTGGTAATGGCCCGATAGAGCAAGAGATAGCGGATCTTCTTGAGTGGCTATCTATCTTTCATGGTGACTCTATTGTTGAGTGTGATTACGGAGGGTTAGCTATCTATTTAGAGAAGTCATTAATTAAAAATGGTGAGCCTGGATTAAATGCTGATACTTCAATTGAAGATGTTGCAAGATCACTTGCAGGCCTTGCGGCAGGAGATGGCGCACTGGCTGGTCAAGGTTACGAGCGGTTAGTTACCCGCTGGCGCAGGGTGGCCGCCTTTGAACAGGCAATGTGAGATTTGATTTTAAATGTAGGATTTATAAATGAATCTGCTTAGTTCATTAGAGAGCAATATTAGAAAAAATTTCAAAGCATATATTTTCTTAAGAAGACTAGCCCCTTTTATTTGTCGATTCATTGATTTAGAAAAAGGATTTAGTTTTTCCAAATATATTATTTCAAATAAAAAAAATTATGTGATTCTTGATGTCGGGTCAAATGATGGAACATCAATTCAAATGTTCAGAAGATACTTCCCAGATGTAAAAATAATTGCAATTGATCCAATTGATGAACCAAGGTTTAGACTAAATAATGTCACCTTAATGAAGACTGCGCTAGCCAACGAGAAAGGGGTAAGGACTTTATTTACCCCGATGGTAAATGGAAGGAAATTGACTCAGTACAGCTCTTTTTATAAACTAAAAATGATTTCTCAAATTTGTAATGATATGAAAATTCAACCAGAACAAATATCTATAATTACGACAGAGGTTAAATTTGAAGCAATTGATAATCTGAGTATTGAACCATTTTTTATTAAAGTTGATGTTGAAGGTGCAGAGTTGGAAGTGTTAAAAGGAGCAATTAAAGTTATTTCGAAGTGCAGTCCAGTAATTTTAGTGGAAATTCAAAGCAAGGAAATCTATACAGAATTGAATAAATTTTTCAGTCCTTTCGGATACATAAATATAGAACCACGCATTAGCAAAAGCGCTAACGGAGCAGAACCATCCCATTCAATAATTAAAGAATTTAAGCAAAATACAAATAATTATGTTTGGATAAATCCCCAAAGCGAGATGAGTTGGCGATTCAAAAATATTTAAGAATTGGCTATCGAATTAGCCATGCTTGTATTGCAAATTTTCATTAAGTCCGCAATAATTAGACATATAGTACTAATTGGACATCCTTACTTTTACTTATGAATGGTGGATTAAATGGCTTCTGAGCAAGAGGTTTTATTAACACCAGCTGAGGTGGCGTCTTTATTTCGGGTTGATCCTAAGACTGTTACCAGGTGGGCAAAGGCTGGCAAGTTAACCTCAATTAGAACCCTTGGTGGACACCGCAGATATAAAGAGTCTGAGGTTAAATCCTTATTAACTTCAATTTCAAAACCTGCAAATGGAAATGGTGGTAATTAACAATGAGTGAAGATAAAAAGCCTGAAGTTGATGCGAAGGCGAAGATGCTTGAGGCATTGGCCAAAAAGCAAAAAGGAAACACCACAAGTAAAAGTACTGGGCCATCTTCTGGGTCAAAGCTTGGTGCTGGTCAAACTGGTGGGGCAGCGCCAAAGATGCACCGACGTAAATCTGGTTCTGCTTAAGAAAGCATTAGATAAATAAATGGGGATTACAAATGAGGTGTACTTCTTACTCTTTGTTATGGCGTATTTTTTAGTTGGCGCCTTAACCCCATTAATGCGAAAGATTGCTATTGCAACTGATGTAATTGATCGACCAAACTCATCTCATAAATCACATAAGAAGGCTGTTCCTTATTTGGGTGGGGTAGCAATAATTATTGGAGTTATTACTATCTCCTACGCATCCTCATTAGTTTCAAACTTCACGGCAAATACTTTTTGGCTAGCAACCTCAGTTTTAGGACCAGCTTTAGCACTTGGCTTAATTGGGCTTTGGGATGATCTTAAGAATCTCAACCCACTACCTCGGTTTATTGCGCAAAATATTGCTGGAATTTTTACTGCAAGTATTTTGATAATTACCAATAACGTTGGAAATCCGACCGGCTCAGAAATTTTTGATTCAATTATTACCGTCATCTGGGTAGTAGGAATATGTAACTCAATTAACTTCTTTGACAACCTAGATGGTGGGGCGGCTGGAACAGTTGCGATCTCATCTATGGCACTTGCTTTTTTGGCTTTAAATGGGGATCAATATCTAATTGCAGCACTTGCTACCGTAACGGCAGGAGCAACCCTTGGCTTTTTAGTATGGAATAAGAGCCCGGCAAAGATATATATGGGTGATGCCGGAGCCTTATTTCTTGGCGTATTACTAGCTACTCTAACAATTAGATTACGGCCAAACTCTGAAACTCAAATAGGTGCTTATTTCACGCCAGTTTTTTTATTAGCTATTCCAATTCTGGACACAACAGTTGCAGTTCTATCTCGTCTTCGCCGCCACATATCCCCATTTCAAGGCGGGCAGGATCACCTCTCACATAGATTAATTAGAGCAGGATTATCTAGAAAACAAGCAGCTGCATCACTTTGGAGTTTATCTGGGTTATATGGAGTGATTGCGATATTTATATCCAGGCCAAACTCATCTATTGAAAATTACTTAGTTGGTAGTGCTGGGTTACTTTGGGTAGTTTTGTTCATCTTATTCTTTAGAACAAAGGATGCTTAGTTTTTTCTTTTAAAAACAATAAAGTTTAAAACAAAGTAATTTATTGGAACAATTAAAACTAGTGGAGCCAGTTTTGCTACCTTAGGATCAATATCCAGTTCAACTAGTACTTTAATTACTGAAGTTGATACTAGCCACCAAAATATTAAATTCAGTAAGTACTTTGCCCCTGATTTAGAGTGATTCTGGTCTGTTTTAAAGGTCCATCTGTGGTGAGTAAAATAATTTATTGAGGTTGCAATTAAAGCAGAGATTAAGTTTGCTATAAATACTGAGTTTATTGGGCCATATAAATTAACAAAGAGTAGGTAATCAAGTGCGGTTGTTAAAATTCCAACTGTGCCCCAACGAAGCATCGAATAACTAAAATAATTACGACTAAGAGAATACCACTTCCGAATTAACATACTTAGTTACGTAAAAAGAATTAATTAAATTCTACTGAGAAAAGCTATAATAATTCGCCTTATAGTATAACTATATTTTTTTGGTTCAACAAAAATAGAAAAGAGTTCCAATTTTGGTTCAAATATACCCTGTTTTGAATTCCTAATAACTTTAAAACCACTCAGATTCATTTCCATATTCTCTATCAATTCGGTGGCAAATTCTGGTGTTGTAGCATATAATTTACCTAGATACACTATCGGAACAATTATTGCAGCCTGAATTGCTTCATTTACGGCTTTCTTAACACCAGGATAATCTGTATGTCCATAATCATCAAAAACAATCATACTTTTTTTAGTAAGTAATTTTAAAGTATTAATTATGTCAATCTTGACATCTTGGTAAGAGTGCCCACCATCAATGTGCACAAGTTTAAATTTTCCTGACAATTTTGGTAAAATATCTGACGATAACCCGACAACTACGTTTGCTGGTTTTTTGTGAGCAAAAGCATAAAAATTTCTAAATTTTTTTTCAGTGAGGTCACGATAGAAAATATTTTGATTTATTGATTCAACATCAGAGTTTGAATCGAACTGTATTGTTCCAAAAGAGTCTATGACCGTTAATCTTTCATTATCCTTTAGTCCGTAACCTAAGCAAGCTGCAGATTTTCCAAAAAAAGCTCCAATTTCTAGAATATCTCCTTGGCCAATCAATTTTGGATTAGAAGCCAGCTCGTATAACAATTGGGCATTTGGAAAATCTAGCCAACCAGGAATTAGTTCAATTTTTTTATAATGGCTGTTATTAAGTTGCATTTTCTGATCATAATCTGAATTGGTGGCTGAGGCCGGGATCGAACCGGCGACCTAACGATTTTCAGTCGTTCGCTCATACCAACTGAGCTACTCAGCCAATTAAAGTGCGGTGAAGCACCTTGCGACCCAGACGGGACTTGAACCCGCGACCTCCGCCGTGACAGGGCGGCGCGCTAACCAACTGCGCTACTGGGTCTTACCTGTTCGAAGTTGAAATTACTTTCAACTTCGTTGCGTCCCCAACGGGATTTGAACCCGTGTTAACGCCGTGAAAGGGCGACGTCCTAGGCCACTAGACGATGGGGACCAGAAGGAGAAGGGTATCTGAAAAATACCTCGCCTCATAACTGCGAGAAAAACGGTTGGTATAGAGGTATTCTCAATTAAATGCCAGCCAAAAATCAACCTATTTATACACACAATATGGACTTAACTGAGTCAGAGTTTTTAAGAAGAGAATTCTCTCTAACTTTAACAGAATTAACGGAGTTAGTTGAAGAACAAATCATTAAATCGGATCTATTTTATATTGCAACTGCAAATCCACATGAATTAAAGAGTTTATTAGAAAACTGTAAATCTGAATCTGCAGTAATTTTCTTTTTTGGCAATGAAACATATGATATTCCGCAATATCAATGGCTAAATAAATATAGCAGCAAAATAAAATTTGCCTTTATTTATAACTTACCAAGGAAAACTCCATTCAAAATCACATTAAGGTGTTTGATCGGAGCCCTTGTAGATGGAGGTTTATTTTTATGGAACAAAGAAAGAAACATATTTAGGAATTTTAAAAACGGAATTGATTTAATGAGAAGAACCCGCAAACTAGCCATAGATTTCCCTCATTTAGATTTCCCTCAAGGTTATAGCCGGCGGTTTGTTAGAGAAATTAAGCTTGCAGGCATAAATATTGACGAAAATTCAATTTTAGAACAAGCGCCTATTTACTTTTCTTATAAAAGTAAAAAAATAGATTTTGTTGGTCAAACTGGATCCTGGTGTAGAGAATTAGCTATTAAAGTGTTAACAAAAAAAAAGATTGGCTTTGTTCCAACATTTACCCAAGGGTGGTCTGGAGCAAATCAGGGAGCACTAACAACTTACATCGACTCACTTATCCAGAGTGAACTTACTTTAAACCCACCAGGCAATCTAACCAATAGAACACATAGATATCTTGAATCTTTAATTTTTAACTCACTGCCGATTATGCCTCCTTCAACACTTCAAGATCCGCATCTATGGGGCGTTTGGTCTGAGATTAGAGATCGCAAATATTTCTCCTGGAAAAGGCAAATCAAGTACGCTCTTAATCTGTCTTTACATGATAGAGAATTAATTATTTTAAATGCATTACTAAAGGAAAAAGAAAATGTAAAAAATATAAATAAAATTTTAAACAATATAGATCAAACTATTAATAAGAGATAGATTATGCAAAATGATAAAAATTTCTAAATACACTGCAGATTTGATTCTTAAATCAGCATCTAATCTTAAATCTGGAAATTTAGTTGCTTTTCCGACCGAAACTGTTTATGGGCTTGGTGCTGACGCTACTAATGAACTTGCAGTTTCCAAGATTTATTCTATTAAAGGGCGGCCATCTAACCATCCATTGATCGTACATATTTCTTCAGCAAATAAAATGTTAAATTGGGCTGAAAAAATTCCCGATTATGCTCATGAGTTAGCAAATAAATATTGGCCAGGTTCTATGACTTTAATACTTCCTAGGCAAAATATTGCTAAAAATTTTATAACCGGTGACCAGGATTCGATTGGTATAAGAGTGCCTGACCATTCGGTAGCAATTGAATTGTTAAGAAAATTTGAATCTATTGGAGGACTTGGAATTGCAGCACCTAGCGCTAACAGATTTGGCGCAGTTTCACCCACAACAGCAGAATCAGTTCAGATTGAACTTGGGGACCGTTTGAGTGATTTAGATATAATAATTGATGGTGGCCAAAGTCAAATTGGACTGGAATCAACAATTATTGATTGTACAGGTAACCAACCAATAATTTTAAGACCTGGTGCAGTAACATTTGAGATGATTAATAGCATAATCAAAATTGATTCCAAACCGGTAACAGAATCAAGCGTACTTAGATCTTCAGGTCTTTTTAAATCACATTATTCACCAAAAGCCAAAGTTGAACTAAATGTACTAGCTAGACCCGGAGAAGGATTCATTGCGTTAGATAGCATTGCCACTCCCCATGGAGCAGTTAGGTTGATGGCGCCTAAAAACACAGAGCAGTTTGCAAAAGAAATCTATCTTGCATTAAGAGCTGGTGATTTAAAAAAACTCAATAAAATCATTGTTATACTGCCAGATGGGAGCGGAATTGCAGAAGCAATTCGAGACCGAATGATAAAAGCTGCAAATTAGATTTAGATATTAACAATAAAATTTCAAAGAGAGGCAATTATTCTTAATAAATTAAAAAGTACTTTACTTACAATTAAGCAAGGATATTTTTGGGAAGGTGTTTTAAATAATTATCAACCCTTGAAAAAGATTTATTATAGAAATTTAAAAAATGCTGAAGATGCGCACCTTCAATCAATTAAAGCCCTTGTAAATATTTTTTCTAAGGGAAATAATTATCTAGTACCATTTGATGAAAGTATTTTAAATGACTCTCAAACTCAATTACTTTCACTACAACTAAAAAATTATTTAGATAAGTATGGATCAGATAAAGCCAACCATCACACCTACCAAGACATTTATGCATTTATTTTCAATAAAATAAGTGAAACTAATTTAAATGCCATACTTGAAATCGGGATAGGGTCTGCAGAACAGCCCTCAATGAAGGCATTTTTTGAATTTGTACGCAATAATAATTTAAATTTAGAGTACATCGGTGTCGATATCAATGAAAATTTTCTCACTGATCCTTCTCAAGAAGGAATTACTTTGATGCATTTTGATCAACTCAAGCGTAATTCAGCTGATGTACTAATTGCAAAATTACAAACCCATAATATTTCCTTGATTATTGAAGATGGGCTTCACACCGCGGAAGCTAATATTTCGGCATTTAATAATTTGATTGATTTTGTTAACAAAGGGTCAATTTATATTATAGAAGATATAAATAGAAACCAACTTCCTTTTTGGACAGAAGTACCAAAACTATTTCCCCATCTTCATTTTAAAGTCAGAAATATGACTCAGATTGGCCCATACGATAATATCCAAATAATTATCCACAATAGTGATGTTTCTTGGCTTTAACTTTATTTGCTATCACTTATTCAGCAAAGTACTATTAATGCAATCAGGGCCTTTAGCTCAGTCGGTAGAGCAACGGACTTTTAATCCGTGGGTCGTCGGTTCGATCCCGACAGGGCCCACATTTCAGCAGTGTAGATTTTTATTCAAAAAACCAAATTTTTTGATATTAGCTTTTGTAATATAATGCAATTGAACTATGCTTCATGTAGAGTGTCTAAAATGGATACTTTAGAGGAAACGCCAATTTATATTGTGCATTACTCCAAGTTGGTAGACAGAAATATGTATCTGAAAAAAATATTCTCAAATCAGAGTATTGACCCCATATGGATAACTGAAAAAAGCATTTCAGATTTCAAAGCTTCTTTTAAAGTACCCAATAAAATCATCGGTATAAACGAAAAATTAGTTGGAATGGATTTGGGTATAAATTCACGAAGCCTTGTTTATTCAAGAAGAAAATCTAAGCTTCAGGGCTATGCATTATTACTAAGGAGTTATATTCCTAAACAAAATTACGTATTACTGGGTTCATTACCCAAAAAAGAAAAACTGCCCAAATCCCAATTAGAAGTACAAAGAATGCATTTAACGGCACTTGTAAAAGGGATAGAAAAAAACAAAAAATGGATATTTATTCTGGAAGACGATGCCATTCCACTAAATAAAGCATTTGAAAACGTAAATCAAATTCTAGGAAAATTAAGAGCTAAGAATACCTGGATTAATTTGAATTCAGGTGCTGGGTTGACGCGGACTAGTAGCGATAAAAATCCCAATATGCTCGGATTGTTTCAGGTCAAACCAGCCTCAACAAGGTGCGCGGTTGCATATTTAGTTTCGACTGATCTGGCTAGAAAAATTGTTAACTCTGCGAATACGGATGGGGTCCCGGATTGGCTGCCTATTGATGTCTACTATCAAGTTTTACTTAGGAAATTTCGATCTATTTCCTATTGGGCAGATCCAGCTACTTTTGATCAAGGCTCCGAAAATGGAAAATATTTGAGTGGATTGGATAAATTCAGAAAATGAATCAGGTTTTTAAGAAAATAATATTTAATGTAATTTCACCTTACACTCGCGAAAATTGGGCTGTATCACTAATGAATAGTATTGGATATGGTGAAACTTCTATTTTATCTGAAAGTGAACAATTCTTATCTGCACTTTCAAACATAAGTTTTAGCAAATTTGTTATTTTGGATATAGGGGCATCATATGGGGATTATTCATTAGAAATCTTAAGTAGTAATGAGAAGATAATTGTGCATGCATTCGAACCATCAAAGGTTGCAGCTGTTAAATTCGCAAGCAACTTAATAGATTATATTGAAAATAAAAGATGCTATATACATAACTTTGGTATTGGGACAAAAAGTACAACTCCTAACTTGTACTCAAATTTTGATGGGTCACCTGGTGCTAGCCTGCATAAAAGAAAAGGAAATGATCAACTGAAAAAAACAGTGAAAATTTTAAAGTTTGATAAAGCCATAGGTGATATCATTCTTCCAATCGTGGGAATGAAGATTGACACTGAGGGTCAAGAGTTGCCGATCCTTTTGAGCGCTAAAAAACTGTTGCAGAGTAAGAATTTTAAAGTAGTTCAGTTTGAATTTGGTGAATATACTATTGAAAAAAGTGAAAGTTTTAAAGAGTATTTTGATTACCTTTCAAGTTTAGGATTTGAAATTTTTAGAATGTCAAAATTTGGAATTACAGAGATCAAAGAGTACAAGCCAAGGCTTGAAGTTCACTGGAATACAAGCTATTTAGCAATTAAGAAATAGTTACAAGTAGTTCTTTAGCAATCAAACCTATTTCCTTAATTACCTTATTATTTACATGAATATTATTTGTCTGAAGTGAAAAATTCAGGGGAACAGGAATGTATCTAATTCCTAGGCCACTGATGAAGTCAATTGTTGAACCAGTGTTTTGAATTGGAACAAATTCAAAAAATAAGCAGTTCTTATTTGCAAAAATAAGATTGTAATTTGCACCACCATGCATTGAAATAATAATACTGGCACAACTTAAAGTATCTCTATATTTTGAAATATCTACTGAGCTGCTTTCAATTACTAACAAATCCAAGTTTAGATCATAAGAAATCAATTTTAACTCGCTTATTATTTCTTCTGTGTTCAAAAAACTTCTCATTCTTTCATTTCTAGTGATTAATACCAATTTGTCTGTTATTGGGTTTAATTCTGAATAATTAATCTCATCATAAAGTTTTTTGTACCATATCTTCGGTAAAGTGTACTTTGCTGCGAATGGCTTAAAACTCCAAAAATAAAATTCATCTATACAGGCTTTTTCGAAGTTTGTATCAATAACTAAATTATTAATTCCAATCCATTTCAGAATTTGGTGCCTGTTTGAAAAACTTTCAATTGGTTTGGGCAATAGTATAGCAATATCTGGGTTTTGAATTAAAAAATCTTTACTAGCAGCAATTACAGGTAAGCAATCTTGTATGAAGTGTTGAAAACTATTTGCTCCACCAAAATTAAAACTCATCGCTTTCTTTATATCAAATTTGTTTGATTTGCTTTTTTTAATTTTAAAAGTGTATTTTGAAACATTATTATGTTCTATTTTGTGCGGTAAATAATCTATTTTACTTACCTTACAAATTTGGGCATTTTTTATTATCTTAGGTATTCCACCATAAACATTTTTTTTAAAATCAAAATATAGTAATTTTCTATGTGACCAATAGTATTTATTAAAAAACTTTCTGTACCCTCCATATTTATAGCATTTTTCTAAATCCGAAATCCAGATCTTTGGAAAATAGGGTGGGTTTTTGATGAGACTCTCAGAAAATTCATCGAATTCCAAGTTTTCAATAATATTGACCCTCTTCTTTATCCTTCGAGGAATTGACTGGGTAAAGACTCCAACTCTAAATTTTGGGTAAATCCAAATCTGGATAGACTTTAAGTGTTTCGAAAAGGGCACCCCATGAGCCTACCGATGACTTTAGACAGCCCTGGGCAGCGTGGAGATAAGAAGTCGCTGGTCTAGAGCAACATTTACCCCCTTTTGGTGTCTTACTAAGTAGAGGGGTCAAGACGTTGGCTCAACTGAAAGCGGGAAATCAAAGTGTCACTTCGTAAGAAGGCTCAGGCCCCAGCGACTGTTGCTGCGTGGTCTGTTTCTGATTTATCC
>Ga0304730_1001072_pt1 | contig 21625 bp, 25 predicted proteins | sample M_130628_MF_Meta_FD_190474 | JGI IMG/M metagenome (GOLD analysis project Ga0304730, IMG submission 190474) | Freshwater microbial communities from Lake Montjoie, Canada to study carbon cycling - M_130628_MF_MetaG (v2) (version 2) | ecosystem: Environmental > Aquatic > Freshwater > Lake | place...
TGCAGCAACTAAAGCAGGTGCTGAAATGCTTGCAATGAGTTATATTAAAAGTTATAATCTTCCAATAATAATAACTCGTGGTAACAATGTTTATGGACCAAATCAATATCCAGAAAAATTAATACCATTATTTATAAAACAACTAAAAAATAATGAACAAGTGACAATACAAGGAGATGGGTCAGCACTTAGATCATTTCTCCATGTTAATGATGTATGTACAGCATTTGAAACAATCTTATTTAAAGGAAAAATAGGTGAAATTTACAATATAGGAACACATATAGAATATTCGGTATTAGAAGTTGCTGAGTTACTTGTAAAATTAATTAAAGGAACAGATAAATTTCAAAGTTGGGTTAGATTTATAGCAGATCGTCCTTTTAATGATTCACGATATTTTATATCAAATGATAAATTACTTTCACTTGGTTGGACAATTAAAATTAATTTTGAAGATGGAATAAAAATGTTAATTTAATAATAAAGTATGGTTGGTATTAAAAGAAAAAATAAACTTGTACTTATAATGCATGTTGGAAATATAAATGTTTTTAATGAAATTCTTTTAGATTATCCTAAGTTTTTTAATAATCATAACATTGATATTTATTTTAGTTGTAATACAGTTGAAGATAAATTAATACTTGAAAGAATGTTTCCAAATGAAAAAGTATTACTTTATAAAAATAAAGGTATGGATATAGGACCATTTCTATTAACTATAAATGATTTTATTAAAAGAAATGTAAATTATGATTATTATATTAAAATTCATACAAAAAGTGATAAAATCTGGAGAGATATTTTAATAAAACCTATTTATAATAAATTAAATTACTTTTTAACAAAAAAAGAAGATACAGTTAAAATATATGGTGCAAGTGGTTATACACTTGTATCACAATTTTCAATAAATTATCCTCATGTACTTGGTATAATAAATAGAAATTTTCCAGAATATATAATACAGTTTTTAAATTACTGTTCTGAAAATAATACTATTAATTGTAATTCAAATCATCCTGAATGGATTGCTGGAACTATATTTGTATTTAATGATAAATATTTTGATTTATTAAAAAATATTAAAGATTTTGATTACGAATATTCAATTTTAGAAGAAGGTCATGTTTTTAATGATCAATCAAGAGCAAATCATAGTTGGGAATATTTATTAGGATATTTAAGTAATTTAAATAACCAAGAAGTAATAAAATTATAATTTTTTATAAAAATATAATTGTAAATAATAATGATAAATGAAAGTAATAATTTTACTTTTAGTTATTTTTATTTTATTTATTTTATTTAGAAATAAAAGTTCATTTGGTTCAAGTAAATGTACAAAAATAAATATTGATAAAATATTTCTTTTAACACTTGAAAAATCAACTGAACGTCGTAATAATTTTATGCAATCATATAAAAAATTAAATAATTTTCCATTAGAAATTATATGGGGTATAAATACAAAAATTCCAGCAAATGCAGAAAAGTATCGTGGTTTAGTTGATCCATATAAATTTTCAATTATGTATGATTTAGATTCTGGTAAAAAACAAAGAACTGAAATGTCAGATTTTAATTCTGGTGCTTTAGGATGTTATTTAGGTCATATGGATTTTTATAAAAGATGTTTTGAACAAGGGTTAAAATATGCACTTATATGTGAAGATAATATAGTATTTGATACTTCATTTTTTGATGAAATTAATAATTTAATTGTTCCAAGTGATTTTGATGTTATATTTTTTCATTCATGGAATAATATATCTTATAATACTTCATTTTGTAATTCTCCAAAACTTAAAAAACTTAAAAAAGTAATGGGAACAAAATGTTATCTTATAAATGTTGAATCCATGAAAAAGTATTATCCATTATTTTATCCAATTGATAATCATATTGATTTTAAATATCAAGACCTTATTAAAAAAGGTTGTAATGTTTATTATATACCTTTAGAAAGTATTGATATAAGATATACTTCTGAATCATCAACAATAGGTCATTCTATAATTATATCACAACTAGCAAACACAGATGATCCAAATCAAATTGCACATAAATTATTTGAAATGGAAACTTAATTAAAAAAAATTAAATTAAATTTGTTAAATTATTAAAAATATTATTATTTAATAGAAATGGATAATAAAATTATTTTAGTATTAGTTTTATTTTTAGTACTTTATTATTTTAAATATAAATTACCTTTTACAAATATAAATTTACCAAATATAAATTTACCAACTATGGAAATTATGGATAAAATGAATACATTATATTCTAAAACAAATAAAATAGCACTTATAACGCATGTTGGAAATATGAAAGTTTTTGAACAAATTCTTTTAGATTATCCTAAGTTTTTTAATAATGATAATATTGATATTTATTTTAGTTGTAATACTAATAAAGATTATGAAATTTTATTAAAAAATTTCCCAGATGAAAAAGTATTTCTTTATGAAAATAGAGGTATGGATATAGGACCATTTCTATTAACAATAAAATACCTTTCAGAAAATGAACTAAGTTATGATTTTTATATAAAAATTCACACTAAAACAAATCCTCGTTGGAGAAACCAAATGTTAATTCCAATTTATAAAAATTTACCTTATTTTTTAACTAACAAACCAACTAATACAATGATGTATGGTTGTAAAGAATGGGTTATTAATAATAATTTTACAATGAATTATTATTATATTTTAGATATAATAAAAAGAAATTATCCAGAACATACTGAAAAATTCTTAAATTATTGCACTGGTAAAACTAAACAATGTAAAACAATTCCTTATTTTGTTGCTGGAACTATATTTGTATTTAATGATAAATATTTTGATTTATTAAAAGAAATTAAAAATTTTAATCATGAATTTATGATTTTAGAAACAGGATATATTGTAAATGATCCAAGAAATCCAAGAAAAACACATTCTTGGGAATATTTATTTGGATATTTAAATTATTTAAATGATAAAAATATTACAGTTATGTAAAAAAAGAATCCATGATTCTCAAATTTATTCTTATTATTGTTATTATTTATTTAATTTATTTAATTTTATTTAGAAAAAAAAGTTCTTTCAATGCAAATAATAACATTGAACAAAAAAAGGAAAATATTTTAATAATGGCATGTCATATTAAAAAGAATATAGAAACAAAAGTTATACAAAATAATTTAAATAGATTTAATGATTCTAAGAAATTTGATCTTATTATATTAGTATATTCAGTTGAAAATGGTATTTCATTTGATCAAAATGAAATACAATCAGAAACACCAATTATGTTTATTGAAGATAATTCTAATATATATTATGATTTTTATAAATACAAATTAGCAGATAAATACATTAAAGAAAATAATATTAATTTTAATTGGGTTTTTGTTACAAATGATAGTATATTAATTTGTGAAGATATAACATGGATAATTAAAAAAATAATAAATTCTAAAAAAGAATTTGTTGGAATTTTAGAAGTTAATGAAAAAATATTTGAAGAAGAACCTTATAAAAAACATTATCAAAGTTGGTGGTTAAATTTTAAACAATCAGCATTTGATTATTGGATAAATAATATTACATTTAATGAAAAATATAAAAATGTAGATAATATAATTAATGATTATGAAATTAATTTATCAAATAATATGATAAATAAATTTAATAGTGAAGCAATTTTTCCTTTAACAAGTAATTTTAAAGGTAATATATTTACTAATAATGAAATGTTTTATGATTATTTTTATAATAAAAATTTTAAATTTGTAAAAATTAAATTTTTTAAACCAGATGTTGTTCCATCCAAATTTAAATATCTTCTTGATTAAATTAAAAGACGTTTATCAACAACAAAAACTAAATCATCGTATCTATCTTTATTTGATCTTAAATCATGTGTTTTTATACATGATTTTAAATTATTAGGAACATATTCTTTTAATGTATCAAACCATTCTATTTCTTGTACATCTTCTATAATTAAAATTCCATCATATGTTAATAATGGTAAATATAATTGAAGACATAATATCATACTTTCTAATGTATGTGGTCCATCATCTAAAATAAAATCAAATTTTATATTATTAAAATTTTTATTAATAAAATAAACTGAATATGCATCACTTAAAGTATATAATTTTATACTATCTTTATTTCTAAGTTCATTCCAAACATCCTTATCTTTCATAATATCAACTCCATATATAATAGCATTATCAAAATAATCATCCCACATTTTTATACTTCCTCCTCTATCTATTCCTATTTCTAAAACATTTTTTGCAGATATTTTTTTATCTTGTAAAAGATTTTCATATAATTCAAGATACGAATGTCTTGTATTTTTATCAGATTTATTATTATTTAATAATTGTGGAAGAACTCGATTAAATGAAGACTTTTTTTTTCTTAATACAATAAATATGAATAAAATTAAAAATGCAATTATTATTAATTTATTCATTTTTATTTACAAATATTATTTTTAAATATTATTTTTAAATATTATTTTTAAACTTTTAATTTTATTGATTAAATGATTTTTTCATAACCATTAATACTTCATTAACTGATTCTTTAATAGGTTTAAGATGAGGATACTCTTTTTCAATCTTTGATGTATCAAGTGCATTATTACTACGATCTGATTTAAGAATTTGTTGTTGTTCTTCTAATGTAAAATTTTTCCATTCAAAAGTTGGATCAATAATATGACGATACATATCTAAAATTTCATTATGACTAATTGTTCCTGGATTTGTACAATTGTATGTTCCGGTTTTCTTGTGAAGTAAAAGATCCATGAAAATCGGAAAGAAATCATCAAGAACTGTCATACTGTTTGTAATACTACAAATTTTATCATAACTTGTTATCTTATTAATAAAATTACGATGATTTGGTTCAGAACTAATTGGCATACGAATACGTAGATTTAAAATTGGTAAATTATGCATAAGAAGGTCTGTAAAACCTTTTACAACTGAATAACCTGATCCAAAATAATTTGGAAAACTATTTTCATCAAATGTTTGAGGTGTTTCTGTATCTAGTCCTTTTGAATTAAAAATACAACCTGTTCCAAGATATGTATAATGGATTTTTTTCTTTTGACAAATCATTGCAAGATTAACTGGTCCATAAAGATTATCATTAATATTTTCAACTAATTTTCCAGGATATTCAAGATAATCAATTGTGTTAATTATCTTTCCATCAATTACTCCATGTGTACGTCCTGTAAATGAAATAATATGTGTTGGGTTAATTGCATTAATTTCAATAAGAAGGTCTTTTGTATTATCTAAACGGGAACTTCCTTCAAAAATTTTAACTTTAGGATATTTCTTTTTTACAAAATCTAAAAATAAACCACCAATCCATCCTTTAGATCCATAAAATAAAATAACTGGTTTTTTTTCTGGACTAAAATATTTATAAAGGTAATTCATTTAATTAATTGTTGTTTAAACAAAAATTGTCTTTAAATTAATTAATATCCATAAAAACTAATAAAAACTAATATAAAGTAAAAGTGAATTAAATAATTAATTAAAATTAATTAAAATAAAAAAACATGGATAATATGGATAATAGTAAATTAAAGGTTGTTATTATTACTCGTTATAATGAAAAAGTAGATTGGATTAATTATATTATAGATTCAGTTGATCAAATTATCATTTATAATAAAGGATACAATGATGAACTTTTTAAAGATTATACACCACCTGCAAAAGTTATTATTAAAAAACTACCAAATATTGGTCGTATAGATCATACAATTGCATATCATATTCTTGAAAATTGGGATAATCTACCAGGAACTCTAATTAGTCTTCCAGCAAGTATATTAATGTGTTATAAAAAAGCACATTATCTAAATGGTATGAAAAAACGTTTTGATATGGTTAAAGATCGTTATAATGGATATTACTCACCAAGATTCCATAAAGTAAGTCCAACTACATATAATTATACAATTGATAGTTATCAAGCAGAAGGATATTGTAACAAAAATAATAATCCATTTATTAAATCAGAATTTAAAGATTTCCGTGAATGGAAAGAATCTATTATTGACACACGTCCAATTCATTATATTGGAATGCGTGGTATGTTTATAGTAAGTAAAGAAAATATACTTTATATTAATAAACAAATATATTTTAATCTACTTGCATCACTTTCAGTAGGTGATAATATTGAAAATGGTCATTTTGCAGAAAGAATTTGGGCACATCTTTTTAGACAATATTCTTTTGATGTTGTTAGACCAGCGATTGAAAAAAAAGTTGAACAAGAAGGTTCCGAAGAACTAATGGCAGTTATGAGAAATTCATAATTTAATTTTTAATTTAACTTTTTAATTTAATTTTTTAACTTAAGTTTTAACAAACTAGAATTTTATTTTTTTTCAAAAATTTTATAAACAGCATATCTAGGTGGTGTTTTAATAGTTGGACTTACAATTGATCCACACATATAATTACGTAAAACTCCATAATTATCTAAGAATGATTGTGGTTTTCCATTTTTTAAACATGGGAAACCACAACTTAATTCCTGTCCAGGTTTAATATTATTTTCATGTGCATAATTACCATCTTTTGGCATAAGATTGTATGTTGGTAAATCAGGTTTTCCTACATTTTTATCATCTACTAAATCATCCATAGGTGGTGAATATGAAAAGAATATTTCATTTTTTGAATCAATTCCATTTGATAGTATAGACATGTATTTATATCCACATAAATAACCAATTGTTGCAATTTCAATAATATTTAAATTTGAATAATCAGTTCCACGGTATTTATTTAAAATATTATTTCCATAAAGATCGTATCCATTTTTAATAACTTGTTTTAAAAAATTTATAATGTCATCAGGATAATTTTTTATTTCAATTCCACTATCTGATATTTTTTCGTTAGAATATGGATTTATACAACTTATAAAAAAATCATCTTTAATATTTGAAAAACATCCAATTGGTTCTATATTTATATCACTTATAGGATCATTTATATATTGATTCTTTGGTGATAATACAATTGGACAATAACTACTTAAGTTAGATAAATTTGATTTTGTTTTTGATTTTAAGTTAAAAATATAAAATAATACTAAAATAATAATAATAATAAAAAGTATTTTCATTTTTGTATTATACTGTCATTTTAATTTTAAGAAAAATGTTTTTATTTTTTAATAAGATTCTTCTTCTTTTTCTTTTGTTTAATTTCCTCATTAATATCATAATAAAATAAAGTACTTGAATTTTTTATTATTGTATCAGTTATGATATTATAACAATTTGCCAAATCCTTTGCATTTTTACCACCTGTTATTATTATACTACCAGATCGAAAAATTAATAAACTTATTTGTTTATTAGGATCAACTACACTATTTATTTTTAAATTTATACCAGGATAACGACTCAAAGAACTAAATGTAGCACTATAATTATATTTATCAACAAGAATGTTTTTAAGATTTTCTTGTTTTATACACCAACCATCTGGATCTTCTTTAACAGGTTTTATTTTAAAATCACTACATATCATATCTATTTTTATATTTTCAACACCAAGTGTTTCTGGATTTTCAACAGTATCAGGAACATACTTCACAATTTCTATCATTTCTTCTATAAGAGAATGTATGGTATTTATTGTTTTTACACCTGCTGCTTTTGCCTTACCGTTTGGAAATATAAAAATACTTACATTTGAATAAATATTCTTTTCATGATCTTTAATTGTTATTTTAATATCAAAACTATTATAAAAAGAATCAGTTCCTTTCTTTTTAGGTACCTTCGATTTTTTAGAACCTGGACTATAATTTACCGTCAATGACTCAGGTAATTTTTCCTTCAATAATTTTAAATTTATTTGTTGATTAAAATTAAAACAAATAGTCATTGTAGATATCTGTAAAGGTGTATAACTTACATCATTTTTATTTCCACCATTACAAGAACCATTTACAATCTTGTCAAAATACGACCATGATGTATCACATTTACACATAAAGGTAGGATTCAAACATATACCACACTTAGTATTAATTACCTCAGAATTTGATGCTAATCCCGACATTTTAATAATTTCTTTATATTTTTATTTTCTTTAAGTATTATTCTTTAAATCTTTAAATATTTTGTCAAAAATTAAAATATAAAAATTAAAAATTTAAAAAAAATTAATTATTTTATAATTTTAAAATAATATTTTTAAAATATTCAGAACGATCATTTATATCTGATAGAAAGGTTTCTTTATAACAATTGGATTCAAATAAACTATAACTTTTTAAATTTAAAAAAAGTATCTTCAATTCATGGATAATTGAATTTACATAAGATGTAAAATTACGATATTCTATATTATCTATTATTAAACTTTCTGTTAAATTCCATGATAATATATCATCTGATATAATTGTTAATATACTTTCTTTTATTTCATCTAAACGCATTTGGAAAGTTAATATATCATTTTCTCTATTTTTTATTCTACGTGCATAATTTTCATTCTTCTTTATCTTTAATGTACTTTTAAAATTTTTATCGGGGAAATGAAGTTTTGCTTCATTGTCTAATCTTGTTAACTCATTGTCGGTATATTCATTTCTTGTATTTGGATCTATTACTTTTCCAGATTTCATTATATATTTTATAATTGAGGAATAATCATAAAAAAATATTTTACCAGTTTTTACACGGTAGATAAAACATGGATAACTAACATTTTCTAAACTTATACTATCTACTGCATTTTTATAAAAATAATTTCTAAAATGTTTTTGTATAATCTTTGCTGCAAATAGTTTATTAATTTCTTCAAATAATTCAGTCTTTTTCATTTTTGAAATATTCTGAATGGATTTTTTTTTACACAACTTTTTCAATATTGTAACATTTAAAACTTTTAAATCGTCTTTTAAAAACATTATTACTTTATTAAAAAACGATATTTTTAATTTAATTTAAAAACTTAAATATAATAATAATAAAAGTAAAATGAAGTACTATGATGCCTGTTGTGGAATTGGTGGGTTTACAATTGCATTGGAACAATTAGGACATACTTGTGTAGGTGCTTGTGATATTGATAAAGAATGTCGTAAAGTTTATAAAGATAATTATAACATTGAACCTGATTGTGATATGACAAAAATAACTGAATTTCCAGATTTTGATATTTTTTGTTGTGGGTTTAGCTGTCAACCATTTAGCAATGCAGGAAATAAATTAGGAAGAAAAGATCCACGTGGTAAATTATTTGATCATATTATTCGTATTGCTAAACTTAAAAATCCATCTTACATGTTTTTAGAAAACGTTAAACATATTCGTAAAATTGATAATGGTAAAATTTTTGAATATATTGTTCGTGAAATAGATCATGCAGGATACTTTCTTCAAACATTTGATCTTTCACCACATGAATTAGGTATTCCACAAAATAGAGAACGGGTTATTTTTGCATGTATTCGGAAAGAAATACCTTTTAAACCTATTACTTTACAAATTACTAAAAAAAATATTAGTATCTTTGAAAAAAATGTTGTTGGTTATGATATAAAACCAGAAGAAAAACAAATTCTTGAAACATGGGATTTAATGATTAAAGAATTTGATATTGGTGAAAACTGTAGTCCAACTATTTTAGCAAATGAATTTTATCAGGAACGTACTGATAATGAATTTAAACAATTACCTACTTGGAAACAAGAATATATTCAAAAAAATAGACGTATTTATGAAAAGTATCAAGAAACTTGGGACACCTGGTACCATCAAAATCAAGATATTCTTACTAAAAAAGAAATTTTTGGAAAATTAGAATGGCAAACAGGTAAAATAAAAAAAAATGACTCCATTTTTAATTACTTTATTCAATTTCGTCAATCTGGTATTCGTGTTAAAAAAGCAGACTATTTTCCAACTTTAGTTGCTATTGTCCAAACTCCAATTTATGCTAAAGAAAAAAGATACATCACACCTCGTGAATGTGCTCGATTACAATCATTTCCAGATTCATTTAAAATACATCCAATTGATCGTATTGCATATAAACAATTTGGAAATGCAGTTAATGTAGAAGTTGTTAAAACAGTTATTTCTCAAATACTTAATTAATTTAAAGAAAAATTATTTAATAAATTATTAAAATGTGTGAAGAACAAGAAGAAGAATGTTATTTAAATTTACTTTCAAGAGTTTTAAATGAAGGTGAAGTGCGTGAAGGAAGAAATGGAAAAACAATAAGTTTATTTGGTGAACGTTTAGAATTTAATTTAAAAACAGGTTTTCCCTTATTAACAACAAAAAAAGTATTTTTTAGAGGTGTTGCTGAAGAACTATTTTGGTTTCTTCGTGGAAGTACAAATGCAAATGAATTAATTGAAAAAAATGTACATATATGGGATGGTAATACATCACGTGAATTTTTAGATTCAGTTGGACTTCAACATTTAATGCCAGGTTATCTTGGTGCTGGTTATGGACATTGTTGGCGTTCATTTGGTGGTGAATATCCATCTTTACCTGGACAAAATGGAGGTGTTGATCAAATTCGTTTTATTCTTGAAGAACTAAGTAATAACCCTCATGGAAGACGTGCATTGTTATCTGCTTGGAATCCATGTCAATTATCAAAAGCAGCATTACCACCTTGTCATTTTTCCTATCAATTTTATATTAATAATAAAGGATTATCATGTCAATGTAATTGTCGTTCTCAAGATCTATGTGCAGGAACACCATTTAATATTGCTTCTACTGCTTTATTAACTCATTTAATTGCACACCTTCTTCATATTAATGTTGATCGTATAATACTTGTAATGGGTGATGCACATATTTATAACGAACATCTTGATAATGCATATGATCAAATTAATAGAAAACCAAATAAAAAACCAGATTTATTAATATGTCGTGATGCACCTCCAAAACATGCATCAATTGATAAAAAAATAGAATGGTTAGAAACTTTAAAATATGAGGATCTTGTATTAGAAAATTATACTCATTATCCATCAATTAAATATAAAATGATTTCTTAAAAAAAATATTGCGTTAAATTATTAAAAACAATAATCCAAATGAGTATTTCAACATTAAAAAAAGATCTTCTAAAGGTACAAAGATGTTCTGGATTTGGTAAAGATGGACCTTGTAAAAGAGCATTTCTATCAAATCCTATACGAGTAAGATGTAGAAGTACATATGAAAATTGTAAACAAATGTGTAGAAAATATCCAAATGATAAAAAATCTTGTAAAGAAAGATGTAAAAATACATATAAAAGTTGTAAAATTCCAGCAAGTAATCAATTTAAACAATGTGTTAGAACAAATAAAAGAATAAAAGAAGATAAAAAAATTTCAAAGATAAGAAGTAAAGGAATAAAAGAAGATAAAAATGTTGATGATGTAAATAGGTATGCTGATGCTGCAGGTTTTAAAAGTTTATTTTTTGGTAAACGTAGACATTAAACATTAGACATTAAAAAATCAACAATGATCAGATGGTCTTGCAATACCTATAACAGCACAAGCAATACGATCACCTGCATTACCAGTTTTTAAAGACTCTGTACGAAGTTCCCCTTGTGCTTGTCCACAATCATCTTTATTCCTATGAATAATTAAAGATCTTCCTATAATTGAATGATCACCATATAAACTTATGATTTCATCGGTTGTTGAATAATTTACAGTTCCAAAAAGATCAATTTGTATATTACCAAGATCACCCACGTGTCGTTCAGACATTCCTGGACAACCATGTGATTTTCCAAAAGGATTATAGTGTGCACAAGCACTTTTACATCCTTCTGAAAGATCACCAAATTCATGGATATGAAATCCTTGAAGTGCATTGGGTTGTAACCCAGTTCCTGATAAATTTATATAAATAACTGTTTGTTCATTCATTTTTTGAGTAAATTTAACAGATCCATAAACTTCAGGTCCTTGAAAAACTGCTATTGCTGAATAACTCATTTAAACTTTAATTTTATTTTATTTTTAAAAATAAAAACGGTTTTAAGAATAATGCATTTATTTAAATAAAAATGATAGAAATTGAAGAAGAAGAAGATACACGTCCATTAAATGTTCGTACAGAACTTCAACATTTTAATCAAGTATTATTAAAAAAAATACAAAATAGATTATCTAAAAATTTTAGTATCCTTCTTTTTAATGTACGTACAGGTGGTAATATAGGAATGAGTATTCGTACAGCATGTTTATTAGGTTGTAAAGAAGTTATTATATGTGGTCGAAAACAATATGATAAAAGATTTACAACAGGATCTCATAATTATATACCAGTTAGTTATTGGAATACACCTTTAAAAGTAAATATAAATTGTATAAGTCCAAATGAAACAGAAGAGATAATAGAATATAATCCAATTGAATTTGTTAAAATGTGTGGAGAACGCACACCTATATTTATTGAATTAGGTGGAAAGGATATTCGGACTATTTCATGGAAACTTATCGAAAATCCTTTATTAATTGTTGGAAATGAAACAAGTGGTATTCCAACTCATTTTATTAAAACTGTTAAAAAATTAATTCCAGAAACAATTATAATTAGTATTCCTCAGTTTTCTGTTATGAGAAGTCTAAATGTTTCTGTAGCAGCATCTATTGCTATGTGGGAAATTGCTAAAGAAATTTACTAATATATTTATTAATTGATTAATTGATTAATTAATTTTAATTTTTTTATTTTATTTTTTAATTGCAACAGATTCTAATTTGTAATATATATATAAACTAAAGAAATTCTTTGCAACTATATCTAACATGTTAAATATATTATTTTTATACGTATCATTCATATATGCTGCTACACCATACATACCCCAAATGAGTAAAAATGGTTTAAATAATTTTTTACCAACAACAGAATTTACAGCATAATTTTTATATATTATATTAAAAGTATTTGCAAAAAATATAAATCCTAGTGGTATAGCAATTTTTTTATTAATTCTATTTGTTTGACCTAAGTATCCAAAAAATAACATAAAAAAATTAGATATGACAATATTTTTAATGTTTGATTGCTCTTCTTTTAAAACTGTAAAAAAATCAAGTGTTCCTGGTTTATTTTTTTCTACATGTTCTTCATATTTAAAATAAATAACTGTAGTTAATAACATAGTTGGTGTAGTAAAAAACCAATCATAATATCGTATACGTGCCATATTTGATAGACCTAAAGTATCAAATTGTTTTAGAAAATATATATAAAAACAAAGTTCTACATATTGAACTATAGTTTCAACTACTAAAATTTGATTTAAAATTTTATATTTTTCATCAACTTTTAAAAGAACACCTTTAGTACTAATAACACCAATTACTAATTGTAAAATTACACTTAATTTTGTTGATGTTTTAACCATTTAATTTATTCTTTTAATTGTATTTAATTGTATTTAATATTTTTTTCTAATCGAATATGTAACCAATTTACTCCATGTCCATGAGTAGAAATATAATTAAATTTCTTTTTTGTGAATTCTTTTGCAACTCGTTTCCATAAATCTACCCATTCTTTATCACTTGCATTAAATGTAAAATCCATAAGATTGATGTACCCCTTACGAGGTATTACTAATAATGTTTCACCTGATGGTGAATAAAATGAAGTTGTATTACCTCTTGATTTTTTAATATATGTATTATAAGCATTACTTAAAGTTTTATTAATTGTATGAGGTGTTCTTTTTAAATTAAATTGAATTTTAGAGATATCTTTTATTTTCTTTGAAATAAAATATAACCAACTCTTACAATTTTCCCATCTTAAACAATCAGGTGGTTGTGTTGATAATATAAGTTTTCTAAGTGAGAGTATACTTTTACTACTTTTAAGATTTAATGTAAAAGACTTTTTCCCAAAGGATCCATTTCCAAAGTTATTAAGTCTTTTACCTTTAATACGATGTTTTATTGCACAACGTCTTTTAAGTTCTGAACGAGAAATTTCTTTTGAAGTACGAGGTGTTTGACCAGAAATTCTTCTTGATGGTCGACAATATGGATAACTACGTTTATCACCAACTTTCTTTCTACCACAAGGTTTACCAGTACAAACATCAATCCATTTTTCTTTAAACCAACGATCAAGACTCCCAAAGGATCCATTCCCAAAGGATCCATTCCCAAAGGATCCATTCCCAAAGTTTGAACAACGGGGTTTTATACCCATACTGGTACAACGGGGTTTTCCCATACTGGAACAACGGTATTTCCCTCCTTTCTGTTTATACATCCTGACAACTTGTCCAGATGCATATGCAGATGGCCAACGTTTAACTTTACTTTTTACCCTTAATTTAATACGATTATAAAGTTTTATATTAACAGGTTTTGATTTACCTTTTTTACAATAAGTTCCCATTTAATAAACTCTTTTATTTTATTTTTTAGGTTTAATTATTTTTAAATAATCCTTTTCAGGATTCCATTTAAACGTAAGAATTTGAGGTGATACAAAGATATCTCCTTTCCACCGTATTTCCCATTTATATAAAGGAATACTTGCATTTTCTTGGTCATATAGTGCATAAAATAATTTAGCAGCATTTGTATTATCCTTTTTAGCAGGATTTTGTATACTTTTTATATTTATAAATTCAGGTGAAGGTGCATCATTTGTTAGAGTTGTTCCATTAAAAGTATAAAGTTCATAAGGTAATGAACCAAATAAATTTTTATACCATTGTTCTAGTACTTCTTCTTTATATTCTAATATAAGTTCATTTAATAAAATATGATATTCATTATCAATTGTAGTTGAATTTGAAAATAACTTATTATATTTTTCACGATTTTGACGATAAAGATTCTTCATAACTGATAATCCATGTTTTTTGATCATATTTATTTGAACTTCTTTTAATAAACCTATGTCATCTTTTGGTAACATTTTATAAACTGAATAATTTGTAAGAGTATCTTGTTCAGAACTTTTAACAGAAAATCCAATATATATACCTTCAATAGTTTTTATAATGATATCTGCTTTAAATTTTGTAGATTTACCAACGTGAAGTTTTTTAATTTCAGGAAACTTACTTTGATTTTTTCCAAGTAAAAATACATTATCAACTTTTAAATTAAGTTTTTCAAATTCATTGTAAAATGTATTGTAATATTTCATAACTTTCTTGGAGTCTGCTGCTAAAATATCTATAAGATATCCTTTTTCAACTGATTGATCAAATGTTTGTTCTAATTCTTCAAATGATGTTATACGTTGACCACCTTTGCAAATAATATAAACTATATATTCAGACCATTGATAATCTACATTTTTTCTTTTTTCATTTTGTTTTTTATTAATTTTTAAGTATCCAAATGATTGAATACATTCTAATAAATGTTCTTCATTTAAATTATCCATAATATCTTTTAATTTACGTTTCATTTAATTTATTTATTAGAGTGTATTATTTTTTTGTTAAAATTTTTTTTTACCTAAATTAGACTTTTTTGGAATAGACATTTTCATATTACCAAATTTTCTAGTTGAACCAAATCTTAATAAAGGTGCTGCATTATTACCACCTGCATAATTACCATAAACTCCATATTCTAAACAACCACCAATATTTTGTATATCTGCTCTACCTGTAAAATCTTTAACAAAAAAACTACTAACGGGTGTGTTACCAAATCCAAATCCACACTTCTTTTTATGACCAAATCCACAACCACATGGTTTATTAGGTGTAGGCATTATTTTTTTCTTTATAAAATAAGAGATTATTTTAATTTAAAGAATAATAATTTTTAAATAATAATAATAATTTCATGAAAAAAGTAGAATATGGATACCAAAAAAGTTTTATCCATAGATATAGGAATAATAAATTTAGGTTATGTTTTTGTAGAAATGGGTGAAACAATTAATGTACTTGATTGTAACCGAGTTGATATAACTTATATGAAACATGATAAAATTCCTTATCATGATTGTAAATTATGTCATGAATATTGTATACCTGATTTTATAGATCATTTTGTACAAGAACACTCTTCTTTATTTGAGGAAGCATATATTATATTAGTTGAAAGACAACCACCTCAAGGACTTTTAAATGTACAGGATCTTTTATTTGTAAAATATCGTAATAAGATTAAGTTAATTAATCCAAACAGTATCCATAAGTTTTTTAAAATGACAAAAGGTGATTATGACCTTCGTAAAATTGAAAGTGTTAATTTAACAATTGAACATCTTGCTAAATTTTTAAATTTTCAAATTAATGAAAGAAAACATGACATGTCTGATGCTATGTTAATGTGTATTTATTACTATGAATTAAATAAACCCAAAGTTAAAGTTAAAGTTAAAGTTAATATTCAAAAGTATACAATTGATGATTTAGAACAGTTTAGGTTTATTAAAACTTTTTAATTTTTTTAACAAAAAAATAAATTACTTAAAAAAATAAAATTAATTAATAATTAATTGTTAAATAATAAACAAAATGAATATCTTTAAAACAAATAATAATGTTCAGTTTGTTACGAAAAAACAGTATGATTCAATTGATGAATGTAAATGTGGAGGACCTATTTTTAAATATAAAGATATTACAAAAAATGAGTATGTTGTAAAGTGTGGATATTATAAAAATATTATAGAAATAGATAAAAATACAAAAAAGAAACAATGGATTATTCCTAAAAAAGTATCGTGTGATTGGAAAGCAATTCATTGTGGTGAAAGACCTATATTTCAAGAAATAAATAAAAATATTTCTAAATATATAGAAAATAAAGTTGTTGGTGATGTTCATAAACAACTTGAAGAAAAATTAAAAGTACTTTTTCGTTTTTTATATATATCAACACATTCAGTAACATTAGATGAAATAAATGTTTTAGTTGAATATAATCTTCTTAGAAAACCTATAAAAACATTTTATTTTCCTACAACTTCTTTATTTATGAAAATTTCTCATAAAGAATCATACGAGGAATATGAAAAACGTATATTTTCTAAAAAAATTATTGATAAGTCTTATATTAACTATATTAATTATATTAGTAAAGTTGAAAAACCAGTTGTTCAAAAAGAACAAGTAAGTTTAATAAAAAATGAAAATAAAAATGAAAATAAAAATCAAAATAAAAATCAAAATAAAAAACAAATTAAATCTAAAATTAAAGAAGAAATTGAATTTTCTCAATTCATTATAGCAGATTCAGATAAGGATGAATCTTCTGATAACTCTGATTCCGATTATTCTGATCATGAAGATTCTGATCTTGAACAAGACCAAGAATCAGATTCTGAAAAAGAAGAAGTTCAAATTGGTAATATTGATGAAACAGAATCAGATTTTGACTTTTTTGTTGATGAAAATGTTGATAATTTTGATGATGAAGCATCAGATAAAGATTATTATGATGACTAAATAATTAAATAATTAAATCTTATTTTCCTTTTTTGTATCCTGCTATATTTGTTGGAAATTTTCCTGTACTATTATAAACACCAAGTCTTCTACGATAATCTGCTATACTTGCCTGTAAACTTTTTTTGTTCCATAGAACAAACATACTTAAATATCCTGCTCGTATAGGATTTCCTGTTCCTAAATCTTTATGATGTCTAAAAATATACCTATTACGTCTAGTTATATCACCATGTTTGGTAAAATCAGAAGCACCTGCTGCACCAAAGTGTATAATTTTTTTTCTACCATTTGTTTCGAAAGTTGCCATTAGTTTTTTACCTTTATTTGTTGATTTTTTAATACTAATAAGTTTAATTGTTTTTTTACCACCTTTTGTTTTACTTTTACCAAATGATGCAAACTTTATTATAACTTTACCAGATTTTTTCTTTTTAGATTTCTTTTGGTTTATTAAATCTTTGTATTTATTCTCAAAATATTCAGAATTTTTATTAAGATATTCTTTGATATTTTTATATTCACTTTCTAGTGATTTATCATTTACTTCTTTATATTTAGAATTTATAATATCCATATTGTTTCTATCTTTCCATTTAATACCAAGCATTCTTAAATCTTCCCAGTAAAACATTTTTTTATAATAAGCAAGTGCAGGTGATTCTTTTATTTTTTTTATTCTTAAACCAAATGACGTACCATTAAAATTCATTAATATTTCATATGCGTCATTAATTTCTTTCATTTTTTGTTCATTACCTGTTGGTCTATCTGGATGATAAATAAGTGCTAATTTACGATATTTCTTTCTTATTTCATTAATATCTTTTTCATTACTTATCCCTAATATATCCATTGCATTTATTATTTTTGGATTAAGACCTTCTTCTAGAACTTGTTCTTGTTCTTTCTTTTTCTTTGATTTTCCGAATAAATTACCCTTTTCATCAACATCTTCAACCTTTATAAAACATCTTTTACGATGACCACTCATGGGATCAACACATCCTTTTTTAACTTTATCAACAACTTCAGGACTTTTATGGCATTTACTACGAAATGATTCATATTTTTCCCAAACTTCTTTAAGTGTTGGGTGTTCTTTAACATCAAGTTTTTTATTTATTTTATTATGGATTTTGTATAACCAAGTTACAAGAGTTTTACGAGAATCCATGGAACTCATAGTTAAAGTAGTTCCAGGTTCACTTATAAATTGTTGATAAGATTCTCTGCAATATCTACAAGGTAATACATTTCCAGTAAGTTTGAAAAAGTTATAATAATTTACTTTTTGTTCTTCAGTTGGTTTCCATGGATAATTTTGTGCTATACTATGTAAAAATAACCAACCTGCTGGACCCCAAACGCGAGTTTGCATTCCTGTATCATCACCTGGTTTTTCTTTTAACATTTGTTTAAAGTTTATTTATAACATTATTTTATTTTTAAACGAAATAAAATTATTTTTTACATACTTCACTCCATTTTGCATTAATATCTTTTGCAGATTCTAAACTACTACTATTGCATGCTGCTGTAGCTTTATCTGGATGATATCTAAGTATTAATTTTAAAAAATCTCTTTTATTACTACATCCTTGTAATATTTTTAAATCATCAGTTGATACTTTTGGACATTTTTCACTAGATTGAGGTCTTTGTGCAGATGCTGATACTGGTCTTGATGTTTTTTCGTTTGCTTCATTTGCTTCTTCTTTTTTTGCTTGATTATAAAGTTCTTCTAATATTTGTTTCCGTTTTTCAGCATCAACTAGATCAACAGCATCTTCAAAAATTTGATTCATAATTATACTTCTTGTACGAAAATCAGGAATTTGTGTTAAACTATTATATACATTTTCCATTCTTAGTCTTCGTGCTTCTTTATCTTCAAGTAGTAATTGAGCATTTCTATTTTTAATTTTTTCTACTTCTCGCTGCCCTTGTTCTCTCATATGAGCTACCTGTTTTGCTGATATTACTCTTAATTGTTCTGGTGTAAGATTTTCTGGATTTCTTTGAATATCATAAGGTTCTTCTGCTTCTGCTGCTTCTTTTGCTGCTCCTCTTGCTGCTGCTCTTGCAGTTATTCTTTCTCTTATATTACCAAATTGTGAACGATGATTTCTTTTTCTTCTACCACCAGTTAGTTTTTCAAGATCTTTTTTTAATTGTTTTAATGAAATTTTAGTTTTACGCATTTATTTAAACTTTATTAATAAAATTATTTTAATTCACTTAAAAATTTAAAAGAATTAATTTTAAATTGAACAAACTAAAATAAAAATGTTACATCCTTATCACAAATTTAAAATAATGAATGTACCAGATTTTAAAGATGTTATGATTATTCCTAAAAAAAGTACCATTCTTTCTCGTAAAAATGTAAATTTAACTAAAAAACTAAGTTTTAAAACAAGAAATAAAGATATTTATTGGGAAGGTGTTCCAATTATTTCTTCAAATATGGATACAGTAAGTAATTTAAATACATTTAATAAATTTCTTAAACATAATTATATAACTTGTTTTCCCAAACATTTTAATAAATTATGGAATATTGATTATCTTGATTATCCAGAACAATTAAAATTTACAGATAATTATATGTTAAGTTGTGGAATTAACCGCGATGATTATTCAGAACTTGTTAAACTTATTAGAAACTTAAAAGGGTTTTGTGATATTGATGTTAAATTTGTTTGTGTAGATGTTGCAAATGGATATCTTACTCAAATGCATGAAGTATGTCATCTTTTACGTGACTTATTTCCAAATATTGTCATTACTGCTGGAAATGTTGTAACACCTGAATGTATTTATGATCTTATTAAAACAAATGGAGTAAATATCATTAAAGTTGGTATTGGTTCTGGTATGGCATGTGAAACTCGTTTAAAAACTGGAGTTGGTTACCCTCAATTAGGAGCAATTATTGATTGTTCTAAAGCAGCACATGAAGCAGGTGGTTATATCATTTCTGATGGAGGTATTCGTGATCCTTGTGATATTGCAAAGGCATTTGTAGGTGGTGCTGATTTTGTTATGGCAGGTGGTATTTTTGCAGGTCATGATGAATCACCTGGTCAAATTGTTGAAATTAAAGGAGTAAAATATAAACAATTTTATGGAATGTCTTCTCAGGAAGCAAATGATCGTTATAATGGTGGTATGAAAGAATATCGTACATCTGAAGGTAAAAAAATAACAATTCCTCTTAAAGGACCTCTTGAAAATACAATTATGGATATTAATGGAGGATTACGTTCTGCTTGTACTTACGTTAATGCAAGTAATCTTAATGATTTTTACAGTAATGCAGAATTTGTAAGTCTTTTTTAATGAGTATTAAAAAACAATTAAAAGATTATTTGTTATTTTTTCTTTTAAACTTCTTACTAAAATACCATCGGCAATTAAATAAAATATATTATCTAAATCATAATTATTAGTAGATTTATAATTCATAAATTCGGTGTATGCTGTTAAAAATGGATTTAATCCATTTGAATAAAATCTTTCAAAAACATATTTAAATATATTATTATCTTTATAAATAATTTTCATACTTAACATTATATCATCAACTGCTTTTTCATGTATTTTTTTGGTATATTTGTTTAGTATAATAATTATTAACTGACTAAAATTTTTATAAACTTTTTCATAAATTTCATTATCCATAAATACTCAGTTCCATTTATTTTTAAAAAACAATTTAATTTAAACAATTAAATGATTTTTAATTAAAAAATGAGTATTTTAGTTAAAACAAAACCAGTACCAAGTGTTCTTAAAGTTATTCGTAAACATAAAAATGATTATTCATGGTGGTCAGTAAGAACAAATAATGATTTATATTATTCAAGTATAATAAATGAAAAGCATTGTATTTATTCTTTTTTAGATGAAACAGCGTCAAAAAACTGTTTATCTTTTTTACAAAAATATCATAAAATTAATAATAAATATCCAGATCTTTATAATACTGATTTGAAAAATTTAATAGACCGTGATACTATTTATATTAGTTCTGAATCAACTGTTAGTATGAAACGTCGTTGCTTACTTAATAATATTGGACTTATTGGTATTACTTCTTTTGAATATACTTTTTAT
>Ga0304730_1001074_pt1 | contig 21597 bp, 20 predicted proteins | sample M_130628_MF_Meta_FD_190474 | JGI IMG/M metagenome (GOLD analysis project Ga0304730, IMG submission 190474) | Freshwater microbial communities from Lake Montjoie, Canada to study carbon cycling - M_130628_MF_MetaG (v2) (version 2) | ecosystem: Environmental > Aquatic > Freshwater > Lake | place...
GTTGTCTCCTTGCAGTTGGTTGAGCGAGTTGCTCGGGTCGGGGTGAATCTTATATTTTCGTCATTACTTGCCGGTAAATTTTGGTGGGCGTTTTTCGTTGAAGGCACGAATACCTTCCATGCGATCCTCTGTCGCGACTAGGCGACTGTACGCTTCTACTTCAAAGAACATACCCGTACGCATATCCATTTGCAAGCCAAAGGTGATTGACTTTTTGGCTTGCCGCACAGCAATGGGGGCATTGGCAAGAATGCGTTGCACAAGTTTCATGGTCTCGTCGTATAGCGCTGCTTTGGGATACACATGATTCAGCAGGCCAAAACTCAATGCCTCTTGCGCATCAAACGGGTCGCCGGTGAAGATGACTTCTTTGGCGCGTCGAACGCCAATCGCGCGCGGCAGCTGTTGTGTGCCACCGCCCCCCGGCATGATGCCGCGTTTGACTTCAGCAAAGCCAAAGCGAGCGTTGTCTGAAGCAACGATAAAGTCACACGACAAGGCGAGCTCAAGCCCACCTGCGATGGCTGCACCGTTGACACAGGCAATGGTGGGGACTGGGCAATCATAAATCGCACGAGCCATGCGTTCAAACAAATAATGTTGGGTGTTGAACTGTGCATCGGTCATGCCATCGCGTTCTTTGAGATCGGCGCCGCCACAAAAAATGGTGTCGCCAGCGCCTGTTAACACGACGCAGCGAAACTGCTCGGGCGACGCTTCAAGTGTGCCGAACACTTGTATTAATTCTTCGCCCATCGTGGTGTTCAAGGCGTTGGCGACTTTGGGGCGGTTCAGTTGCACCACTAGCAGTCCTTCAAAGGGCGAGGATAGCGCGAGCGTCTGATAGGGCGTGGCAAGATTAATCGTGGCAACAGACATCATGTCTCCGAGTTGGTTTGCTGTTTGGCTGGGTGCAGCAAATAATCGTGCTCACCCAGTGTAGGCGCATTACCCGCCAGAGGCGGACGGTTGCCGTTAAAAGAAATCGGCAAGGCTACCGTCGTGGCTTTGCCATTAGGTGTCGTGCGCAAAATATCAAGTGCTCGTGTCTGCTCGTTAGCAATGACGCGATCAACGGTCTGAATTGGGCCACACGGTATCGATACTGTTTCAAGCCTGGCAAGCCATGTCTGAGCCGGTAATTCTTTAAAGCGCGTTTGCAGTAATTCGATCAACGCCACTCGGTTTTCGACGCGACCACCGTTGGCGATAAAGCGAGGGTCTTGAGCCAGTGCGGGTAACTCCATCGCTTGGCAGAGCCGTGCGTAAAGGATGTCGTTTCCTGCTGCGACCAAGATCGCGCCATCTGCGCAGTCAAACACTTGATAGGGAACAATATTTGGACTGCTTGAGCCGCTGCGCTTGGGTAAAGCTGCACCTGCAAGCACATCAGACAGGGGCACCATCATCCAGGCCAAGGCGGTTTCGTACAGCGAGACATCGACAATTTGACCGCGCCGCTGGGGGTCGGCATCGCGCGTGCGTAGTGCCGACAGCACACCAATCACGGTCCACATCCCCGTACCCATGTCGTTCAGCGATAAAGGCACACGGCTCATGGCGTCGCCTTCATGTCCCAAAATACTCATCATGCCGCTGTAGGCTTGCGCCAGTGGGTCGTAGCCCGGCTTCTCGCGTAGCGGCCCGTTGGCACCAAACGCACCAAGATTGCAGTAGATCAGCGAGGGTTGCTCAGCGGTCAGCTCGTGTGCGCCGAGTCCGTGGCTTTCAAGGTTGCCTGGTTTCAGATTCTGAATCACAACGTCGGCGTGCTCAAGGATAAAAGCGCGTACGCGCGCAATGCACTCTTTGTCATTGAAGTCGGCGCGAATACTTTGTTTACCGTTGTTCATCGCATGAAACAGTGCGGCAGCGCCTTCGATAAACGGCGGCCCCCAGCCGCGGGCATAGTCGCCCGTCGTTGAGTTTTCGATCTTGATCACGCGTGCGCCCAAGTGAGCAAAAATTTGGCCGGCATAGGGTGCGGCTAAGCTATGGCCGATTTCAATGACGCAGACATCGGCCAAAGGTAGTGGCTGACTCATTCGATACTTCCTTGATAACCGTATAACGAACGTGCTGCTTCGATGGTGACATAGCCGTCCAGCAGATCGGCCTCGATTGACGCAACCGCGCGCTCTTTCGGGTCGCCGTAGCCGCCACTGCCGGCGGGTTGCAAGAGCACTCGATCGCCTAGGTGGACAATCTCGGTTGCGCCCTTGCTTGGCATGGTGCGCTCGGTGCCATCGGGGCTCACGATGCGGCATTCAAAGAGGCCACCCGCTAAACCGCCAAAATAGCCTTCTGGCGCCGCCTGGCCGCGTTCGCCTGCGGCTGTCACAGTGGCCTCTTCAAAGCCGACGCGGTAAGTTCGCCGTGAGGTTAATCCTCCGCGCCACCGACCGGCGCCGCCGCTGTCAGGTACAAGTGCCCACGCTTCGACGGTGATCGGCATGGTCTGTTCGATAAACTCAACGGGCAAGGCACCCGCGTTGCCCACATAGACGCGAATGCCATTAATGCCATCACGCGTGGCACGAGCGCCCATGCCGCCGCCATGCGGTTCGACCAAGCTGATGAATTCTTTGCCGGTGCGACGCACCCGTGCTTCGTTGGGGTCGCGCCCGCCAAAGACGCCCGAGCAGGCTGCGCAGTTGCTTTGACCAATCACGCGTTCGGGTACGGCTTGCGATAACGCTTTTAAGCAGAGGTCGATCACACGAGGTGAGGTTTCAGTGTTGCCGCTCACAACCGAGGCCGGAAAGGTACAGTTCACGATGCTGCCCAAGGGCGCTTCGATCGTCACGGGGCGATAGCACCCTTGATTGATCGGTATTGCCACATCGGTGAGGGCCTTGACCGTAAACCAGGTGCTGTTGCAGGTAACGGCTAAGGGGCAATTGATCCCACCGCGCGCTTGTTTACCCGTACCGGTGTAATCAAAGTGGATCTGATCGCCCGCCACCGTAACTTTAACTTTGATTGGGATATTCGCGCCCGACCAACCAGGCGATTGCACGCCTTCAACGAAATCTTCAGCCTCATATACGCCGTCGGGGATACCGCGAATCGCTTCGCGCATCAAGGTTTCAGAATGATCGAGCGAGCGCTTCATGGCATCGCGCAGGGCGTCTGCACCATACTTCTTCACCAAGGACTGAATCCGTTGATCGCCAACAAAGGTGCCGGCATATTGCGCTTGAATATCGAGTAGCCGACCTTCTGGATCGCGTGTGTTGCTGACGATCATGTTTTGTACGTCGCGTACGATCTCATCGTTACGAAACAGCAGCACAGGCGGGATACGGATGCCTTCGCCATAGATATCCCATGTATTGAGCGCGTAGCTCCCTGGTGCCTGCCCGCCGATGTCGTTCCAGTGACCGCGGGTCATCACAAAGGCGACGATTTCGTTGTCAACAAACACAGGGCGCGTGATTTGAATATCAGGTTGATGATTGCCCCCGCCAAGGTAGGCATCGTTGCTGATGATGACGTCGCCCGGGCGTAGGTTGTCGCGACCAATCGCTTCAACTGAAACTTTGGTTGAGATCACGGCAGACCCCAACATGGTTGGGATGTCATTGCCTTGCGCCACAAGTTGCATCTGCGCGTCAAAGACCGCGGCAGAGGCGTCTGCTCCCAAATGCATAATGGGGCTGGCCGCAGTGCGCATCATGGCGATTTTCATTTCACGCGCGATGGCGTAAAGTGAATTGCGCAAAATTTCGTAAACAATCGTTTGCATGTTGACCCTAGAGTGAAATACGCAAATTGCCGACGGCATCGATCCGTGCAGTCTGGCCCGCTTTGAAAATCAAGCAGCTGCTTTGTTCTTCAATGATGGCGGGCCCAGCAATGGCTGCGAGCGGAGCAAGGCTTGAGCGTTGGTAGGTCGGTAGCGCTTGCATACGACCGTCAATGTAGACCTCACGCGTGCGTTTTGCCGGGTGCGCTGACGCTGCGACATTTGCGCTTGACTGCTGCACCACACCTCGCCAACCTGTGCGAACGCTAGCCTGCACGCGTAAGTTCACCAGCACAATCGGCTGGTTGGGTTTGGTGAAGTTCCACATGCGCTTATGGTTGAGCTCAAAGCCTGCACGAATGGTTGCGATCAGTTTGTTTTGCTCAGCTGCATTTAGCAAGTTAGCTGGGATATCGACTGAGATTGAGGCGGGCTGACCCGTGTAGCGACAGTCTGCGCGAAAATGGCTTTGCACAGGATGCGTGTTTTGTTGCGCACCAAACGTATCGAGTGCTTGCTGCTTGAGCTCAGCACAAAGTGCCGCAATGGCGGTGGGTGTAATGGCCTCAAGCTCGGTTTCGACCGCGGTTTGTCCATCAAATTGGCGATCGGCCACAATCATGCCAAAGGCGCTGAACAGACCGGGTAGTGGCGGCACAATCACTTCTTTGATTTCGAGTTCTTCGGCCAAGTCGATGGCGTGCACTGGGCCCGCGCCACCGTAGCACATATACGATAGTTCTCGAGGATCAAAGCCGCGCTCGACGGTCATCAGGCGCATCGCCTGCGCCATTAATGCGTTGGCCACGACACGTACGGTCCAGGCCGCCTCTAATGCCGAGACCCCTAGCGGTTTGGCCAAATGTTCTTCGACGGCGTCAGCGGCAGCTTGCGCATCAAGTTTGAACTCACCACCTAAAAATGAATTCGGGTCGACATACCCCAGCAAAACGTTGCAGTCTGTGACGGTTGGGCGTTTGCCGCCGCGACCATAACAGGCGGGCCCTGGGTCAGCCCCTGCGCTTTGAGGGCCAATATGCACCCCGCCGCCGCTGTCAATCCAGGCGATCGAACCGCCGCCTGCGCCAATTGAGTCGATATCAATGGTGGGTGCGCGCACCGCATGGGTGTGTAGCAGGCTGCTGGTGCGAAGTTCGGGGCGCGAGTCGCGAATCAGTGATACATCGAAGGTAGTGCCGCCCATGTCTCCCAACAGAACACCCGGCAACTTGGATTGTTCGCTGGCGCGCACCGCGGCACTGACCCCACCTGCAGGGCCTGACTCAAGCAGCACGATTGGCTTAGCAGCCACCACTGCCGTTGAGGCTAAGCCACCGTTCGATTGCATGAACAGCAGCTCGCCGCGAAAGCCTGCGGCTTGAAGTTGGCTGTCGAAATGATGGATATAGCGACCACAGACGGGGCCTAAGAGGGCGTTCATCACCGTCGAGCTCGTGCGCTCGTATTCTTGCATTTCGGGGTTGACCTGATGCGATGCTGTGATGAAGTGCTGCGGCAACAAACGCTTGAGAGCGTCGTAGGCTTGTTTTTCGTGCACCGGGTTCACGTAGGCATGCAAAAAACAAATCGCCACCGCTTCGATGTCAGAGGCTTTGATCTTTTCAGCTAGGCTTTTCAGTGCTTGAAGATCAAGTGGTGTCTCGACCGAGCCATCGGGGCGCAGACGCTCAAGTACCTCAAGACGCCAGCGCCGTTCAACCAGAGGCTTAGGGTTTTCAAATTGCAAGTCATACAAATCGGCACGGTCATGGCGTGAGACCCTGCGTAGCTCAAGGATGTCGCGAAAACCAGCGGTGGTGATGAGTGCCGTTTTGGCACCCTTACCCTCGACAATCATATTCGTGGCCATGGTGGTGCCATGCCCGATAAAGCCAATCTCGGCACTTGTTTTGCCACTCAGTTCTAAGATGCGATGAAAACCGTGCATCGCACCGACTACGCGATCTGCAGGGGTGGTGGGCACCTTCGCCGACCAGATTTGTCCGGTGTTGTCGTCTACCAAGACAATATCTGTAAATGTGCCACCGACATCAATGCCAATCCGATTCATGAGATCGTAACCCTTCGAACAAAAATTCCAACGCTGATCGTCGGTTCATGCTGACCCGTTGTCAAGCCCGAAACCCCTTGGTTTGCCCTAGGTCACGGCGATTTAGACCGATACCGTCCGTTGGCGGTCGAAGGAGCGTACAGCTAGATGGTCAGCCGCCTAGGTCTGTCGCGTGACGGGTGAGGGTTTGGATGACACCGGTGTAAATAAGGTTTCATTGGAATTTGCCTCGGTAATAAATTAAAATGTTAATAACGTTACAAATTGAACGACTTTGCGCGTATGGCTCTTCTGACTATTCTGCACTTCCCCGACAAACGCCTGCACAAGGTCGCCAAACCCGTGGCCGCGGTGACAGATCGCATCCGCAAACTAGCGGCTGACATGGCCGAAACGATGTACGACGCTCCGGGCGTAGGCTTGGCAGCCACCCAGATTGACGTGCACGAGCGCGTTGTGGTGATTGATGTCAGCGAAAATAAAGACGATTTGATGGTGCTGATTAACCCCGAGATCGTGTCGCGCAGTGACGAGCAAAAAACTCACGAAGAGGGCTGTTTGTCGGTGCCGGGCGTATACGACGAGGTAGAGCGGCCCGCGACGGTGCGCGTACGTGCGCTGAATCTTGAGGGCGAGGTGCACGAGTTTGATGCCGAAGGGTTATTGGCGGTGTGCGTACAGCACGAGATCGATCATTTAAATGGCAAAGTGTTTGTGCAGCACTTATCGTATTTAAAGCAAACACGCCTTAAAGCCCGTTTGCGTAAAGAACAACGCGAACTTGAACGGGTGTAGCCCAGACTCATGCATATCGAAATCCTAGGGTACACGGCGGCCTTTTTAACCACTGCAGCGTTTTTTCCACAAACCTACAAAACGATCAAAACGCGCGATACCAAAGCGATTTCTCTTGCAATGTATGTGATGTTTACGTCGGGTATTGCTCTGTGGTTAGCATATGGTATTTATATTGAGTCGCTACCCTTGATTTTTTCAAACTCTATTACATTTGTGATGGCGGGTACGATTTTGGTGCTCAAGCTCAAAGAGCGCTAATCCTAAAACACTCGCACGCTCACTGATGACACTGACGTTATCACTCTGACAGCGAACAGTTGGGGTGTTTGTGCCAGATCTCTAGGAAGGTCAGACAAGGCGTTTGAGCCGTGATCCTCGAGACTCGAGCTATATCTTTGCCGCGCCAGCCCAGCCCTGAATAAACGCCGCTGCACTTTGCCGCTTGCCGCCCGCACGCTGTAGCTCAGTCAGGCGCAACATGCCTTGCCCCGTAACAAGGTCAAGCCCCTCGGGGCTGGCGCCGATGACAGTACCGGGCTCGGCCTGCTTGCCTGTCGTCGTGATTGCGATGGCGTTCCAAACTTTCACCGGCTCGTCGATGGCCGGCAGTCGGAGTGTTGCACCCGGCATTGGGTTAAAGGCACGAATGCGTCGAGCAAGCTGTACGGCCGATTGGGTGAAATCTAGGGCAGCTTCGGCTTTATCAAGCTTTGAGGCATACGTTGCGCCCTCAAGCGGTTGGGGTTGCGCGGTTAAGGTTCCAAGAGGAAGCGCCTGTAAAGCTGCCACGATCAGTCGCGCTCCTTGCTCGGCTAGCTTATCGTGCAAGGTCGCGGCAGTCTCGGTCTCTGTGATGGGCAGTGACTCAACCAACAGCATGGCGCCGGTATCCAGACCCTCGTCCATTTGCATGATTGTGACACCAGTCTGGGTGTCACCGGCTTCGATGGCGCGTTGAATCGGCGCCGCTCCGCGCCAGCGCGGCAGAAGGCTAGCGTGAATATTCAGGCAGCCGTAGCGCGGTGTGGTGAGCACCCAGTTTGGCAAGATGAGGCCGTAGGCGGCCACCACCAAAACGTCAAGCTGTGCCTGCCCAAGGGCTACTTGAGCGCTACGTGCTTCGTCTGGATATTTGCCGTCAAGGCGCAAACTGCGCGGCTGCACGACCGCGATGTCATGCCCGAGGGCGCATTGCTTCACGGCGCTAGGTGTGAGCTTAAGTCCACGCCCTGATGGGCGATCGGGCTGAGTGAGTACTAACACCACCTTAAACCCGGCTGCCAGAATCGCCTGCAGAGCCTGGGCTGAGAACTCAGGCGTGCCGGCAAACCCGACCCGTAAAGGGGTCGAGATTATCGTCGAGGGCGGTGGAAATGTTGCAGCCATATTGCTCGAGATCCTGTTCAAAGGCGGGTGATTGATCCGTCGCTAGTGGTCGTCATTTCGGATGAGGCTTGAGAGTTGGGCACTGTGGGGACGTGACCCCACTAAATCTTTTCGGCCCACAGGTCATACTCGTCAGAGTCAGTGACGCGCACTCGGACCATGTCGCCTGGCTTCAGGGGTACGGCGCTATCCACAAATACGCTGCCGTCTATTTCAGGGGCGTCTGCGCTTGAGCGCCCGACCGCGCCGTCTTCGTCGACCTCATCGATCAAGACGTCGAACTCTTTGCCGACTTTACGCGCTAGGCGTTCAGTTGAAATCGCCTGTTGATGAGCCATGAAACGGTCGTAGCGTTCTTGTTTGACCTCATCAGGCACAGCACCCTCAAGTGCATTGGCGGGGGCACCCTCGACAGGCGAGTATTGAAAGCAGCCCACGCGGTCGAGCTGAGCTTCTGACATCCAGTCAAGCAGGTACTGAAATTCGCTTTCCGTTTCGCCTGGAAACCCAACGATAAAGGTTGAGCGCAAGGTAATGTCGGGGCACTGCTCGCGCCAGCGATGGATCCGCGCCATCGTGCGATCTTCAAAGGCGGGGCGTTTCATGGCCTTCAAAATGCGTGGGCTGGCGTGCTGAAACGGGATGTCGAGATAAGGCAAAATTTTGCCTTCAGCCATCAACGGAATGACCTCGTCGACATTGGGGTACGGGTAGACATAGTGCAGGCGCACCCAAATGCCTAATTCAGATAAGGCCGAGCAAAGCTCAGTCATACGTGTTTTCACCGGGCGACCGTTCCAGAAGCCGCTGCGGTATTTGACGTCGACACCGTAGGCGCTGGTGTCTTGCGAAATCACTAGCAGCTCTTTGACCCCGGCGCGCGCTAAGCGCTGGGCTTCGTCAAGCACATCACCCACAGGGCGGCTGACGAGATCGCCGCGCATTGAGGGGATGATGCAGAAGCTGCAGCGGTGGTTACAGCCTTCAGAAATTTTGAGGTAAGCGTAGTGGCGCGGGGTGAGCTTGATCCCTTGTGGCGGCACCAAATCTGTAAACGGATCGTGCAAAGGGTTAGGCGGAGCCGCTTCGTGCACCGCACGCACGACCTGCTCGTACTGTTGCGGCCCAGTCACGGCCAGCACACTGGGGTGTACGGCACGAATCACTGACTCATCGACCCCCATGCAGCCCGTCACGATGACACGGCCGTTTTCGGCGATGGCCTCGCCGATCGCATCTAACGACTCGGCTTTGGCACTATCAATAAAGCCGCAGGTATTGACTACCACCACGTCGGCGTTGTTGTAGTCGGGAACAATGACATAGCCTTCGGTACGCAATTGTGTGAGGATGCGCTCTGAGTCGACAAGCGCTTTAGGGCAGCCGAGACTAACAAAACCGACTTTGGGAGAGGACATGGCACGTCACCTGGCAGGCCGCAGCCCACATGAAAGAGAGCGAGATTTTACCCGCGATCGACGCTAGCCCCTACAATCACCCCATGACACAAGCTGCCCCCGCACTCTCTGATAGTTTATTGGCCGCCGCGCGCGCCATTGGCGCGGTTGAAACCGGCCAGTCTTTGACTGAAGCCTTACTCGACGTTCGGCCTGAGCTACGGCCATCCGCGCAGTCCTTAAGCTTTTATGCGATGCGACACTGGGGTCAGGCGATGGCGCTGCGCCGTCTGCTGCTGGATCGCGTACCGCCCAACCCCACCGTCTTTGCGCTGTTGGGCTTAAGCCTGTTGTTGCTAGAGGTCGCGCTGAGTGACCCTGCCGAGCGCGACGCCACTGCGCCCACCTATGCGGCGCACACGCTGGTGGATCAGGCGGTACAGGCTACGCAGGGGCAGCGCGATACGCTGAATTTCAAAGGCTTAGTGAACGCCATTTTGCGTCGCTTTCAGCGCGAGCGCGCCGCTTTGCTGTCGCAGCTCGAGCATGATCTTGAGGCCCAGTACAACCACCCAAAATGGTGGATTGAAGCGCTGCAAACGGCTTATCCGCAAGACTGGCAGCGTATGCTTGAAACGGCCAACGTGCATCCACCTCTTGCGCTGCGGGTCAACCTACGCGCGACCACGCGTGAGGCCGTTGAACAGGCCTTCGCCGCCGCAGGTATCGCTGCAACGCCTTTCGGGGTGGCCGGCTTAGTGCTCGATGTGCCACGGCCGATTGCTTCGTTGCCGGGCTACGCGCAGGGTTGGTGGTCGGTGCAAGACGCGGGCGCACAGCTTGCCGCCCCCTTGCTTGAGTTAAAAGACGGCATGCGAGTCTTGGATGCTTGCGCGGCTCCCGGCGGCAAAACCGCACACATGCTTGAGCTCGCGGCACTCAAACTGACAGCGCTTGACATCGACAACGCACGCATGGGTCGTGTCGAGCAAAACCTTGAACGCTTAGGCTTGCTCAATGACGATGTTGAGTTGATCGCCGAGAGCGCCATGCGCGCGCACACGTGGTGGGACGGCAAGCCCTTTGACGCAGTGCTCGCCGATGTGCCATGCACTGCCTCAGGTATTGTGAGGCGCCATCCCGACATTCGTTGGTTGAGGCGCTTCACAGACCTCAAGCCGACCGCAAAATTGCAACGAGAGATTTTGGATTCACTGTGGAGCTTGGTCGCACCCGGAGGTAAATTATTACTTGTAACGTGTTCGATTTTTCCGCAAGAGTGCGAGTTGCAGGCACAGGCCTTTTTAAAGCGTCATGCTCAGGCGGTACGCTTACCCGCGCCGGGTCAGTTGTTACCCTGCCTGGCCGACGCCGAGCGACCGGCAGGGCAAGACGGTTTCTTTTATGCTTTGTTTGCTAGACAGGTTTAGGTGGTAATCACACGATGACGGCTTGGGCGACCTTGTTGCTAGGATGTCAGCGAGGCCTTTTAGGTGTGCTCGCAGCGTCGCTGTGCCTGGTTGCTTCGGTGAGTCAAGCGGCAGAGCCGCGCATCGAGCGCATCGAGCCTTTGATTACCGAGGGGCAACTGACACTCGATCTTGATTTGACCTTTGAGCTTGGTCGAGTGGTGACTGAGGCTGCTGAGCGCGGTGTGCCGCTTTACTTCACGTTTGATTTAAAGATCACCTCGCCCAGGTGGTGGTGGTTTGACCGTGTTCTAGTCGAGGCGACCTTAACTCGCCGTTTGACTTACAACGCACTCACGCAACAATGGCGTGTGGCAACAGGCGATTTGTTTTTACCGGTCAAATCTCTAAACGAGGCGCTGGTTGTGCTGAAGCAAGTACGCGGCTGGCCTGTGGCCCCTTCTGATCGGTTTGATAAAAATCAGCGCTATGACGGGCGTATCAGGATGCGACTCGATGCCTCTCAGCTCGCCCGGCCCCTTCAGCTTGAGGCAGCGAGTCGCAGTGCCTGGTCGCTTGCAAGCCCTTGGGCGCCGTTTGATTTTTCGATTCAGCAAGCGGGGCCTAATAAATGAACGCGCTGCCTAGACTAGCCGGCGCGGGCGCATTGTTTGAAGCGTTGGCGGTGTGGCGCCTATGAACAGATTGCTTCGTCTGGCGTTATTTATTGGGATCAGCAGTGGTGCAGGCCTGTTTGGCTTGCTGGCTTGGTCAACAGGTAACGCCTCGCGAGTGGCTCAGTACCAAGGTTTGTTGCTATGGCTGAACGGCGCGCTTGCTCTGGCATTGTTTGTCTGGGTCGTCGCGCTCACGGTGCGCCTGCTTTCGCAGTTGCGTAGTGGATTGTTTGGAGCACGTTTGACCGCGCGTTTTGCGTTGGCATTTGCCTTAATTGGCGTGTTGCCAGGTACCTTAATTTATGGCGTGTCGTTGCAGTTTATGGCACGGTCAATCGAGTCGTGGTTCAACGTGCGTGTCGATACGGCTCTTGAGTCAGGCCTGGCTTTGGCACGAGCGGCACTCGACTCTCAGCTCGCCGAACTCGAGTCGCGCGCGCGCGTCATGACGCCCGAACTCAATGCAACACCCGATGCAGATGTCGCGGGCGTGCTGGCGCGGTTGCGGGATTCAAGTGGCCCAGTCGATGCGATGGTGTTTAGTGGCAGTGGGCGCGTGATCGCGTTCTCGAGCGACAAGCTCGGTGCGTTGTCCCCTCTGCCTCCGCCCGCTGCCATTTTGAATCAGTTGAGGGTCACCCGCGGGTACTCAAACGCCGACACGGGTGATAGCGTGGCCGGCGGGCCTGTTGACCCCGGTCTACAGCTGCGGGTGATTGTGGCGTTGGCTGCGCCAGAGCGAACCGAAAGCCTGCTGGGTGTAAACGTTGAATCCCGTTGGCTACAACTGGTGCAGCCAGTTTCTGAAAAAATTGCCCGTAACGCGAGTGAAGTGCAGCAAGGTAATCGTGATTATCAAGAGCTTGCGCTATCTAGACAAAGCCTGCGTAATTTGTTTGGAGTGACTCTCACCTTGGCACTGTTGCTGGCTGTATTTGCGGCAATCGCTGTGGCGCTGTACCTATCCAAAAAATTGGTCAGCCCCCTCTTGGCCTTAGCGTCTGGTACGCAGGCCGTGAGCGTGGGTGACTATCGTGCACTGCCCGAACCGCCCTCAAATGACGAAGTGGGGCAGTTGACTCGTTCGTTTAACACCATGACTCGTCAACTCGACGAGGCACGGCGGATGGTTGAAACCAATCGCAGCCAACTCCAGCGCTCGAACGTCTATCTTGAAAGCGTGTTGGCAAACTTGTCGGCAGGTGTGCTGGTGTTTGACGAGCGGTTTTGCTTGACGACCTTTAACCAGGGCGCGCAATCGATCCTTAAGGTTGACTTGCGTACAGCACCTGGGCGGCTGTTGCAGACGGTAGAAGGGATGAGTGAGTTCTCGCAGCGGATTCGGCAGGCTTTTTCTGAGCATACGGCAATGGGCTCAGAGCGCACACACTGGCAAGAGCAGTTTGAACTAACCTTGCAAGAGCCCGGACCAGAGGCCAAGGCGTTTACGCTGACGTTGCTAGCGCGAGGCACACAGTTAAATGTGGATGGCCGTGAAAATGGCTACATGGTGGTGTTCGATGACATCACCGAAGTGATCTCGGCGAGTCGCAGCGTTGCTTGGGGTGAGGTTGCACGTCGCTTGGCGCACGAAATTAAAAATCCGTTGACGCCGATTCAGCTCTCGGCCGAGCGCCTTGCGATGAAGTTGGCGCATAAGCTTGAACCGCTTGATGCACAATTGCTTGAGCGGGCGACCAACACGATTGTGAATCAAGTGAACTCGCTGAAACACATGGTCGATGATTTTCGTGAATACGCACGTAAGCCACCCTTAGTCTTGGCGCCAGTCGATTTCAATGGGCTGGTGGATGAGGTGTTAGGCTTGTATGGCTGGGATCCACTAAGCGGGCAAGTACAAGAGGATCCGGCTCAGCCGTGGCGGCTTGAAGTTTTACTTGACCCCGCGCTGCCGGTTATTTTGGGTGACCCCACCCAACTCAGGCAGGTGGTTCACAATCTGCTAGCGAATGCGCGAGACGCCTTGGCTGAGGTGTCGCACCCGGGCGTGATCCGGGTGAGCACGCAAATGATTCCTCCGGGCGCGGTCGAAACTGCCGAGCGGGCAGCGGTGCGTTTTACCGTTTCCGATAACGGTGCCGGCTTTTCGGCACAAGTGTTACAAAGGGCGTTCGAGCCGTACGTCACGACTAAGACGCAGGGTACTGGATTAGGTTTGGCGATTGTTCGTAAAATCATCGAAGAGCATCATGGGCGAATTGATGTGTCTAATCGCAAAGAAGGGGGCGCCCGGGTATCGATTCTTCTCACGCAATTAGCAGAACCAGTAGACGCAACGCCACAAGATAACGATAATGCAAGCTTGCAATAGGTGATTAAAAGTTTATGGCCAGAATTTTAGTGGTCGACGATGAAGTCGGAATCCGCGAGTTGCTTTCCGAAATTCTCTACGACGAAGGGCATACGATTGAGTTGGCCGAGAACGCGGCGCAGGCGCGAGCGGCGCGTTTGCGCATGCGCCCCGATCTTGTGCTGCTCGATATTTGGATGCCAGACACTGATGGCGTTACGTTACTGAAAGAATGGAACGCTGCCGGTTTGCTCGACATGCCTGTCATTATGATGAGCGGCCATGCCACGATTGATACCGCGGTTGAAGCCACCAAAATTGGCGCGATTGATTTTCTTGAAAAGCCGATTACGCTGCAGCGCTTGCTCAAAACGATTTCAACGGGCCTGGCGCGCGGTCGCACAACGGTCGCAAAATCTGCCTCGGGTGCGTTTGCCCCGGTCAAACCTCAAGTGACGGCTGTGGTCTCGCCTGCTGCGCAGGTTGCCGCTATGCCCGCACCGATTGTGGCGGCAGTGGTGCCGCCCGACCAAGGTTTGCTCGGCGATATTTCGCTTGATCAACCCCTACGCGAGGCGCGCGATGAGTTCGAGCGAGTCTATTTTGAATATCACCTAGCCCGCGAAAATAACAGCATGACGCGCGTGTCTGACAAAACAGGCCTTGAGCGCACCCATCTGTATCGTAAGCTTAAACAGCTTGGCATCGAAGCGCGTAAACGCAGCAGTTAAGCTTCAACTGCTGCGGCCACTCGCACGCCTTAGTTAAGCGTAAAACTTTCGTTAAGGCGCTGTAGTGCCCGCCGGTGGGGTATCAAGTCCGCCAACGCGCGCGTCTTCAAACACACGACGCTCTTGCACCAGTTGGGCCGCAACAGCCACTGCAATCTCTGCGGGCGTGCGGCTGCCAATCTGCAGCCCCACCGGGCCGTGCAGTCGGTCGACGTCTGCTTCAGTGAGGTCAAAGCTTAGCAAACGCTCGCGACGTTTTGTTTGATTGCGCGATGAGCCCAGTGCCCCAACGTAAAACGCTTTAGAGCGCAACGCCTCAAGCAGTGCCATGTCGTCAAGCTTGGGGTCGTGGGTAATCGCGACAATGGCCGTGCGTGCGTCGGTTTGAATGTCAAGGACTGCATCATCGGGCATGCCAGGTTGCAAGGTGACGTCAGGCATATTCCAGTCGGCCGTGAACTCTTCACGCGGGTCACACACTAAAACCTGAAATTCAAGCATCGTGGCGATCTGTGCAAGGGCTTTTGCGGTTTGGTTTGCGCCAATAATCAACAAGCGCCAATGCGGGCCATATACAAAATAACAGCCTTGCTCTTTGACTTCGGTGAGCTGGCCCGGCTTTGCTTCAGTCAGGGTTGATTCACCTGTGCTCAAGTCTAGCCAGCGTCCGATGAGTCTTTGCTCAGAAGTGACAGCAACGACGCGATCAAGCCATCCACCGGCAGCGAGAGGTTCAATCACCAGCTTGAGCGTGCCGCCGCAAGGCAGACCAAAACGAGCAGCCTCTTCTTGCGACACGCCGTAGGTGGCCCACTCAGGGCGCGCCGGCAGCTGGCCCGACTGCGCACGCGCAATCAGGTCGTCTTCAATGCAGCCGCCTGATACCGAGCCTACGACACGGCCATCCTTGCGCACAGCAAGCATCGCGCCCGCCTGTCGTGGGGCCGAGCCCCAGGTTTTGACAACGGTTGCGAGATGAACGATATGCCCATCTGTTAGCCATTGATGGGCTTGTTTGAGTACTTCGGTGTCGAGAGAGTCCATAGCAGTGTGTCGTTGTGAGATCCGCGCCGAGGCGCCCAGTACACCAGAGGGGGTGATCGGCCCGATCGCTGGTGGTCATATCAGTATACTAAGCCCCTTTACGCACTAAGACATTGAGACAAATCATATGGATCCGATATTTGCGTTGGCTTTGGCGGTTTTAGGCTGTGTGACAGGCTTTGCCGCTGGGCTTTTGGGAATCGGAGGCGGCATGATTTTGGTGCCGTTTTTGACTCTGCTGTTCACTTGGCAGAGCTTGCCACTTGAGTTGACCGTGCACGCCGCAATTGCGACTTCGATGGCGACTATTTTGTTCACCTCAGTGTCAAGTGTACGGGCACATAACAAAAAGGGCGCAGTGCGTTGGGATCTTGTGGCCGCGTTAACCCCCGGCATTGTGGTGGGCGGCTTGATCTCGGGTGGCGCTTTATTCTCGTTACTTAAAACAGGTTGGTTGGCGTTGTTTTTTGCAGTGTTTGTCGCCTACTCGGCCTTGCAAATGTTGCTAGATAAAAAACCTAAACCTTCGCGTCATATGCCGGGCCCAGTTGGTACGGCTGCGTCGGGTGGTGCAATTGGTTTTATTTCAGGCTTGGTGGGCGCCGGTGGCGGTTTTATTTCAGTACCGTTTATGCTGTGGTGCAATGTGCCTTTGCATCAAGCGGTAGGCACTTCGGCGGCGCTGGGCTTTCCGATCGCATTGGCCAATACGATTGGGTATGTGTGGTCGGGCTGGGGTCAAAGCGGTTTGCCACCAACGATGGTGGGTTACATTTTTTGGCCGGCGCTGATTGTGTTGGCGCTGTTTAGCGTTTTTCTTGCACCGATTGGTGCGCGTGCGGCACATAACCTGCCGGTCAAAACCTTAAAGCGAATTTTTGCGTATCTGTTGTTTGGCTTGGCTGTTTATATGGGCTTTAAGGCCTACCTGTCATTTTTTGGCTAACGCGCCGGGGGCGTGCGCGTGATCGCGCTCACGCTGATACGAGTCTCGCCAGTGGTGGCGCGCCGCGCACTGCTGCGCCAAGCGTGCCCATAGGCCACTTCAACTGTTAAGTGCAGGCGGCCATCGGCTTTGCGCTGTGTATCAAGCGCTGCCAGCAACGCTTGATACCGGTCGCGTCCGAGCAGACCGGGGCGTCGCCCGACGCTTGGGTTGCCGCCTAGCGCTTTGACGTCTGCCAAGAGCTTTTCAGGCGTGGCGTAGGTCAGGGTCAGAACTTCTTGATCCATCACTGGGTCAGCAAAGCCTTTTTCAATCAACAAATCGCCAAAGTCGTGCATATCGACAAAGCTTGGCGTGACCGTCTTGAGCCCCGCCTGCTGTGCAGCGGCGCGCACCTCTTGCAATGTGGCCGGGCCAAAACACGAAAAAAACACAAGGCCATTGACCCGTAGAATGCGCCCCCACTCTTGCAAGACATCATGCGGTGCGGCGTGCCAGTGCAAGGCGAGGTTCGACCACACAAGCTCAAGGCTCTCAGGCGCCAGGCCCGTCTGTGCGAGATCAGTGGTTAGCCATTGTGTATTAGCCGGTGCGCCACGCCATTGTGCAACCTTTTGCCGCCAACCCGTAGAAAAATATTTTTTGGACTCTTGCTGTGCGTGACCTAAGAGGCTCGAGGTGTGATCCTGCCCAATATAGCGGGCGGTGGGATAGCGCTGATGTAGCAGTGCAATTTGCTGCCCCGCGCCGCAGCCGGCATCCAATATTTGTTCGGGCTGCAAGCGTACTAGCCGAAGTCGCTCATCCATTCGCCGCGCGACCTCGCCGTACAAAAACTGTGCCGCAGATAGGTCGCCACGTCGGCTGAACTGTAACGCGACATGAGCAGAGTTGAGCGGCAGTGTATTGGGGGTGGACATTGTGAGCGTGGGGATGGCAAAAAAAGGGATCTTGGCGAGAAAATATCGGGTATGCCGCGAAACAAAGGTACCAAAATGTACTCTATCTCTCAAAAAATTTTACGGAGTTTGCCGGCTGCCTGCCCGTTATGTGGCTTGGGTGCACGTGGCGGCGACCTATGTGAGGGCTGCGCGCAGGATCTTGCGTGGCCTTTGAGCGCACAGGTGCGTTGTGAGATTTGCTTTGAGGCGCTACCAGTGACTGCCCCGCCTGCGACTGCTCGACTCGCTACGATTGCCGCCGCCGCAGAGCGAGCAGCCTCATCTGACGCGTTTACGGCTAGTCTGGGCGCGCCTGTTCTGCAATGCTCGCGCTGCGTGCGTCACCCGCCGGCCTACGCTTGCCTTGTGGCCGCGATCGAATACACCTACCCCGGGGATATGTTGATTCAGCGCTATAAAGAGGGCGCTCGCCTGGCTTACGCGGGTTTGTTTGCACGGCTTTTGTGGAGCCGTCTGCAAACTCGCCCAAGGGGTGGTCGGGCCGAGGCGCCGCTCGGCGCGCTTGTGCCGATCCCGTCTAGCCAAAGCGCGCTTAAGCGTCGCGGCTTTAATCCTGCGAGTGAGCTGGCCCGCGAACTTGCCCGCTTGAGTGGTTATCCCCTGCGGCAAGAGTGGCTGATCCGTATGCGTGAAGCCTGCACACAAAAGACGCTTGATGCCCGTGCGCGTCGCGAAAGTGTAGAGGGCCTATACGCTTGCCCAAACGCTGTGCCCGACGTGTGGGTGGGCCTGGTGGACGACGTTGTCACGACAGGCAGCACCATGCACATCGCGGCAAGGGCCTTACTCACTGCGGGTGCTGCGGGGGTTGTGGGGCTGGCAGCTGCGCACACGCCGCGCGCATGGCAAAATGACATCCATGATTGATGTCATTCTTGTACAGCCCGAAATCCCTCCGAATACAGGCAACGTGATCCGCCTGTGTGCCAACACCGGTGCGCGCCTGCATTTGGTGCGACCACTCGGGTTTGAGATTGATGACAAGCGCCTCAAGCGCGCTGGCCTCGATTACCACGAGTGGCAGCCAGTCAAGGTGCACGACTCGCTTGAATTGGCGATCGCAGCCACCGGCGCGCCACGCGAGCGAGTGTTTGCGATCACAACGAAGGCAACCCAATTGGTGGGGCAACTCGCCCTACAGGCCGACGATGTCTTTGTCTTTGGCTGTGAAACTGCTGGCCTCACGCAGCAGCAACGGGCGTTGTTTCATCCTGAACAAACGATCCGCTTGCCGATGTTGCCTGCGCAACGCAGTCTGAATTTATCGAATGCCGTGGCCATTGTTGTGTTTGAGGCGTGGCGACAACAGGGCTTTACTGGCGGCGTGTAGCTTGACCTAATCTAAAGACAAGTTCAAGCGCGTCATCACCTCATCCCAGCGTTTTTTCTCTGTCTGCATCAACTCTCGCAGAACTTGCGCATTTGAACCCACCACAGAAAAGTACTGAGCTGAAAATTTATCTTTGATCTCTGGGGTTGCCAAAATTTCAGCAAGTCGTTGCTGCAGTCTTAGCAAAATTGTAGGGTCTGTGCCCGCAGGTGCAAGCATGGCGTGCCACGAGATTGCCTCAAAGCCCTCAAACCCTTGAGCAGCCAACGGAGCCACCCCGGGCAAAGACGCTGATGCGACTAGGCTGGTCACACCAAGCACTTTGAGCTTGCCTTCTTTTGCCTGCGGCATGGCGATTGCAGGCACCATAAAGCTTGCTTGAATATCACCAGCGAGCATGGCGGTCGTAATTTGTGGAAAACTGGCGTAAGGAACGTGCAGCAGCTCAATTCCTGCCTGTTGTTTAAAAAGCTCCATTGCCAAATGCGCAGCGCTACCTGCCCCAACTGAGCCGTAATTCAAGGCACTTGGCCGCGCGCGGGCGTATTGAATAAACTCTGCGGTACTGTTGATCTGCAGCGCCGCACTGAGTACCAAGACGTTTGGGCTAGTGGCAATCAAAGTAATGGGTGCAAGATCTGCGGCAGGGTCGTAGCCCAAGGTTTTTTTATACAGCGTTGGGGCAGTGACTAAGGGGCCGTTGATGGTGTACAGCAGCGTATAGCCATCGCTAGGCGCACGCGCGACTAAGCGTGTGCCTAAGTTGCCACCGGCACCTGGTTTGTTCTCAATCACAATATTTTGCTTGAGGGCTTGACTCAATGGTTCGGCGACCTGACGGGCTAGTAAATCGGGCGATGAGCCAGCCGGAAACGGTACGACTAAATGAATCGGCCGATCTGCAGGCCACGCCGCCCACGCATTGTGCGCCAGCAAGGCGATCAGTAACGAAAAAAGATGACGCAGCATATAGTCTTTACTCCGTAAAAGGATGGGACGTTTATTCTGTGGTCGCGACGCGCGATAACAGACGTGTCACGGCATCCAAGGGTTTAACGCCTTCAAATAAGACGTTGCATACCGCTTCGGTGATTGGCATTTCGATGTTGAGTTTACGGGCTCTGTCACGGACCGCACGCGCGCAGCGCGCACCTTCGGCGGTCAAGCCCGAGGCTAACAAGGCGTCAAGCGTGTGACCCTGGCCAATCGCCAGACCCACTTGTCGGTTACGCGACAGGTCTCCGGTTGCAGTTAACACCAGATCACCCAAGCCTGTGAGCCCCGAAAAGGTTGCCGCGTGTGCACCAAGGGCTTCACCAAAGCGGGTCATCTCGGCGAGGCCGCGTGTAATCAGCGCGGCTCGTGCATTTGTACCTAGGCCCAAACCATCGCCCACGCCGCAGGCGATTGCCATAATATTTTTTAATGCACCGCCGACTTCAACGCCCAACACATCTTGGCTTGCGTACACGCGAATATTGCTGCCGTGGAGTGCTCGAATCGTGGCCTGACGTAAGTCGGCGCTATGGCTCGCGACGGTGAGCGCCACCGGAAGCCCGCGTGCCACTTCAAGTGCGAAGGATGGCCCAGAGAGCACACCCGTAGGAATGCCGCTGATATGTTTCAGTGCTGAGAGTGCGACTTCGCTGGGCAGTTGAGCGCTGTCAGCCTCGAGCCCTTTGCAGGTGTAGAGGATGCCCGCAAGCTTCGGAGTTGTTTGTGAGAGTTGCTCGGCAAGCTGCTCGCACAAGGTTCGCAGCCCAGCGAGTGGAACGCCCAAAATCAGTAATCCCGGCGCAGTGCCAAGCTGCGCGTGTGCAAGTGCTTGCGACAAATTTGCAGTGCACGTTAACGCGTTGGGTAGCTCAATTGCCGGGAGATAGCGCGCACTCAAGTGTTGGGTATTGATTGCATTCGCTAGTGCGGCGTCACGCGCCCATAACATCGTCGGGGCATGCCTGACGGCCGCGCATGCCAAGGCGGTGCCCCAAGCCCCTGCGCCCAGTACCGCTAAGTGTTGGGGCACGGTCGGTGTTGCGCAAGCAGGCGACGTTGGGTTGGCGTTACTCAAATTACTGTCGCGTCATGCCAGGCGGCAGAATTAAACCTGAGTCGCTGCCGTTTGATGCTGGGGCGGCTTGTGCCGCTTCTGCCATCCGCTGTTCAAAGAGCGCCTGAAAGTTGACTTCGGCCAAGTGCAGTGGTGGCAACGAGGTGCGCGTGATGGCATCAGCGATGTTTGCACGCAGGTATGGGTACAGCATGGTCGGGCAAACAATGCCCATCAGCGGATCAAGCTGTTCGGCGGGCACGTTTGCAATTTCAAAGACTCCCCCCTGCGTGGCTTCGACCAGGTACAGAACCTTATCGCCGATTCTTGTCGTGACGGTAACCGTGATGGTCGATTCAAAGACTGTTTCAGCTAGCGCTTGGCCGCCGACATTGATCGTCACCTCAACCTTCGGCCCTTCTTGTTCGAGGAAAATATTCGGTGCATTGGGCATCTCAAGCGATAGATCTTTGAGATAGACACGTTGCATGTTGAACACAGGGGCGTTAGGATTTTGTGCTTGATCAGCTTGGGCGTTTTGGTCAGACATAGGTGACTCTCTAATTCAGGAGGAGGTGAAATGGTTGGGTGATTAGCCGTTCAGTAAGGGCATGAGCTTGCCTTCGCGGTCAAGCGCTGACAAGTCGTCAAAGCCGCCCACATGGGTATCGCCAATATAAATTTGTGGCACGGTGCGCCGGCCAGTGCGCTCCATCATCAGAGCGCGCTGTTCGGTA
>Ga0304730_1001075_pt1 | contig 21592 bp, 19 predicted proteins | sample M_130628_MF_Meta_FD_190474 | JGI IMG/M metagenome (GOLD analysis project Ga0304730, IMG submission 190474) | Freshwater microbial communities from Lake Montjoie, Canada to study carbon cycling - M_130628_MF_MetaG (v2) (version 2) | ecosystem: Environmental > Aquatic > Freshwater > Lake | place...
ATATCAAGATGAAAATTTTGTAGAACATACTGATACTTTTGATGGCATTACAGCTAGAGTTATACTGCACGAGTATGATCATATAGAAGGTAAATTATTTATTGATAGATTGAAACCATTAAAACGCAAAATGATTGGAGGAAAGCTTGATGCTATTGCAAAAGGGAATGTAAAAATGGGTTACAGAATGATATATCCTAAATAGTTTTAGGCTAGCTTTATTTGTATTGGTTTTAATAGAATTTGTTTAATAACTTAATAGTTGTAGTTTTATTTTTTATGTCGCAACAACAACAAGAACGCCTATCTGTATTTGATATTTTTAAAATAGGTATTGGTCCTAGCAGTTCTCATACATTAGGGCCATGGAGGGCTGCTGAACAATTTATTCAATTGCTAAAAAGCAAAAATGTGCTACAGCAAGTTACCAATATTAAAGTGCTATTGTATGGTTCTTTGGCGAAAACAGGTGTTGGACATGGCACAGATATAGCCGTGCAACTTGGTTTATGTGGCTTTGATCCGGTTACTTTTGATGTAGATGCTATAGATTCTACAATTGCGGCTATTACAACCAATCACACAATCAGTATCAACCAAGAAATAGAAATTGAATTTAATCCAAGTGTAGACATAGTATTTTTAAGGAATGAAAGTTTACCGTTTCATCCAAATGCATTAACCCTTTGTGCTACTATAACAGAAGCTGCTATTGCACAAACATATTATAGTATTGGCGGTGGTTTTGTAGTAGCAGAAAACGAAAATAAATCCAATTTAGAGCAGATTGATTTACCTTTTCCTATAGATAATAGCCAAGACTTATTGTACAATTGTATGAAAACAGGCTTAGGTATTCATGGTATAGTTTTGGAAAATGAAGCTACTTGGCGCACCGAAAAAGAAACAAAAGAAGGTGTACTGAAAATTTGGCACACCATGCGCGATTGTATATACAGAGGTGCACATATTGGTGGCGAATTGCCTGGAGGCTTGCATGTAGTACGCAGGGCAAAAAGCTTGAATAATAAATTATTAAAAGGTAAAAGATATGCCGACTTTGCAGAGTGGATGGTACAAATACAATCTGGTGGGCAACAATTTCAGTATATATTAGATTGGGTTAGTTGCTTTGCATTAGCAGTAAATGAAGAGAACGCAAGCTTTAGCCGAGTTGTTACAGCACCTACAAACGGTGCCGCTGGAGTAATTCCTGCAGTGCTTCTGTATTATATTATTTTTTGTGATGGCAATGATGAAGAAAAAATTATCCAATTTATTTTAACAGCTAGCGAAATAGGGTGCATTTTTAAAAAAGGAGCAACTATTAGTGCTGCAATGGGAGGTTGCCAAGCAGAAATTGGCGTAAGTAGTGCCATGGCTGCAGCAGCACTTTGCGAAAGCCTTGGAGGCACACCGCGCCAAGCATTAATGGCTAGTGAAATAGCTATGGAGCATCATCTAGGACTTACATGCGACCCTGTTGGCGGATTAGTGCAAGTGCCATGCATAGAGCGTAATACAATGGGGGCTATTAAAGCAATTACAGCCTGCCAATTGGCAATGCAGAGCAACCCCGATAATGCTAAAGTAAGCTTGGATTCTGTAGTTAAAACAATGTGGCAGACCGCGCAAGATATGAATCACAAATACAAAGAAACTAGCGACGCAGGCCTAGCAGTCCATGTTAGTGTAGGATTGAGTGAATGTTAATGGTATAAAACCACCTATTGTTAAGTCGATTTTTTTAAATTTCTCTAAGTTTATCGCATCAACAAAACATCACGCTTGTATGTTTTTTTAGTTCCATCTTTTAGCTCCATTGTTAAGATGTAAATGTAAGTATCTATATCACATTTTTTACCATTAAAAGTTCCGTTCCAACCTTTGTCTTTTATGGACTGACTATTATAAATTTCTTGTCCCCATCTATTATATATTAACATGGAAAAATATGTAATATCTCCTTCGTCAAAAAAAACAGGTTTAAAATAATCATTATTCCCATCTCCATTTGGTGTAAATGCATTTGGCTGGTAAATGCAATCGATATCTCCTAATATTTGTTTTACTACAGAAGTAGAACATACACCAGCCACACTAGCAGTTAATGTATAATCACCTGGATGAGTTACCACAATACTTTTGCCAGTTTCTCCAGTGCTCCAAAGATAATCTACAGCAATATTGTCATTGTAAATATCTGTCAATGTAATTTTATCCTTACCTGGGCATATCACTTCTGGGCCACCTAAATCTAAACCTGGGAAAGGATGTATTGTTATTTCTTTTGTGTCTTGCAAATTTGGACAAATTGCATAATTGGCATTTAATACAACATTATATACTCCAGGTTTTGTGTAAAAATGGTCTAAACTTGGCCTGCTATCTAATGTTCCATCTCCAAAATCCCAATCATTTTTAATTGTATTTGTACTTAATACAGATTGAAAATTAATTATATCACCAACACATGCTACTGTTTTATTGCTATTGATTTTTGCACTTGGAGCGCCATCTACCCAAACTATTTTTGTGGATACATCCGTGCACCCGAACATATCTGTAATGGTAAGTGTAATAGTTTGCCAACCAGTAATTGAAGTATTGTAGGTATGTGTAACATTTAAACTTGTGTAAGTAGTACCATCACCCATATCCCATAAATAAGTAATAGTATTACCAGAGCTTGTATTGTTTGTGGTTACTTGGCTGCCACTGCAAAGGCTGTCTGGTGTAACAGTAAATGCAGAAATAACAGGAGTAGGATTTAGTATTACTAGATGAGAAATAGATGTAGTACAACCAGGTGCCATAGCTGTAAGTGTTGCAGTAAATGGACCTAAACTAGTATAGGTGTGTACCGGATTAGTTAAAATATCAGTATTCCCATCTCCAAAATCCCATAGGTAACTAGTAGCATAAAGGCTTTGGTTTGTAAAAGTTGTAATACCTCCATTGCAAAAAGCTACAGAGGATAATGTGAAATTTGGAATAACTGTATTTACATATAAATGTTTATAAGGGCTAATGGCATTGCCACAACCCTGGCCAGTAGTTGTATCGCCAATAATTACATAAACAGCCATTTCTTGGGTTGGCCAATAATTAAATGTTGCACCTGTATCTAAGCATAAGTTTGTAGCACTATCCATCCAATAAATGGTAGGATTTGTGCTGCTAAGAACAGCGCCAGCAGGCACAAAACTCCAAGTGTCATTAGAGGCTGTCCATTGGGTGCCATTTCTTCCTGGTACAGTATATGCTTTAGTACCATTGGCATTTTGTATACCCTCATAAGCCAAACCTCCATTCCATGAACTACATAGTGGTTTGTTTAAAATATTAATTTCTATTTCATTTGTGCTTTCATACAAAACAATTTGCTGGCTTGCAATTAAACTTGTGCAACTAAACATTGGATTATCATACCAGCTAATTACCATTTTTCTGCATGGGGCCGTGCCATATACATCCCAACTAATTACACTAGAAGTAGATGCTGGTGGGTAAATATCGTGGTAAGGACTACAAATAGTATTATTTAATGTGATATTATTTGCAGGCATTGGGCCAAAAGTTGTAGAAGCCCAAGTATTTATCAATGTAGCTTGAGATATATCAAAAGAAATCTGCCCATTGTTGCCTACAATAAAATTATTGTATTGTTGCCCAAAAAAACAAAATTTAAAAGGCAATGCAAATGATTCACTCCAATAATCATCTACTGTGCTTAGGTTTACTTTGCCACTAAATGTAATAGTAGTTGGTATGTTGCCACCAGTCCAAGGGCTAGGGTTAAAAGTTGCATTTTGTACCACAGCATAAGTATCTGTATTAGGGTAGCCAATACCACTAGTGCCAGAATAATTTAGATATAAATGAACTCCATCGTTACAAAAATTGATATCATCACCAAGTATTTGAATTGTAGAATTTGGACCAGAACCTGTACATGCCAAATTTTGAGCATTTGCGAACAATGCAAACAAAAAAAAGCTAAAGAGTAAAATTATTTTTTTCATTTTGTGCTAATATTAAATTGGTAGCATTGCTAAAGACGGCGATTAATGCTAATTAGTTAGAAGAAATGCTGAAAATACAAGATAAAGTTAAGTGTTTTGAACCGAAAAGTATAATAAATAACTAAATCGTTGGCGATAAACTGTATTATTGCTCGAAACCTATATTTTTCAATATTTGCTATTCTGTAATCTAATGAAATTTTAATACCAGAATGTGGTAGTTAAAAAACAGATTGCTGTTTGCTATGCAATGGTAAAACTTTCAATTACAAAATATAGGGTGTGAAATCGATTTTTTAAAAAATCATATAAATTGGTGGGTTTTAATTTGCCTTTTTAAATTACTGCACCTCCTTAAATACCTACTTCATATTATAATGCTAACAATTTCATCTTTAGTTGGCTTCTCTTCTGTTTCTATTTTTTACGTAATGCAAATTTTAGCAGATTCTATTAAAGGATTGTTTTCTTTTTCCATATTGCAAACGGAAAGGTGTCTCATTGGTTGAATTTGTTTACTTTTTTTATGTACAGTTAATTTAAAATGAGAAATGCTTATAATTATATTTTTACCAATTTATTTGCGAATGAGAATCTTTTCCAATTCTTTTTTACATTTGCTGATATGCAATCTAATAATATTTTAATAGCAGAAAGTGGTAGTACCAAAACAGATTGGTGTTTGCTGCGCAATGGTAAAGCTACCAATTACAAAACGCAGGGTATCAATCCGTTTTTTCTGTCGCAAGGTGAAATAATAGATATTTTTGAAAAGGAATTGAAAATTAATACAGATAAAATATTGTTGGATAAAATAATTTTTTATGGCAGTGGAATAGCCAATAGCGAAAAAAAAGAAAACCTAATTAAATGCTTGCGCTATCATTTTGGAATACGCAATATTACTGTAGAAAGCGATATGCTAGCAGCCGCATTGGCTACATGCCAGCATAATAAAGGTATTGCAGTTATACTAGGCACAGGTAGCAATAGTTGCTATTTTGACGGAAAAAAAATGGCCGAAAAACAGGTTTCTTTGGGTTTTGTACTTGGTGATGAAGGAGGTGGCAATCATTTAGGTAAAAAATTATTACAATATTATTTGTATGGTATTTTAGAAAAAGAAATGCAAGATGCTTTTGAGGAAACATTTAAATTAACGCAATCCGAAATTTTAGAATCTATCTATCGCAAGCCATTCCCAAATCGGTTTTTAGCGCAGTTTGCAAAATTTTGTTTCGACCATCGTGGGCATTATATTATAGAAAATATTATAGAAGATTGCTTGAATGAATTTTTTATTAATCACTTAATAAAGTACAAGCAAGTATGGAAAGTGCCTGTGCATTTTTGTGGCAGTGTAAGCTACGAAGCACAAGATGTAATTGCACAATTATGTGGTCAGTACAATATTGAGTTGGGGCAAATAATGAAAAGCCCTATGAAAGGATTGATGCAATATTATAAATAATTGACGCTGAAAAAGTTTTTTATTTTTTTATTGCTTTTAGGCAATGTGGTATCTTCAATTGCACAAACTGTAACTTGTAAGGTATTATATAGTGCTAGTGCAAACCAAAGCTTGTATGATGTGCAAGTAATGGATAGTAATTCGTTAGAAGCAGCTGGTAAAAACGGCACTTTTATTATCATTGAAAAATTAAATGATAGTTTTGTAGTTAATGAGAGTATTATGCTTGATGAAACTGTGTATCATATTTTACCAACTAATAATTATGATTTAATGCTTTGCAATAAGTCTAGTATCCAAGCATTTGCAGAACATCAAATTTATAGTAATACAATTGATTGTAAGCGTAATCAAGCAATTTACTGCGGTGCTTATCAAAATGATTCTTGTTTTATTGGCAGTTTGCACACGAAAATTGCAGCAGGTAGCAAAGTCATTCCACATGGAAGAATTTTCATCACTAATCAACAAGCTAAAGTGCTACATACAAAAAAATATTGGGCAAGTGCTATTTGGGATATTTATAAAAACCATCAACATGTAGAAGCATTAAAATACAATTTGTTTGGCACTCGCATTTTGCAATGGAATGGCAAGCATTGGCAAAAGAAAAAACATTATCCTTACTTATTGCACAAAGCTTTTGCAACAGATAGTACAATTATTTATTGTGGCAGTAAAAATTTCAGAAGGCAATTTGGTGTGGTATTGATTAATAATAAAGTATATAAAATTCCGCAAACAGATGTTGTGTGGGATGTAGCAATGGTAGGCAATACAATTATTGCATGCGGCAGTAAAGGCAAGTTGTTGTATAAAAATAATTCAACTGATGAATTTAAAACGCTGGATACTAAAACCAATTTTAATATGTATGACATTGTAAAAGTGGATAGCTATACGGCAATTGTTGTTGGACAAAATGAAGTGGTGGTAGAGGTAAGAGTCAATTAATTTGGCTATCCTAAATTATTATTATTTTAGAAATCAAATAGACACAATTTTTGAGAAAGAAAATGAAAAATTAAGAGTTGAACCTAAAGCTTTAAATGCTGTGTTGTCAGATTTAATAAATCATCCAAATCATACATAATTACCATTTGATACAATTGCTAAAAAAGTAAGCTTAATACCAAAACAACCTGTTGTTCTTAAAAATGGATTACAACTATTTTATGGCGGCAGTCGTTGCGAAGATTGTCCTTATATGGCATTTATTATAAAAATAAATCTTACTGATGGTAATAAAGTATTTACTGCCAAAGGAATTGGGTCTGTAAATGTAGGAGATGAAACAAACTTGATTTCTGTTCTTAATTTTGTTGACGATGCAAAATTTTTAAAAATCCAATTGCCACCAAATCATAGTTTAGTAAAAGATTACGAATATTATATTAAGCAAACAAATTTTAAAAAACAATTTACAAACTGATTTATTTGCAAATAATTCCTTGGCCATTTTATTTTTCTCTAAAGAATACCCTTACAGGTACACCACTAAATTCAAAATGTTCTCTGATTTTATTTTCTATAAAGTTGGTATAGCTACCACTAATTTCTTTTGGATAATTGGTGTAGAATGCAAAACTTGGCACTACTACTGGCAGCTGTGTGCAGTATTTAATTTTAATAGAATTACCTCTGTGTATCGGTGGCGGAAATCTTTCTATTTCGCGAAGCATAATATCATTTAACTTGCTTGTAGTAATTTTTCTATTTCTGTTTTCTACTACCTCTAACACCACTTCTATTGCCTTCATGATGCGTTGCTTATCTTTTACACTTGTAAATACAATTGGCACATCTTTAAACGGAGAAATTTTTTCGCGAATAATTTCTTCAAATTTTACGCTAGTCATGGTTTCTTTTTCTATCAAATCCCATTTGTTCACTACTATCACTACACCTTTACCTTTACGCGTTGCAAGGCTAAAAATATTTACATCTTGCGAAGTAAAACCTTCTTTAGCATCTATCATTAGCATACATACATCTGCTTCGTCTAAAGCTTTGATAGCGCGTATTACACTATAAAATTCTAGGTCTTCATGCACCTTGCTTTTCTTGCGAAGGCCAGCAGTATCTACCAATACAAAGTCTTTTCCAAATTGCGTATATCTTGTATGAATTGTATCTCGCGTGGTACCGCTAATAGGACTAACGATGGTTCTCTCCTTGCCTACCAATGCATTTAGCATGCTACTTTTGCCTACATTCGGCTGACCAACAATTGCAATCTTTGGCAGGTCATCCATATCGCTATCCCACACTGCATCATCAGGAATGTGTTTAATTAATTCATCTAGCATTTCGCCAGTGCCACTACCACTTAGGCTACTTACAAAAAATGTATGTTCAAAGCCAAGGCTATAGAATTCAGTTGCGCTTAATCCTCTAGAGTGATTATCTACTTTATTGACCATCAATAGCACTGGCTTTTTGCTGCGGCGCAATAAAGCAGCCATTTCATCATCTAATGCCGTAATGCCTGTAGTAACATCTACTACAAATATTATTAAACTAGCTTCGTCTAAAGCTATTACTACTTGCTTGCGAATTTCTTTTTCAAAAATATCTTTGCTTCTATCTACAAATCCACCAGTGTCTATCAAATCAAACGATTTGCCACACCATTCTGCTACATTGTATTGTCTATCGCGAGTTACACCACTCAAATCGTCTACAATGGCCTTTTGGCGCTCTATCAAACGATTGAATATTGTACTCTTACCCACATTGGGCCTACCTACGATGGCTACTGTAAATGACATAGCGGCAAAGGTAAGCAGTAATTCAGCAACTATGTATTATTGAATTGGTAATTAGCAGGAAGATTTTTAGATATTAGATTAACAGATTTCATAATAATAAAGTTTTATTTGTTTGCTACTTACATTGACAAGTGTATTAATCTTATATCTACAGCTTAAAAATTTCATTCATTGCTTCTGCGCCTCTATTGCCCTGTAAGCCCCCGGTATGTATGAATAATACTTTGTCGGAGGGTTTAATATAAGCATCCAAATCACCTAGGTATAAGGCATACATGCTTTTTGCAGTATACACAAAATCTAACTTTAGTTGAAAGGTAAGGAAAATAAAACGCATAAAGTCTACTAAATTATTATCAAACTTGGCAAAGCCACCGAAGGTATGATTGTCTAATAACATAAAATTATTACTACCACTTTTAAAAGCCACATTCGCTTTTACTTTCGCATCTTTTACGGATTGAATACCTATAATTGTTTGATGATCTTTCGTGTATTTGCGAATACCAGCTAAGGTAGTACCAGTGCCTACACTACAAATAATTACATCGTAAGGGGCCAAGTAATTTTTTAATAAAGAAAAACCTTCTACGCCTTGCAAATTATCTCCACCCATTGGTATAAAAAAAGCCTCTGGGTATTGTGCAGCAATATTCTCTTTTAGTTGTTTGTAATTTAAATTTACCCAATTAAAGTAATCTGTAAATCCAAATTTCATTCCCCATTTAGAGCAGTCTATTAAAGTAGGGTTAAATACTTTTTGCCCTCTGATAATACCTATGCTTTGCAAACCTAATTGGCTGCATAAATAAGATGTTGCATGCAAATGATTGCTAAAAGCTCCGCCGAGTGTAACTATTTGTTGATAGCCAGCTTCCGTAGCTTCTTTAATATTATTGATTAATTTAAAATATTTATTGCCACTTATTTCCGGATGAATAGCATCTAAGCGTAGAATATCTATATTTAAATTTGTGCGCAGTGCAATACTTTCTACAGGTATGTTTTGCAGATCAATATCCATATTCATTCAAAAAATTTTCTTTGGTACGCCAATCGGCCCGCACTTTTACATGCAGTTCTAAAAATACTTTTCTATCTATAAATTTTTCAATTTGCTCGCGAGATAATGAACCAATTTTTTTAATCATTTCGCCGCCTTTACCTAATACAATTCCTTTTTGCGTTTCGCGAGTTACAATAATACTTGCGACTATTTTGGTTAGCGTATTTTTTTCTTCGTATTTCTCTACAAGCACTGCGCTATGATAGGGCAACTCATCATTTAATAATAAATACAATTGCTCGCGAATCATTTCTGAAACAAAAAACTTCATTGGTCTGTCGCTCAGCTCATCTGTGTTGTAATATGGCGGATGCAATGGCATTTGCTCTTGTATCGTTTTTATCAGAGGCAAAGTGGCATCTTTTTGCAATGCAGAAATAAACAATACACTTTTGCATTGTTTAATAGCAGCAAATGCAGTTTTTATTTCTTCTTCGTGTATTGCTTTAAGGGTATCTATTTTATTTGCAATAACTATCACTGGCACTTTTAAATGCAGTGCTTCCAGCATAGCTGTGGCTTCTTTCAAATCATCTTTTACATCAAACATAAAAATAATTACGTCTGCATCTTTTACGCTACCCGCTACTTGCGTCATCATGCGTTTGTGCATTAGGTATTCTGGTTCTATAATGCCAGGGGTGTCGCTAAATACTATTTGTGTATCTCCTTCGTTCCATATACCCATGATGCGGTGGCGCGTAGTTTGCACTTTGTGGGATACTATCGCTAGTTTTTCGCCAAGTATAGCATTCATTAAAGTGCTTTTGCCAGCATTTGGTTTGCCCAATATACTTACAAAACCAGCTTTGAATGTGGGACTAAAGGTTAAATCTATCATTATTGTTTTTTACAAAAGTAAGATAAGTAAAGGGATTTGTTTTTTTAAATTTGTTATAATAAATATGCATTTAAGTAATAAAATTTTGCTTAAGGCATAAAAAAAAATACCCTTGAAAAAAGTCAAGGGTATTTTATAATCTAGTTGCGGGAGTAGGGTTCGAACCTACGACCTTTGGGTTATGAGCCCAACGAGCTACCACTGCTCTATCCCACACTGCAAATATAGGGCAAACAATCCACATTGCCTGAGTTAATGCTAGAGTGTTTGCAAATCGTTATGATTAAATATTTTTTTGAAATGATAATCAGTAGAAATTTAAATCTGATTGTAAAAATAGAATAGCACAAATTCAGCAGTACACCTATTATTGTCATTGTAGAAAATACAAGTTCAATATTTTTTAATATTCTTAACGGTATTGTATAGATTACTTATTACTTTCGCTACTCAAAATATATTCTAAGAATTGAAAAAAACGTTTAGCCTTTTTTTATTTATCATTATAAGTTTTGCAGCCAATGCACAATTGCCAAATATAGAATTAGTAACTGCCAGAGGCAGAAATATTATTTCATGGATAAATCCGTATGCCGATTTATATAGCATTACAGTGCAACGAAGCAATGATAGTACCAAAAATTATGCAACTATTGGCACAATCAAAAAGCCCAAAAAAGGTAGCAATGCATACAGTGATGACGCACCTATGATTGGTAAAAATTTTTATCAATTGAAAATTACATTTAATCCAGAAGTAGAATGGTATAGTAAACGCAAAGGAATTGCAGTAGATAGTACATCCATGATGAAGAGTATGAGTGTGGATACAAATGCTGCCAACAATGCAGCAAAACAAAAAGCCTTGGATGCAAATCCAACATTGGCAATAGGTGATGTAAAACCAACATTTACATTTGCACCAAGCACCCACGTATATGCAAATACCTATACAGGGCATATCAATATAATGCTAGAGGGTGCTGTGGGTAAAAAATATAGTTTGGTGTTTTATGGTAATGATAAAAAAGAAGTGTTGCGCATAGATAGAATTAGTTATGATAATATTGTATTAGACAAACACAACTTTAATGGTAAGGGAACATTTTCTTTTATATTATTTGAAAGCGGAAAAGAAGTTGAGAAAGGGTTTATTAATGTATTGTAGTTAAAAATTTATAACAATATTTATTGATTAGATAAATATTAACTTTATAACTTGAGATTGTCTGTGATGAAAAAAGTAGCAAAAAAATATATTGAATACAAAACAATTGGGGTGAGGCCGTAAAGGCAATTTCTAAATTGGTAAAAATGTCTTTTAGGAAATACTTTTAAACAATTTCTACCCCAAATTCTTTTTGAAACTCTTGTAACAATATATTTTGTACTTCTGCAAAATCTATTGTTTTGCCAAGTTCTTTTTGCATGCTTGTTACTTGCTTATCTGCAATGCCGCAGGGCACTATCAAATCAAAATGAGCAAGGTTTGTATTTACATTCAAAGCAAAGCCATGCATAGTTATCCATCTGCTAGTGCGCACACCCATAGCACAAATTTTACGTGCTTTATGTGGAATATCTGCATCTAACCACACACCAGTAGAGCCTACCAACCTATCCGCCACTATACCATAATGCGCAATAGTTTTTATAATCACTTCTTCTAAAGTGCGCATATACCAAACTATATCTGGCTTTATTTTTTCTAGGTCTAAAACTGGGTAACCCACAATCTGGCCTGGGCCATGGTAAGTTATATCTCCGCCTCGATTTGTTTTGTAATATTCAATATTATTTGCTAATAATAATTCGGTGCTTGCTAATAAATTAGATGCTACACCACTTTTACCAAGTGTAAATACAGCAGGATGTTCTACAAATAAAAAATGACTATTTGTATCTGGCCCATTGTACACTTCGTTAGCTACTTCCGCAGTTCGTTGCGCCTGCTTTATAGCTAAATTAGCTTGCATCAATTCCTCCTGATAATCCCAAGTGGATTTATAATCTTTTTTGCCAAGATTCTGATAATGTACTATCATCTAAAATAAATTGTTGACTGGCTGATTTGATAAATTGCTAGCTGCATCAAGTAAAGTAATATAACGAGTGAACAATTCCTTATTACAGCATTCTACCAATCAAATCTTCTATCTTCAAACCTTCAGCTTCTGCTTTGTAGTTGCGCACCAATCTGTGGCGTAGCACACTTACTGCCACAGCTTTTACATTTTCAGTATCTGGGCTGTATTTACCGTGTAGTAAGGCATGGCATTTTGCACCCATTATTAAGTTTTGACTAGCTCTTGGTCCTGCACCCCAAGCAATGTAGCTGCGTGCAATATCGCTGCCTTTATCGTTTGGTCTGGTTTTGTGCACAAGCCCTACAGCGTATTCCATCACATTATCTGGCACTGGCACACGGCGTACCAATTGTTGGAAATATAAAATCTCTTCGGCCCCCATTACTTTTGGTATGTGAGTTGTTTTAGCACTTGTTGTATTTTTTACTACTTGTAGCTCTTCTGCAAAGCTTGGGTAGTCTAACCAAATATTAAACATAAAACGATCTAATTGTGCTTCTGGCAAAGGGTATGTACCTTCTTGTTCAATTGGGTTTTGTGTAGCTAATACAAAAAATGGTGCAGGCAATTTATAATTTACACCACTAGTAGTTACAGTGCGCTCTTGCATTGCTTCAAGCAAAGCGGCTTGCGTTTTGGGTGGTGTTCTGTTTATTTCATCTGCCAATATAATATTAGAAAATATCGGTCCTTTTATGAATTTGAAATTGCGATGCTCATCCAAAATTTCTGCACCTGTTATATCGCTAGGCATCAAATCTGGGGTAAACTGTATGCGCTTAAAACTAAGGTCTAAAGCTTCGCTGATGGTATTAACTAGTAATGTTTTTGCCAAACCTGGTACACCTACCAATAGGCTGTGGCCATTACATAAAATAGAAATAATTAAGTTTTCTATTACATCTTTCTGCCCTACTATCACTTGGCCAACAGCACTAGTTAATTCATTGTATTTTTCTTGTAAGGCTATTGCGGCTTCTACATCGTTGTTGTATTGTGTCATTGCTTGTACAAACTGTTTTTAAATTACTCTTTATTTCTGGCTTTCATCCATTTATCAATACTTGTGCAGTCTTGGTAAGATGAATCTATATAAATATAAAAATCACCAATTTTTGTATCTACCCAATTGTAAATAAATTTATTGCGCTTATCTTCTAAAGCCACTAATTGAATACGATTAAAATCTGTAGAAATATTTGCGATATGTGGTTCATTCATATTTTTTAAATATAAAAAACGACATTGCTTATTTTCATTAATGGTAGCAGAGGATGTTGGTTGGCCTTCTGCAGCATCAAATATTTTAACAGAAGAGTACTCTCCGGTTTTTAATTCGCCTACAGACAAAGCAAGGTCTGCGCCTAATTCTTCTATGGTAAGTAATGACGAACCAGTACTTGGATTTACAATCATACCGCCAGTATTTTTTGTATTTTCATCAGTACTAAATTTATTTACAGCTGTAATAAATGTCATTTTCCCGCTTACTACTAAAGTGCGAATACTATCCAGTTTTTGCTGACAATTAGCCACATCGCTTGCTGTAATGGTAGGTTTAATAAGTATATGGCGCATCTTAGCTTTTTCACCCATTCTTTGCATCATTTGTATGATGTGGTAGCCATATTTTGTTTTTACGGGGTCACTTATTTCACCATTTTGCAATCTAAATCCTGCAGCACTAAATTCTGGCACCATTTGGTCTCTTGTTACTATTCCTAAATTTCCGCCTAAGTCTTTAGATCCTGGATCTTGAGAGTAAATGCTGGCCATGGTTTCAAAATCAGACTTACCTTCCATGATATCTTTTTTTAATTCTAGCAATCGCTGCTTAGTATAATCATCTGCTTCTTGGCTCGCTGTGGGTGCTAATACTATTTGACCCAATTCTACCATACTCGGATACATAGGTAGGCTGTCTTTTGGTATTTTGTCAAAAAAAGTTCTTACTTCTGCTGGGCTAATTTTTACATTTTGTTGTATTTGGCCTTGCATTCGTTGGCTTATCATCAGATCTTTAAAAAAACGGCGATAATCATCTTTTATTTGAAACTCTGTTTTACCAGTAATTCTTTCCATTTCTTCTGCACTGCCATATTGCTGCTCCATATAACGGATTCTGTTTTCTAAGTTTGCCTCTACTTCTTCGTCACTTACCATTACGCTATCTCTTGCAGCTTGCTCGCATAATAAATATTTTGTAAGTATACCTTCTAGAATTGTGCAATTCATAGTGTCTGGCATATTTGCATCTTGTTGCAAATACTCTGCCATCACTTGATTTACTTCACTCTGCAATGCTACATGGTCGCCAACAACCACAATAATTTTATCAATGTTTTTTTTCTCAATTGTTTGCGCAAAAGCGCTGAATGAGCACAACATTACCAAAAAACCACTAAAATAAAATCGTTGCAACATGTATAAGATTTGAATTGAGCGGCAAATTAGTAAATAAAAGCTAGAATGCGATTTTACACCTCAAAGTATTAACAAACATTTAGAGGAGTGCCGGTTAGCAAAAGCAAAGTATTTAGCGGTATAATATGTAAAATAGTAGGTAGTTCAACCATATAATAAAAAAAATACTATCTTTATAAATTATCTACTTTTAGATTTTTGAAGCATGAAGAAAATGTATAGAATATTAGTAATATCAATTTTTACAATTCTGTTTGTTGCAAGTAAAACGAATGCACAGAATCCAATACCACCAAATTGTCCACTAAGCAGTGCTAGCAGCTTTGTACAAATTAATGGCAGTGGCACAAGCACTTGCGGAGGTTCTGTTGTACTTTCTGCAGTTGGGGTTTCAAATGTAGGTTCCACTGATTCATATTCTGTAACACAGGTGCCATACGCTGCTTTCCCTTATGTAGGTGCTATTACGCCACTTACAGATGTTGGTCTTGGACCTGTACCAATTACAGACCAAGATGATGTTTGGGGATTTCCAACACCATTACCTTTTTCTTTTTGTTTTTTCGGTAATAAATACGATTCTGCTATCATTGGCTCAAACGGTAATTTATCATTTGATTTTATAAATAACACAGCTGGCTTCGGCAATCAATATAATTTTCAAACAGTTACAATGCCTAACAATAATACAACTTGGAATAATTCTATTTGCGGCCCACACAGTGATATTCATCCACAACCAAATACTGGGTGTAACATCACATGGGATGTTTATGGAACAGCACCTTGTAGAGCATTTGTGGCTAGTTGGGATAGTGTTGGCTACTTTCCAGTAACTACTTGTGGTTTTGCAAGAACTACTCAGCAAATAATTTTGTATGAAAATACAAATATCATAGACAACTGTATTAAGTTTAAACAATTATGTTCTTCTAATTCTAGCAATGGCGCTACAGCGCATCAAGGTATTCAAAATGCTGCTGGTACTGTAGCCTTTGCTGTGCCAGGGCATAATGGCGGGCAATGGACAGATAGCCAAAGTACTTGGCGCTATACTCCAGTTGGTGCGCAAACATTCACCTACACATGGTATAATGCAAGCACTGGTGCGCAAATAGGTACAGGGTCTAGCATTTCCGTGTCGCCAATCACTACAACACAATATGCTGTTGTGGCAAGTATGGGCTGCAGCAATTTATTGATGTATGATACATTTCAGGTAACTGTAAACAATGCTCCTGTTGCGGATTTTAATGCAATGATAGAGTTAGGTTGTGTAGATGATACGATTAAATTTACAAATGCTTCTGCATTCGCCAACAATTATGCATGGGCTTTTGGCGACGGACAATTTAGTTTAACTGCCAATCCTACGCATATTTATACTACACAAAATATTTATACAGTAACTTTAATTGCAAATGATGGACCTTGTAGAGATACTATCAAAAAAGTATACGATTTAAGACACCCTATAGATGCAGTTATTTTATCTTTTGATAGTTTTTGCTTAGCTAATCCTGTGGCAGGTGTGCCAATTACCATTACCAATGCAAGTATTGGAGGCGGCTTAATTAGTACATTTATTATTAGCGATGGCAAAGTAGTAGTGAAAAATAATTTATTGCCAGTGTTGGATACCTTTTATACGGCTGGCATTTACAATATTTTCTTAAAAGTAGTAGATACGCTAGGCTGTGTAGATTCTACCAATAAAAACATTTATGTAGATAATACTCCGTATGCAGATTTTACCCTAACCAAAGATAATATTTGTATTGGAGATCCTATTTTTATTAAAGATACAATACCTCCATTTGCACAAAGTTTTACCTACGATTTTGGCGATACTTATACCCTTACTAATTATCACAACCCGCAACACACGTACGATAATTTTGCAAGTTCAAATCCTACTATTACACTTACTACAAAATTTTTAGTATGCCCAGATTATGTTGTTAGCAAGCCTGTTACTATCCATCAATATCCCACATTGTCATTAGGGAAAGATACTGTTTTCTGCCCTGGGTATACTAGTGCATATTCTATAACTGCTAATGGTACCAATGGTAATTCCTATTTATGGCAAGATGGATCTACGCAAAGCTATTTCAATGTTACTCAGCCAGGCACATATTGGGTTACTGCTTATAATACACCAGATTGCTTTGCCTCAGACACAGTAGTGGTTGGCAGAGATTGTTATATCAATATTCCAAACTCATTTACACCTGCTGGCGGCGATGAGCTAAATAAATATTTTATGGCACAATACCCAATGTTTAGTGGCGCCACTAGCTTTAAAATGGATATATTTAATAGATGGGGAGAGAATGTGTTTACCACAACTAATCTAAACTCTAGAGGATGGGATGGTAAGTATGGTGGCAAAGATCAACCAATAGGAACTTATGTATATCAAATAAATGTAGTGTTTAAAAACGCCGAAAGAAAAACCTATACTGGCAACGTTACTTTGCTTCGATAATTTTTATTTTTTTGAAATTAAACGGTAAAGTGTTAAGTTTGTTCATTCCAATTGCATAATTAATTAAGAATATGAAAAAAGTTTTAAATATAATTTTGTCCTTATTTGCATTTGCAAGTATTGCAGCAATACAGTCTTGCAACAGCAATCCTTGTAAGGATATTGTATGCCAAAATAACGGAACTTGCCGCGAAGGTGCATGCGCCTGTCCATCAGGGTTTGAAGGTAATTTCTGCCAAAGCAAAGCCAGTGATAAATTTATTGGTTATTGGCAAGGATTTAAGCGTGTAAATGGTGGTAAAGATATTGATGTAACAATGATTATTGCACCAGGTGACGGCCCAACAAAAGTAAAAATGTATGCATTGTCTTTCGTTGGCGATTTTATTCCAGTAATTGCAAACGTAAATTTAACGGATATTGCCATTCCTCAGCAGGTAGCAGAAGGCGGCAGTAATTACCAATATCGTGGGCATGGCAATTTAGAAAAATACAAATACATGCATATTTGGTACGAAGAAACAGACAATCTTGGCGTTTTGCGCAATTGCATTTTCGAAGGTACTAAAATCGTTGCTCCTTAATTATTTCATACATTAAATTTATCAATATGTTCAAGCATAAATCTATTATATATTCTAGTTTGTTATTTATAACACTAAGCTTTGTAGCATTGCAATTTAGCTCTTGCGAAAGAAATCGTTGCAAAACAAGAGGTACAGTTTGCCTAAATGAAGGAACTTGTTATGATGGCTCTTGCTTATGTACTAGTGGTTTTGAAGGCGATAGCTGCCAATATCCAATGAATAAAAAGTTTGCTAGCAAATTTGGTGGCTTATTTATAAAAAATAATAGTATTGTTCCAGATGCAGATACCATTACAGTAGTAGTAGATACACCAAGTAATACATCTATCAGATGGACACATTTGCGCATTAAAAATGTACTATTTAAAGGTAATGTAGATGGTAACGAAATTTTAGTGCCAGCGATGGTAGGTGCAGATGGATTTACATACAAGGGCTCTGGTAGCTTAAATCAAGATGTGTTTACATTAAGTATGAGAGCAGATAGTATTGTTGCTGGTATTAGCCTAAAAGGCTATGGCTATACTTTTTCTGGAAACCGCACCAAATAGTATTACAACATAATTTACAGTCAGTTTTGCAAAGATAATTTGCAAAACTGGCTATTTTTTTAACCAAAAAATAGAAATAAGCTGTAATATTTGATGGAATTTTGGAAAATTACCTTACCTTCGCACTCCAAAATTAAAGTAAGCAACAACAAAATTAAAATTTAGTATAATATGAAACGTACCTTCCAACCTCACCGTCGTCGTCGTAAATCAGTTCATGGCTTTCGCAAGCGTATGGCATCTCCTAATGGTCGCAAAGTATTAGCTTCTCGTCGTGCAAAAGGTCGTCATAAGCTTACTGTAAGCGATGAATTACGTTTAAAGTAATAGCATCATGCAAGGGCTAAGATTTACTTTTCCCAAACAGCATAGACTAGTAGGTAAAAAAAATATTCAAACGCTTCTCTCCAAAGGGGAAGCGTTTTTTGTGCATCCATACCGCATTGTTTATTTGCTAAAAACCAAGTTGCCTTCAGATAGCCCAATACAGCTAGTAATAGCAGTGCCAAAGCGCAAGTGCAAATTAGCCACACAACGCAATACCATCAAAAGAACCACACGCGAAGCATATCGCTTGCAGCAGCATTTATTGCTGCCTAGCTTGCAAGCAGCAAATTTGCAATTGCACATTATGCTGCAATACACACAAGTAGATGCTATTACATTTGCAGAAGCAAGCAAATCTTTACAGAAAATTCTAACTCGTTTACAAATAGTAGCTAATCACCATGCGTAAATTTTTCACAACCTTAGCCATTGCTTTGGTGCGCTTTTACCAATTGGCTGTGTCGCCATTTTTTGGCACCAATTGCCGCTACACACCCACTTGCAGCGCGTATGCTATAGAAGCGATTGGCAAATATGGCGCGCTAAAAGGCGGATGGATGGCCATCAAACGCATTAGCCGCTGCAGACCTGGTGGTGGGCATGGATGGGACCCTGTGCCGTAGTTTTTTTTCTAACCCATTCTTTTGTATCTTCACTACTTAAAGTTAGATAAAATTGCACACTGCATGAACCCGTTTAAATTAATTGGCATATTACTAGTTTTGCAGTTGACAAATGTGGATGCTGTTGCACAAAATAAATATGATAATGTTTGGAGCATGGGATATTATCCAACTTTTATGCACTTTGTAGATGACTCAGTTTACTTTAATCCGCTAAAAAGTAATTTTTTAAATTATCCATTTGGGTTTATAAAAAGTACTCAGGCAAATATTTGTGAAAAAAATTCTGGTAGATTATTGTTTACAGTAGACCAAGGAAGAATCTTTACTGACAGTGTTGAATTAATGAAAAATGGGGATAGTATGGTACTCCCCAATAACTATAAAAAATGGAGGGATTGTAACTTTAATCAAAGTTCTATAATTATTCCTAAAAATGACAATGAATATTACGTTATAATTAATGGCTTAAGTGATACCATGTTGGATAGTTATTTAAAAGGCAAAGGAATTGCTATTGATGAATTGATGTATAGTATTGTGGATATGAAAAAAGAAAATGGTAAGGGAGAAGTAGTAAAAAAACGCATACCATTAATGCAAAATGCAAAGTTGGCCAATTGGCAAACTACAGCCTGTAGGCATGGCAATGGCAAAGATTGGTGGTTAGTAAAAAACCACATAAATAAGGATGAATTTTATACATGGCGCTTTACAGCAGATAGTGTTTATGGACCTTACATTCAAACTTTGCAAAATGATAGTGTAATGCCATTTAGTAATATTGGTCAAGGAGAATTTAATAAAGATGCTACGGTGTATGCACAATGCGGAGAATTTTATCATAAAGTTCAACTAAATTATTTTGACAGATGCAGTGGGCAGTTTACACGTTGGAAAATAATAGATGTACCTAAAGATAGTTTGTATCAAGAAAATAATCCTACGGGTTTGAGTTTTAGTGAAAATGGAAGGTTTCTATATGTTTGTAGAAATAATACTCTTTGGCAATATGATTTAAAAGAAGTGGAAGAAAGTAAAGCTTGGTATTATATAGCTGGATATGACACTATATCTATTAATCAACAATTTGCTAAGTATAGTCAATTAAAACGAGGTCCGAATGATAAAATTTATATTGGGAATTGGGGTGGAATTTATTCGTTTTCTTCGTTTATTAATTCGCCAAATGAAAAAGGTGCTAACTGCAATTTATGTAAAAGGTGTTTGAATGCTTACAATATAAATAATAATGGATTGCCAAATATTTTTAATTATAATTTAGGAGCATGGGAAAATAGCATTTGTGATACCATAAGAAATACTCATCCTGCATGGTTACTTTATCCAAATCCTGCATTTAATAATTTAAAACTAGATGTTCCAAATAGTAAACAAGGCAGCCCAATTATAATAGAAATATTTAATATGCTTGGGCAATTAATAGAAAAAAAGGAATATAAAATCAACCTCAATTATCAAGTAGATATTTCACTAGGCAATTTTAGTCGTGGTATTTATTTTCTGAAAGCTACTTATGGTAATGATAAATTTATTGGCAAATTTTTGAAGGAGTAAGGAATTAATTATATTCCATCAAAACTTTATCATTCTCATAACATCCAAATATTATAAATTGCAACATTAATTTATCATAGATGTATTCATCCACAATCAAAAAAATAAGTTTAGCAGCCATATTGCTTGGTGCCTCTTTGCAGCATAGTGATGCGCAAACCAAAACCAAAGACGATTCTTATTTTGAAATCAGTAAAAATCTAGATATTTATTACGCACTTTTTAAAGAAGTGAATGAATATTATGTAGACCCTATTCAGCCTGGCAAAATGGTAAAGAAAAGCATCGACGAAATGCTGAATGACTTGGACCCTTACACCAATTATATTACAGAAGATGATATAGAAGATTATCGTTTTCAAACCACTGGCAAGTATGGTGGTATTGGTTGTGCTATGCGCGATATGGGAGAGTATATTGCCATTGACGAATTGTTTGAAAATGGTCCTGCTGCAAAAGCGGGTTTAAAAGCTGGTGATTTGCTGATAGAAGTAGATGGCAAAAGCATTAAACATAAAGACGACGATGATATTCGTAAATTGGTAAAAGGCTCGCCTGGCACTAGCATCAAATTCAAAATTCGGAATCCGCTAACTGGTGTAGAAACAGAAAAAACTGTTACTCGCGAAGAAATAGCTGTAAACAATATTAGCCACAGCGCATTGATTGGCACTGGCAAAGACATTGCTTATGTGCGCCTGAATCAATTTACAGAGCGAGCCGCAGCAAATATCAAAAACGTTTTGGATA
>Ga0304730_1001077_pt1 | contig 21578 bp, 16 predicted proteins | sample M_130628_MF_Meta_FD_190474 | JGI IMG/M metagenome (GOLD analysis project Ga0304730, IMG submission 190474) | Freshwater microbial communities from Lake Montjoie, Canada to study carbon cycling - M_130628_MF_MetaG (v2) (version 2) | ecosystem: Environmental > Aquatic > Freshwater > Lake | place...
CACTTGGAATTACTGGCCTTGATCCAATTAAATTTGGTTTATTGTTTGAAAGATTCTTAAATCCAGAACGTATTTCGATGCCAGATATTGACCTAGATTTTGATGAGCGTAGAAGGTCAGAGATGATTCAATATGCAACGACAAAGTATGGTGATGATCGAGTTGCGCAGATTATTACCTATGGAACTATTAAATCTAAACAGGCGATTAAAGATTCAACTCGAGTTCTTGGCTATCCATACGCGTTAGGTGAACGTTTAAATAAATCACTTCCACCTTCGGTAATGGGTAAAGATATTTCACTAGGTGGAATCTTTAATATGGATGATGACCGTTATGGTGAAGCAAGTGAGTTTAGAAATTTATATGAGTCTGATCCAGATTCTAAGAAGATTGTTGATACTGCCTTAGGAATTGAAGGATTAAAACGGCAATGGGGCGTACATGCCGCCGGAGTTATATTAAGTAAAGAGCCACTTTTAGAAGTAATCCCAATCCATCGCCGAGAGGCAGATGGGGCAATCATTACCCAATTTGATATGGGAGCGTGTGAGGCAACCGGGTTACTTAAAATGGATTTTCTTGGGCTGCGCAATCTTTCAGTTTTAGATGATTGTTTAATTAATATTGAAAAGAATTTGGGCATGACGGTTGTGCTTGAAACTTTGCCCCTTAAAGATCAAAAAACTTTTGATTTGCTTTCTCGCGGAGATACGTTGGGAGTTTTCCAGCTAGATAGTGCACCGATCAGATCTTTGCTACGTTCAATGGCACCAGATAGCTTTGAAGATATTGCCGCTGTTATTGCGTTATATCGTCCAGGTCCTATGGGTGAAGATTCACACAATAAATATGCGGATTATAAAAATGGTAGAAAAGCTCAAGTTGGTATTCATTCAGAGCTCGATAAACCACTAAGTGAAATTCTAAAAGATACTTATGGCTTAATTGTTTACCAGGAGCAGGTTTTGGCGATTGCAAGAAAGGTCGCCGGATTCACACTTGGTCGAGCAGATTTACTTCGTAAAGCGATGGGTAAAAAGGATAAGAAGATTCTAGATAAAGAGAAGGTTCACTTTGAAGCCGGAATGAAAGAGAATGGCTTTTCTGCTGATGCAATAGAAAAATTATGGCAAACACTTATTCCATTTTCCGATTATGCGTTTAATAGAGCACATAGTGCAGGTTATGGATTACTCTCTTTCTGGACTGCGTATTTAAAAGCAAATTATCCGGCAGAGTATATGGCCGCACTATTAACCAGTGTTCGCGATGATAAAGATAAGAGCGCACTCTATTTAAATGAATGCCGGCGAATGGGAATAAAGGTTTTGCCACCTGATGTAAATGAATCAGATTCTGAATACACCCCACGAGGAATGGATATTCGATTCGGCTTAACTGCAATAAGAAATGTTGGCGAAAATGTTGTTTCATCAATTATTGAGAATAGAAAATTAAAAGGAAAATACTTAAGTTTCGGAGATTTCTTAACCAAGGTTGACTCTCATGTTTGCAATAAAAAGACGGTTGAATCACTAATTAAAGCTGGTGCATTTGATTCCTTGAACCACACTCGCCGAGGCTTAATGCTGGTCTTCTTGGAGGCACTTGATGCAGTCTCTGAGGCAAAGCGAGCAGAGGCAATCGGACAATTTGATTTATTTGGAGCGACAAATGCAACCACAAGTGTTAGCGGTGTTGAGTTAGATATCCCTAATACCGAGTGGGAAAAAATGATGCTTCTTGGGTATGAACGGGAGATGTTGGGACTTTATGTTTCAGATCACCCACTTTTGGGAGTAGAAAATGTTTTGCGTTCAGTTGCAGATTTTTCGATAAGCCAAATATCTGAAGTTAGTCATGATCAGATAATTACGATTGGTGGGTTAATAACACAAATACAACGTAAAGTTTCAAAACAAGGTACTCCGTGGGCAATTGTTACCGTTGAAGATCTAGATGGCGCGGTTGATGTTTTATTTTTCTCAAATGCTTATGCTGCCCATGGAGTTAATTTAGTTGAAGATCGAATTGTTGCAATTAGAGGTCGGGTTGATAAGAGAGAAGAACAACCTAGAATTTCAGCTCTTGATTTAACACTGCCTGATTTAAAGCAAGTACCAACTGGACCATTTATTATTTCAATGGAGATGTCTAGGTGTACGCCACCTGTTATTGATCGAATGAATGAAATTTTACGTTCCCATCCTGGTGGGCGAGAGGTGCATTTAAGATTAGTAGATGGTGAAAAAAATACCGTATTAAAGTTAGATGAAAATTTAAAGGTGACTTCTTCGCCGAGTTTAAGTGCAGACCTTAAAACCGTGCTAGGTCCGGATTGTTTAGTTGTTTAGGTATTAATGAAAATTCTTGAGTTATTGCCAGCAATCGATATAAAAAATGGAAGATCTGTCAGATTAAAGCAAGCGGGGTTGGATTCAGCAGAACAATTTGGAAGCCCAGCCGAAGTGCTCGCTGACTTTATCGCTAAAGGTGCAAAGTGGGTCCACCTTGTTGATTTAGATTCAGCCTTTAATACTGGAAGTAATGCAGGTTTATTTAAGGGCTTAATTGATAAGAGTTCGATTAATATTCAACTATCTGGCGGAATAATTGATGAATCTTCGCTTAATCTAGCTTTAGCAACAAAAGCGGTCAGGATAAATATCTCAACTGCTGCACTACAGAATATTGATTGGGTAGTAAGAGTTATTAATTCCCATAAAGATCGTCTGACTATTGGGCTAGATATAAGTAATGGCGTACTTGTGGCCAGAGGCAGTGGTGAAGTAATTGGTGATCCATTTGAATATATTAAGGTGCTAGATAAGGCTGGATGTATGCGATATGTTGTTACAGATAATTCAACAGATGGTGAACTCAACGGCCCAAATCTTGACTTATTGGATAAAGTTTCAAAATCAACTAAATCATTGATTATTGCAAGTGGTGGTGTTTCTAAATTATCTGACCTTGATAATCTGCGCCAGATGGGTCTAGATGGAGTAATTGTTGGCAAAGCACTCTATGTCGGAGCAATTGATATCAGTTTGGCTATCAAAACCTGCTACCAATAATCGGCGCCTGGCACTTAGTAATTACGGCAGAATAGGGCAGTGGAAAAAGTACTTATCTCTCTGGAAGAGTTTCGCGGCTATGCCCGTGACTTTAATGTTATTCCAGTTGCTCGTAAAATTACTAGCAAAAATGAAACGCCACTTTCTATCTATGAAAAATTAACTCAAAATCGCGTCGGAACATTTTTACTTGAATCAGCAGAGGCTGGAATTTGGGCAAGGCATTCATTTATTGGCGTAAATAGCGAAGCAACATTAACTGAGAAGAATGGCTTGGCAACTTGGATAGGAGTCATGCCAGCAGGTGCACCAACTGGAATTGACCCTTTAACTGCACTTAGAATTTCTACATCACATCTTCGCTCACCAAAATTAAATAATTTACCACCACTAACTGGTGGCTTGGTTGGTTACCTTGGCTACGAGATTGTTCGTAGATTGGAAAAACTACCTAATCTGTCTAAGAAAGATATTGATATTCCAGAGATTGCAATGATGCTCACCTCAGATTTGGCAGTTTATGATCATAAAGAGGGTGTCATTACATTAATCGCGAATGCAATAAATTGGGATGGCAGTGCAGATCGAGTTGATTTAGCATATGAAAAAGCAATTGAAAGATTAGATAAAATGGAGATGGATTTAATCCAAGGATCGCTATCTATAGCAAAGTCCATTCCAGCTAGACAAACTCCAACTTACTTTCGTAATACGACTGATCTAGAATATATAAGTAAAGTTGAATTAATTAAGGAAGAGATTAAGTCTGGTGAAGCTTTTCAAGTAGTTCTTTCTCAACGGTTTTCAATACCTGTTACTTGCAAGCCATTTGATATTTATCAAGTACTTCGTGAACAAAACCCAAGCCCTTATATGTATATATTTAACTTTTCTAACGATCTTTCAGTCGTTGGTTCTAGCCCAGAATCATTAGTAAAAGTAACTGGTGAGAATGTAATGATTCATCCAATCGCAGGTACTAGAGCTAGAAATGCCGATCCAAAGGTTGATGAACAGGTTGCTCAGGCCCTGCTTGAAGATCCAAAGGAGCGGGCAGAACATTTAATGCTGGTAGATCTTGGTCGCAATGATTTAGGTCGAGTATGCCAAGCCGGGTCAGTAGAGGTGACTGAATTTATGCAGATCGAGAAGTATTCTCATGTAATGCATATTGTCTCAACAGTTGTTGGAAAATTACTATCTAAGGTTGCCCCAATTGAAGCATTGTTTTCTGTATTTCCTGCTGGCACATTATCTGGTGCACCAAAGCCACGAGCAATGGAAATTATCGAGGAGAATGAACCAACCAAGCGAGGTATCTATGGTGGCACAATTGGTTACCTTGATTTCACTGGCAATATCGACACATGCATTGCAATTAGAACTGCAGTTATTAAAAATCAGATTGCCTATGTTCAAGCCGGAGCTGGAATTGTGGCTGATTCAGATCCAGCATCTGAAAATCAAGAGTGTATAAGTAAAGCAGCAGCAGTTTTGGGTGCGGTTGCTACTGCCAACTCAATGGCTGATACAAAATGAAAAATTCGCTCTTTGGAAGTTTGATATTAGTTGGGTTTTCGACTTACTTAATATTTAAATTAAGCAAAAAGGCTGGATCAGATAAATATAAGTTAAAGCCAAAAAATAAATGGAATGCACTCTCAGAAGGGAATGATCCAACTGATGAGTGAGTCAAATGTTTTAGGTTCAATTATTGAGGGCGTATTAGAAGATGTCCAAAAACGTATTGTTCCAATTGCGCAACTTCGTGACCAATTGCAGTCCGCTCCAAAACTAAGAAATGCCTACTCCGCATTGAGTAAGGAGCCAATGCGATTAATCGCAGAGGTAAAGAGATCTTCTCCAAGCAAGGGCGAGTTGGCGGTAATCGCAGATCCAGTTTCACTTGCTGAGAAATATCAAGAGGGTGGAGCTGATGTAATAAGCGTGCTAACGGAAGAGCGTCGGTTTAAGGGAAGTATTTCAGATTTAATTGCAGTTCGTGCCGCATTAGATATCCCGGTTTTAAGAAAAGATTTTATTGTTACTGAGTTTCAAGTATATGAATCTAGAATTCTTGGTGCAGATTTGATGTTATTAATTGTTGCTGGATTATCAAAATCACAACTTACTGACTTTTATCAATTAGCCACCGAGCTTGGCATGGATGTGTTGGTTGAGGTTCATAATTTGAAAGAGGCAGAAATCGCTTTAGACATCAAGTCGAAAATAATTGGTGTTAATTCACGCAATTTAAAGACGCTTAAAGTAGATGATAAAAACTTTGAATTGATATTGCCGCAGCTGCCAGATTCTGTCGTAAAGGTTGCTGAGTCAGGTATCAGCCAACGTTCTCAGGTTGCATTTGTTCAATCATTGGGCGCAAATGTAGTTCTGATCGGGGAGACTCTCGTTAAGACAGGTAACCCAGTTCATACGATTAAAGATCTGCTTAATCGGTGAAGATCTAATAAACTCTACCCATGACCCAAAGCAAAAATACACAAAGTATGGACTCATCTGTACTTGGTCACTTTGGCCCGTACGGCGGAAGGTTTGTACCTGAAGCTTTAATTGCAGCACTTGATGAATTAGCCGCTGCACATTTATCTGCACAATCAGATGTATCTTTTCAAGCCGAGCTAAATGAACTGCATAAGACTTACACCGGCAGACCAAGTATTTTAACTGAGGCAAAAAGATTTTCGCAATATGCAGGTGGTGCACAAATATTATTAAAGCGCGAAGATTTAAATCACACTGGCAGTCATAAAATTAACAATGTATTAGGTCAAGCACTACTAACAAAGCGAATGGGAAAAAGCAGAATTATTGCCGAAACTGGTGCAGGCCAACACGGTGTGGCTTCTGCGACAGCGGCTGCATTGTTTGGGTTGGAATGTGTTGTCTATATGGGCGAAGCAGATACCAAGCGACAATCGTTAAATGTTGCAAGGATGAAATTACTTGGCGCAACTGTAGTTCCAGTAACACAGGGATCTAAAACTTTAAAGGATGCGATTAATGAGGCTATGCGAGATTGGGTAACAAATGTTGAAACTACTCACTACCTATTAGGAACAGTGGCTGGTCCGCATCCTTTCCCAACTATGGTTAGAGATTTTCAAAGAATCATTGGTGTTGAAGCACGTGAGCAGGTGCTAGAACTAACTGGCAAACTGCCAGATGCAGTTCTTGCATGTGTTGGTGGCGGCTCCAATGCAATTGGGATTTTTCACCCTTTCATTGAGGATAAGAATGTGCGTCTAATTGGACTTGAAGCTGGTGGAAAAGGAATTGAAACCGGATTACACGCTTCAACCATCTCTGGTGGAACTCCCGGAGTACTTCACGGAACACGATCATATGTTTTGCAAGATAAAGATGGACAAACAGTTGAGTCGCACTCAATATCTGCTGGATTAGATTATCCAGGAGTTGGGCCAGAACATGCTTACTTAAATGATATTGGCAGAGCAGAATATCGATCGATTACAGATGATCAAGCTATGTATGCATTTTCATTATTGAGTAAATCAGAAGGAATTATTCCAGCGATAGAAACAGCACATGCACTAGCTGGGGCACTTGAGATTGGTAATGAGCTTGGCAAGGATGCAACATTGTTAATTAATCTTTCTGGTCGGGGCGATAAAGATGTTCAAACTGCAGCTGAATACTTTGGATTACCGCTTTAATGCCAACTGCCCTTGATAATCTTTTTATAAAAACTAAAAGTGAAAACAGGGCTGCATTAATTGGCTTTTTGCCAGCTGGCTTTCCAACTCAAAAGGAATCGATAGAGATAATTAAATCGATGATAGATGGCGGTGTCGATGCAATTGAGATCGGCTATCCATACTCCGACCCAGTTATGGATGGGCCTGTTATCCAAGCAGCATCTGAGCAAGCAATAAGTAATGGAGTTGGGGTGGATGAGGTTTTCGATTTACTCAAGATAAGTGTCGAGTATGGCGCTCCGTCAGTTGTTATGAGTTACTGGAGTCCAATTGAAAAATATGGCGTTTCTAAATTCGCTGCAGCGGTATTAAGTGCAAAAGGTTCTGGTGTAATAACACCTGATTTAACGGTTGAGGAATCTGAAAGCTGGAAGCAGGAGTCAGATAAAAATCAACTTAATAGAATTTATGTTGTTGCACCAAGTACGACAAATGAGCGATTAGTAAAAGTAACCTCAGAGTGCTCAGGATTTATTTATGCTGCAAGTTTGATGGGAGTCACCGGAGCCAGAGATGTTGTTTCAGCAAATGCAAGTGCACTAGTTAGTCGTATTAGATCTACTAGTAACACTCCAGTTGCAGTTGGATTAGGAGTTTCTACTAAAGAGCAGGCAAAAGTCGTAGCCACTTATGCTGATGGCGTGATTGTTGGCTCTGCTTTTATTAAGATAATTCAAGAGAATGGTGCTGGTAGATCTGGCTTGAAGAAAGTTAAAAAACTAGCTCAATCTTTATCTGAAGGAGTAAGAGATGGTAGATAAATTTAGAGTTGCACAACCATGGCTGACGCTAATTGCTCGATTAATTTTGGGTGCAGTTTTGCTAGTCGCTGGAGCTCTTAAAATTGGTAATCTACAAAAATCTGCAATGGCGGTTAGAGCTTATGAGCTCCTACCGGTTCAACTTGCTAATTTTTTAGGTTACACCTTGCCTTGGATTGAAATTGGGGTTGGTTTACTTTTAATTACTGGAGCAGTGGTAAAAATTTCTGGCTTAATCGGTGCAATAACAATGCTGGCATTTATTATTGCAATTGCTCAGGCATGGGCTAGGGGTTTAAGTATTGATTGTGGTTGCTTTGGCGGTGGCGGTGCTATCGACCCAGAGGACACAAGGTATCTTTCTGAAATTATTCGAGATTTAGGCTTATTTATTCTGGGGATTTACTTGTATTTATATCCAAAGGGTAGATTTGGTTTAGATAAATAGGAAAATAGACTGGTTAAGTAGAGGAGGAAAGATATGGCGACAAATAATGGTGGCGATAAGGGAACTCGCAACTTAGTAATAATTATGGTCTCATTTATTGTTGTAGTTGGAATTGTATTCTCATTAATTAGTAACCGATCAAGCACTTCAGCTGCCATTCCGGCATCGGTATCTGCTGATGATGGCTATGGAATTGTATTAAATCCAAATACTAAACCAACTATTGATGTTTATATCGATTACCAGTGCCCAGTCTGTAAGACCTTTGAAATACTAAATGGCGAATACTTGAATGAAGTTATTGCGCAAAATAAAGCAAAGGTTGTTTATCACCCAATGACATTTCTGGGCCCTGAATCAATTTTAGCTGCTAATGCAGCAGCATGTGCAGCTGATGAAAATGAATTCGTCGCCATGAATTTAGCGATATTCCAAGATCAATCTGCAAATGAAAATTCTGGAAAATGGCAAGGTGATGCAATGCTGAATATTGGTAAATCTATTGGTATTAACTCCGCAAAATTTGAAAAATGTATTAACGATGGTAACTATGTAAAGTGGACTGGAAATGTTGCATCGGCCTCAGCTGCAGCGAATGTAAACGGAACTCCAACAGTTTTTGTAAACGGTAAGGAACTAGACCGAAATACTGAATATGGAGACCCGATTAAGTTTAAAGCAGCACTAGCGGCTGGCGGCGTTAAGTAGTTTTTCTGCTTAACACAAATGCTTGAACTAATTCCGAGCCCTAGCTCATCACAAATTTCGCTAGGGCCGGTAACAATTCACTATTACGCACTTTGCATTATTACAGGAATTACGGTTGCAATTTGGTTAGGCCGCAAGCGCTATGCATCCTATGGTGGTAATCCTGATGACGTCTCCGAGGCCGCAGTTTGGGCAGTACCGTTTGGAATTATTGGCGGACGTATTTATCATGTAATTACTTCTCCACAAAAATACTTCGGCGAGAATGGCAATCCAGTAGATGCATTCCGAATTTGGGAGGGTGGTCTAGGTATTTGGGGAGCTATATTACTTGGCGCAGTAGGGGCATTCATTTATTTCAGAACACATAAAACCACGCTAAGATTTAATCAATTCTTAGATGCTTTAGCACCAGGGGTAATAATTGCTCAAGCAATAGGCAGAGTTGGCAACTATTTCAATCAAGAAGTATTTGGTAAACCAACTAATCTGCCTTGGGGAATTGAAATTAGACCGTTTAAACGACCTGATGGTTATGAAGAATTTTTGAAATTTCATCCAACATTTTTGTATGAGTTAATTTGGTGTTTGTTTATTGCGTATTTACTTATCAAATTACCGGATTTTATAAAGAAATTTGTAAACAATTCGGGCGATGTTTTTGCCCTATATGTAATTGGCTATACCACTGGCAGATTATGGATTGAGGCACTTCGAATTGATGAAGCAAATTATATTTTAGGATTTCGCCTAAATATGTGGGTTTGCCTGTTTGTATTAGCGGGATCGGCTATCTATTTATTCAAAAGTACTCGACGTGGCAACGTAACCGATATTCAAGAAGCAAGTTAGGATTGATAAGTGGGATTAGAAGAAGTACAAATGAGAAATTTAGATCACCGGGCAAATCGAGCTGGATGGCTTCGTGCTGCAGTCCTTGGCGCAAATGATGGCTTGGTTTCTACCTCAAGCTTGATGGTTGGAATTGCAGCTGCAAATAAGAGTGATTTTTTAGTAACTGCTGGTCTTGCCGGAATCGTGGCCGGTGCAATGTCTATGGCTGTTGGTGAGTACGTTTCTGTTAAATCACAAAATGATATTGAGGCCGCTGATAGAGAGATTGAAATTAATCAACTAGCTACTGATCCAGAAGGTGAGTTTGCAGAACTTGTTCATATATATATGAATCGTGGTTTAAATGAAAATTTAGCCAAAGAGGTTGTAACAGCAATGCATAATCAAGATCCATTAGAGGCACATTTAAGAGATGAGTTAGGTCATTTCGACCATACAAGAGCCAGGCCAGTTCAAGCAGCAATTGCATCTGCAATAGCTTTTACTGCTGGAGGTATTGTTCCATTAATCGGAGCATTGGTTTCATCTTCAAATCAAGTCACATTAATTCTCGCCTTTACAGCCTTTGGATTACTAGGAGCTGGTTTTATCAGCGCTAAGATTGCGGCTTCACCAATTCCAAAAACTATTATTAGAATTTTCATGGGTGGAGCCCTTGGTGTGGCAATTACCGCTGGAATTGGTTGGTTAGTAGGGCTGACTGGGATTTAATTCCCCTGATACAATTTCACCAGATCATAAGTTGAAGTTGGGCCATTGACGTCCCGACCCTTTAACGGGAGCGGCCTTTCAAGTTGGAAAATAGAAAGCTTTTTTCTACCACCCCAAACGCAGTTGGGTTATATGACCCTGCCAATGAACATGATGCATGTGGTGTTGCTATGGTCGCTACTTTAAATAAATTACCAAATCATGACATTGTTTCTAAAGCCCTAACTGCATTAAGAAATTTAGAGCACCGTGGTGCATCAGGAGCTGAACCAGATAGCGGCGATGGAGCCGGAATATTAATTCAAATACCAGATAAATTTTATCGATCAACTATTGATTTTGATCTGCCAGTAGCAGGTCAGTATGCAACTGGAATATTTTTTATTAATGCTGGTAATGAGGATCATCGGAAAAATATTGAAAAGATTGCCAGTGAAGAGGGTTTACAGGTACTAGGTTGGCGAGATCTACCAATAAATTCTAAATCTTTAGGTAAGACAGCACTATCAGTTATGCCTGATTTCAAACAAATATTTGTCAGAGGTAAAAACAAAGAGTCTGATTTAATTTTAGAACGACTAGCATTTTGCCTTCGCAAACGAATTGAACACACGATGCCAATTTATATTCCTTCACTTTCTTGTCGAACAATTGTGTATAAAGGTATGTTAACCACTGGCCAACTTGAAGAGTTTTTCCCAGATCTATCTAACCCGCTAGTTGAATCAGCATTAGCACTTGTGCATTCAAGATTTTCAACTAATACATTCCCTTCCTGGCCGCTAGCTCATCCATATCGTTATATTGCACATAATGGAGAGATAAATACTGTTAAAGGAAATCGTAATTGGATGCGTGCGCGTGAAACATTACTTGAAAGTGATTTAATCCCAGGTGATTTAAAACGTCTATTTCCAATTGTTAATAATTCTGGAAGTGATTCTGCATCATTTGATGAGGTATTAGAACTGTTGTATTTAGGTGGGCGTTCCCTTCCGCATTCAGTATTGATGATGATTCCAGAAGCCTGGGAAAATCATGCAACCATGTCACAAGAACGTAAAGATTTTTATGCATTTCACTCTGCTTTGATGGAACCTTGGGATGGTCCTGCTTGCGTTACATTCACTGATGGCAAGCAAGTTGGTGCTGTATTAGATAGAAATGGATTACGCCCTTCACGATTCTGGGTTACTGATGATGGGTTAGTAGTTTTAGCAAGTGAGGTTGGAGTTTTAGATTTTGCTCCTGAAAAAATTATTCGCAAAGGAAGACTTCAGCCCGGCAAAATGTTTTTAGTTGATATTGATGCAGGTCGAATAATTGAAGATGATGAAATTAAACAATCACTTGCAACTTCAGCACCATACTCTGATTGGCTACACGCTGGTTTGGTTCGACTGAGTGACTTACCCGCTAGAGAACATATTGTTTATCCGCACTCCTCAGTTGTGCGCCGGCAAAGAGCATTTGGTTATACCGAAGAAGAGATTCGAATAATTATCACCCCAATGGCAAAAAATGGGGCAGAACCTTTAGGTTCAATGGGAACTGATACTCCAATTGCTGCTTTATCTGATAAATCTAGATTGCTATTTGATTACTTTGCGCAATTGTTTGCTCAAGTCACAAATCCGCCACTTGATGCAATCAGGGAAGAATTAGTCACTTCACTTGGAGGCTCAATTGGGCCTGAGCATAATTTATTAGATCCAGGTCCATCTTCATGCCGGCAAATTTCTTTGCAGTTTCCAGTAATTGACAATGATGAGCTGGCAAAAATAATTCACGTTAATGCTGATGGAGATCAACCTGGTTTTGAATGCCATGTTGTGCGTGGGCTATTTCCAATTGCAGGTGGTGGAAAATCATTGGTCGCAAGAATTGAAGAAATACGAAAAGAAGTTTCTAAAGCAATTGACGAGGGTGCAAGAATTATTGTTTTATCAGATCGAGATGGTGATGCTGAGAATGCACCGATACCTTCTTTACTTCTAACCTCCGCTGTTCACCACCATTTGATTCGTGAAAAAACTCGAACAAAAGTGGGATTAGTTGTGGAAAGTGGTGAGGTAAGAGAGGTTCACCATGTTGCATTATTAATTGGTTTTGGAGCTGCCGCCGTAAATCCATATCTAGCAATGGAAAGTGCTGAGGATTTAGTTCGCCAAGGAGTAATTACTGGGATTACACCAGAAAAAGCAGTAAGAAATTTAATTAAATCACTTGGTAAAGGTGTGCTCAAAGTTATGTCAAAGATGGGTGTCTCAACCATCGCCTCTTATACCGGAGCTCAAATATTTGAAGCTATTGGTTTATCGAAAGAGATTGTTGATGAGTATTTTGTGGGCGTAACTTCAAGATTAGGCGGGGTAAATATTGAAACTATTGCCCAAGAAACAATTAAAAGACACCATATTGCTTATCCACCAGGAGGAGAGATTCCTGGTGCTAAGCGCCTGCAAATTGGTGGTGAGTATCAGTGGCGCCGTGAAGGAGAGCCACATTTATTTGATCCAGAAACTGTCTTTACCCTGCAGCATGCAACCCGTGCAAAAAGATTTGATGTTTTTAAGCGATATACGAGCAGAGTTGATGACCAATCTCGCAGATTAATGACTTTGCGTGGTTTATTAGATTTTAAAGAAGGAGTTAGAAAACCAATCTCAATCGATGAGGTTGAACCAATATCTGAAATCTTAAAACGATTTGCTACGGGTGCTATGTCTTATGGATCAATATCTCAAGAGGCTCATGAAACCTTAGCGATAGCTATGAACCGAATTGGCGGTAAATCAAACACAGGTGAGGGCGGAGAAGATCCAGCCCGCAATACTGCAGATAGCAATGGAGATTCACGTAGATCTGCAATTAAGCAGGTAGCAAGTGGCAGGTTTGGTGTAACAAGTGAGTACTTAGTAAATGCAGATGATATTCAGATCAAGATGGCACAAGGTGCAAAGCCGGGTGAAGGTGGTCAGTTACCTGGCAACAAGGTATATCCATGGATTGCAAAGGTTAGATATTCAACACCTGGCGTTGGATTAATTTCACCTCCACCACATCATGATATTTACTCGATTGAAGATCTTGCTCAACTAATTCATGATCTTAAGAATGCAAATAAAAATGCACGCGTGCATGTGAAGCTAGTTGCCGAGGTTGGTGTTGGAACCGTCGCTGCCGGTGTAAGTAAGGCACACGCTGACGTAGTTCTAATTTCTGGTCATGATGGTGGCACTGGCGCTTCCCCGCTTACTTCTTTAAAACATGCTGGTGCGCCGTGGGAGTTGGGCCTTGCTGAGACACAACAAACTTTAATGTTAAATGGGCTTCGAGATCGAATTGTTGTTCAAGTTGATGGTCAAATGAAGACGGGTAGAGATGTATTAATAGCAGCCTTGTTAGGAGCGGAAGAATTTGGCTTTGCAACCGCGCCACTAGTGGTCTCTGGTTGCGTAATGATGCGTGTTTGTCATTTAGATACATGCCCAGTTGGTGTGGCAACTCAAAACCCAGAACTACGTAAGAAATTTAATGGCAAACCGGAGTTTGTTGAAACATTTTTTGAATATATTGCCCAAGAGGTAAGAGAGTTGTTAGCAAGGCTTGGCTTTAAGAGTCTTGAAGAAGTAATTGGCCAGGTTGAGTTACTTGATACGAAATCAGCAGTTGCTCACTGGAAGGCAAGTGGCTTAGATCTTTCACCATTATTGATTGCGCCAAGTAGTGATGGTTCTAGAAAAAATAATACAACTCAAGATCATGGGCTAGATGTCGCATTAGATAATGAGCTAATTAAGTTATCTTCCGCTGCTTTAAGTAAGGCTGTGCCAGTTAGACTTGAAATGAAAGTACGAAATGTGAATCGAACTGTAGGAACCATGCTTGGCGCTGAGATAACTCGCAAGTATGGAGGAGCAGGATTGTCTGCAGACACAATAGATATAACTTTCCATGGCTCAGCTGGTCAATCAATCGGTGCATTTATTCCTTCTGGTCTGACCCTAAGGCTTTACGGAGATAGTAATGATTATGTAGCTAAAGGTTTGTCTGGTGGACGAGTAATTATTCGCCCTGATGAGAAAGCTAAATTTGATTCAAATTCAAATGTAATCGCCGGAAATGTAATTGGTTATGGCGCAACCTCCGGGGAGATCATGATTGCCGGTGTTGTTGGTGAGCGATTCTGTGTTAGAAACTCAGGGGCGATTGCAATAGTTGAAGGCGTTGGAGATCATGGTTGTGAATACATGACTGGCGGAACTGTAATAGTGCTTGGCTCTATTGGTAGAAACTTTGCTGCTGGCATGTCAGGTGGTCGCGCATTTGTGTTAGATCTTGATCAGCGCTTAGTTAACACTGAGATGGTAGATGTTCTATCGCTACCAATAGATCAAGAAGAGATTGTTAAAGGACTTATCTCAAGATTTTATGCTGAAACCGGTTCAAAAATAGCAAGTGAGGTTATTACTGATTGGGCGAATAGTAAAAATCGTATTTCCTTGATAATGCCGAGAGATTACGCAAGAGTGTTAGAGGTAATGGCAAAAGCAGAACGCGAAGGCTTGCCAGTAGAGAGTGCGGTTATGGCGGCAATCAATGGCTGATCCAAAAGGATTCTTAAACACTCCAAGAGAGCTACCTAAGCGACGTCCCGTTGATGTTCGAATCAAGGACTGGAAAGAGGTTTACCAGGAGCAGGATTTTGGTCAATTACAAAAGCAGGCTGGTCGATGTATGGATTGTGGAATTCCATTTTGTCATCAAGGTTGTCCGCTCGGAAATTTAATTCCAGAATGGAATGATTTGATTTGGCGCGGTGAAAAAGCTGAGGCAATCGATCGCCTTCATGCTACAAATAATTTTCCAGAGTTCACTGGCAGATTGTGTCCAGCACCATGTGAAACTGCATGTGTTGTTGCGATTAATTCTGATGCAGTCACGATTAAGCAGGTTGAGCTAAGAACTATTGAGGAAGCCTTTTTAGAAAAAAGGGTTGTGCCGTTAATCCCTGACCGTCTATCTGGAAAAACTGTTGCGGTAATTGGATCTGGTCCGGCAGGTCTTGCTGCTGCCCAACAATTAACTAGAGCGGGGCACACAGTTGCCGTATATGAGCGCGCTGAGAAAATTGGCGGCCTACTTCGTTATGGAATTCCAGAGTTTAAAATGGAAAAATCAATTGTTGATCGCAGGCTTTACCAGATGGAACAAGAGGGAACAAGATTTAGAACTGGTGTAGATATCGGCAAAGATATAACGGGCGCGGCTTTACGAAATAAGTATGACGCAATTGTTATTGCAATAGGTGCTACTAATTGGCGCGACTTACCCATTCCAGGTCGAGATGCAATCGGTGTTTACCAAGCCATGGAGTACTTGCCCTGGGGAAATAAGCAAGCGTTGGGTGAATTAACTACAGAGCCATTAATAAATGCTGCTGGCAAAGATGTTGTTATTTTAGGTGGCGGTGATACCGGAGCTGATTGTCTAGGTACTGCAATTAGGCAAGGTGCTAAATCAGTTACGCAATTAGAAATTATGCCAAGACCAACTGAGGAGCGACCAAGTAATCAACCATGGCCAACCTACCCAATGGTTTATCGGGTTAGCAGTGCTCATGAAGAGTCTGGTGAAAGAATGTATTCGGTTTCAACGCAAGAGTTTGTTAAAGATTCAAATGGAAAATTGGCTGGATTAAAGTTAGTAGAAACTAAGTTTGTAAATGGAAAATTTGAACCTATTCCAGGTAGTGAGAAAGTAATTCCCGCAGAACTTGTATTTTTGGCCATGGGCTTTACCGGTCCAGAAAAGAGTGAGCTATTAACTCAACTGGAGGTTGAATTAGATGATCGTGGAAACATTGTTCGTGATGAAAATTATGCAACCACAGCTGAGGGTGTATATGTCTGCGGTGATGCAGGTAGAGGTCAGTCGCTAATTGTTTGGGCAATTGCAGAGGGAAGAAGTGCTGCATCTGCTGTTGATACCTATTTATCTGGACACACTCAACTGCCATTTCCGATAGAACCAACTGCCCGACCACTGATGGTTTAAGGTCAACTTATGCGCCGCGCAAAAATTGTTTGCACAATGGGGCCTGCTGTTGAATCAGTTGAAAAAATTACGGAGCTGATTAATGCCGGAATGAATATGGCCCGCCTTAACCTTTCTCATGGAGGCTACGAAGAACATCAAGCAAGACTTGATGCGGTCAGGGCGGTTGCAAAGAAGGCAAATAAGGCTGTGGCTATTTTGGTTGACTTGCAAGGTCCAAAAATCAGATTAGCAAAATTTGCTGATGGACCACATGAACTAGCCCGAGGCGATATGTTTACTATTACTACAGATGAGATTGCTGGAAGCAAAGAGCGAGTAGGAACAACTTATAAAGGATTGCCTGGTGATTGCCGTCCTGGTGACAAAATAATGATTGATGATGGCAAGGTAACTGTTGAAGTAGTTGAGGTAAAGAAAAATGATGTAATAACTAAAGTAATTCAACCAGGAATGGTCAGCAACAATAAGGGTTTAAATCTTCCTGGGGTTGCAGTATCTGTTCCTGCGATGTCAGAAAAAGATGTTGCTGATTTACGGTGGGGGCTAAAAGCAGGGGCAGATTTTATTGCTTTATCATTTGTAAGAAGTGCGGCAGATATAAAAGATGTTCATAAGATTATGGATGAAGAGGGAAAGCGAATCCCAGTAATTGCCAAAATAGAGAAGCCTCAAGCTGTTGAAAATTTACAAGAGATTGTTGACGCATTTGATGGAATCATGGTGGCACGTGGTGATTTAGGTGTTGAGCTACCAATTGAAGATGTCCCTATGGTGCAAAAACGTTGTATAACTATGGCTAGAGAATCTGCCAAACCTGTAATTGTTGCAACTCAAATGCTTGATTCAATGATCAGTAACTCTCAACCAACTAGGGCAGAGGCAACTGATTGTGCAAATGCTGTGCTAGATGGTGCAGATGCATTAATGCTTTCTGGTGAAACAAGTATTGGAGAGTTTCCGATTGAAGCGGTAAAAATTATGGCAAGAATTATTGAGCGAACTGAAGAGGTTGCCCTTGATAAAATACCTCCACTAAAACATTCACCGGCAACAAAAGGCGGCGCAATTACAAAAGCAGCAACAGAGGTTGGACTAACTGTGGGAGCTAAGTATTTAGTTGCCTTTACTCAAAGCGGTGACTCGGCAAGAAGAATGTCCAGGCTACGCTCTCCAATTCCGATGCTGGCATTAACACCAGATGGCGGAACTTATAATCGTTTAGCGCTTTCATGGGGAGTGGAGTCAATGCTTACTGCTGTTGTTAACCATACCGATGAAATGGTTATGCAGGTTGACACATTATTAATTGAATCAAAGCGAGTCACTATTGGAGACCTGGTTTTAATCGTTGCAGGTTCACCTCCGGGAATACCAGGCTCAATCAATGCAATGCGAGTTCATAAAATTGGTGATGCAGTAGGTGGTGTTGCTCCCGCCTATCGCAAGTAATTTCAGTAAAAAAGATAAGCAATATAAACTATAACTCTCTTTTCGCCTCGGTACTCCAACGGTAGAGAGGACGGTCTCAAAAACCGTATAGTGTCGGTTCGAATCCGACTCGAGGCACATGACTAATCAAGATAAAAAGGTAAGAATATTAGTTGCCGAAGATGAAACTATCATTCGGTTAGATTTAGTTGAAATGTTGACTGATGCTGGCTATGAAGTTGTTGCGCAAGCTGAAAATGGTGCTGTCGCAGTTGAACTTGCAAAACTACATAATCCAGATTTAGCGATACTTGATGTAAAAATGCCAGAGATGGATGGTATTACAGCAGCTGAACAAATTATTTTAATCGCCCCAGTTTTAATGTTAACTGCATTTAGTCAAAGAGATTTAGTAGAACGGGCTAGAGATGCTGGCGTAATGGCATATGTAGTTAAACCATTCTCAATAAATGATCTTGTACCTGCAATCGAAATTGCAATAAGTCGGCACAGGCAAATGAAATCTTTAGAATCAGAGGTTGCAGATATTTATGAGCGATTAGAAACTCGAAAAGTAATTGATCGTGCCAAGGGAATATTAATGAGGGCAATGAACTTGTCAGAGCCAGAAAGTTTTAGCTGGATACAAAAAACAGCCATGGATCGCCGTATCTCTATGAAAGAGGTAGCAAATGCAATTATCTCGCCAGAGGCCGCCCCGGACCGATAACAATTTAGTAATACATACGCCTAGACCTAACCCTTATTTGGGGATCGGCCTTACAAAAAATTGCTCAAACCTAAACCTAAGCATTAACCTTCTTCCCTCCCTGTCCCAGGATAAGTGAACAGGAAGACAAACAGAAAGGTACCAATGAAAAAACTGTCAAAAATTGTTACTGGTTTAGCAGTTGCTGCACTTGCAGCAGGCGCGCTTACTGGTTGCAGCTCTTCAAACAAGTTAATCATTTCAACTGATCTACCTCTACAAGGATCAGCATTTGATTCAAATGATTCAACAAATAAAGCAATCGAGCTTTACCTTGAACAACAAGGTTATAAGGCTGGCGAATATGAACTTGCATTCAAGGCATATGACAACGCAACAGCTGCAAAAGGATCATGGGATGATGCGAAATGTGCTGCTAACGCACAAGATCACGTAGCTAATAAGAAGGAAGTTGCCGTAATGGGAACTTACAACTCAGGCTGCGCAAAGATTATTTCTCCTGTATTGAACCAAGCTCCAGATGGTCCAATGCTTATGATCTCAAACGCAAATACAAACCCAGGTCTTACAAAGAAGTGGAATGAAGGAGAGCCAGAGAAGTATTTCCCAACTGGTAACCGTTCATACGCTCGTGTATGTACAACTGATGACAACCAAGGCGCAGCAGCTGCTCAGTTCGCAGCTCAAGACCTAAAGGTTAAGTCTGTATACGTTCTTAACGACACTGAGACCTACGGTCAAGGTGTTGGTCAAGCATTCACAACTGAGGCAAAGAAGCAGGGAATTAAGGTTCTTTCTCCTAATGCTTACGGTGAAGGTTGGGATAAGAAGCAGACTGATTACTCAGCACTTTTCACAAAGATCAAAGCACTTAAGCCAGATATGGTTTACTTTGCAGGAATCTTTGACAACAATGGCGGTCAATTAACTAAGGATAAAGTCAAGATTCTTGGCGATAACACTAAGGTTAAGTTGATGGGTCCAGATGGTTTCACCGGATACCCAGAGTTCAACGAACTTCCTGAGGCACAAGGTGCATACCTTTCATTCGCAGGTCTTTCAACAGATCTTTTGATTGCCAACAACCCAAATGGTGCTGGCGCAAAGTTTGTTACAGACTACAAGGCGAAGTACGGATCTGATCCAGTTGGTTCATACCCAATTTACGGTGTAGCTGCTGTTCAAGTTATCTTGAAGGCAATTGCTGCATCTGACGGAACTCGTAAGGGTGTTCGTGATGCTGTATTCACCGGTGCTGGAATTACTGTTTCAGCTGATGAGTCAGTACTTGGTAAAGAACTAGCAATTGATCCAGCATCAGGTGATACAACAGCTATCGATATCACCATTGAAGTGGTTAAGGACAAGAAAGAGACCACTTTGAAGGCTTGGACAGTTCAGAAGTAATCTAAACTCTCAGGAAACTGAGGTTAGGCAGCGTTGCGGGGGCGTGTAAAAACGCCCCCGTTTCGCATAGTATTGCCAGAGATTTACCAGATTGATAGGAGGGTGGTAACGAATATGGCAAATAGTTCGTCACGTTTTTCTGCCCGGCTTTTGATTGAACGAAGCGCTGCCTCAATAATTATCGGATTAGTATTTTTTTGGCTCGCGGTAAATCTTGTTAAATCCCCATCACAGTTTTTCCAGGCAAGTGTGATTGGTATTAGCAATGGAGTCTTATACGCACTCATTGCGCTTGGATACACTCTAGTTTATGGAATCATTGAATTAATTAACTTTGCACATGGTGATTTATTTATGCTCGGTGGCTTATTCGCCGCAACATTTATCTCAGTTTGGTTTGGTCAAGAAACTCCATCTACCACCGGATATGGAGTTTTCTTTCTCTGCTTAATAGCAGTGATGGGTTTTTGTGCAACTATAAATGTTGCAATTGAGCGTTTTGCTTACCGAAGATTGCGTAGAGCTCCAAAGTTAGCTCCGCTGATTACTGCAGTAGGCGTTTCATTTATTATTCAATTCATTGGTATGCGTTGGAATGGGTCTGGTCCTAGAACTTGGAACTCAGTACTACCTGCTGGTGAGTTTGTTATCTCCGAAGTCCATATTCCCTACACAACGATTATTTCATTTGCAGTCACAATTCCATTGCTGATACTTATGACATTTATTGTCACTAAAACAAGACGTGGAAAGGCAATGAGAGCAACAGCCCAAGATGCTGATGCTGCAAGGCTAATGGGAATTGATGTTAATAAAACAATTGCTTTCACATTTGCATTAGGTGGGGCATTAGCAGGAGCGGCTGGACTTTTATTTCAACAAACACGCGGTGTTACAAATTACAACCTTGGATACCAGCTTGGCTTAATTGCTTTCACATCTGCAGTTTTAGGTGGAATCGGTAATTTATCTGGCGCGGTATTAGGTGCAATTCTTATTGGATTAGTTCAAGGCTTGAATGACGGTCTACCAATTGGCCTTGGTCAACAATGGTCACAAACAGTGGTATTTACAATTCTTATTTTATTGATGGTATTTAGACCTACAGGTTTGCTTGGCAAGCCGATGGTTGAGAAGGTTTAATATGAAATTTCCTACAATTAAATTGAAAAAATCTGCTAAGAGTAAAAAACCAATTACTAAAGGATTCGATCAGGGCAAATGGATTCGCGGTTTCACAATTGCGGCTGTTGCAATTTGGATTTTCTATGCTTTCATCGTTGATAAGCTTCCTTATGCAGTTGCAGATTTTTTCCAAAAATGGTTGCCCGCTACCACTGTAAATGAATCTTTGGTTTGGGTGATTTGTGCACTCGGCTTAAATATCGTAGTTGGCTACGCCGGATTACTTGACCTAGGTTTTGTAGCTTTTTGGGCAATTGGTGGATATTGTGCCGGTTGGTTTATGTCAGACTTCTTTCACCAAGTTAATATCCATATTGGATCTATGGCTCCTGCTGAGCAACCTGGAATTCACCTTAGTTTTTGGGCGGTCTTATTTATCGGTGCTTTAATTTGTGCAGCATTTGGCGTAATTATTGGTGCACCTACACTGCGATTAAAGAGTGATTACCTAGCTCTAGTAAC